>Ga0105854_1000754_pt1 | contig 13861 bp, 13 predicted proteins | sample OrgsoiDNA_201058_FD_89679 | JGI IMG/M metagenome (GOLD analysis project Ga0105854, IMG submission 89679) | Permafrost soil microbial communities from the Arctic, to analyse light accelerated degradation of dissolved organic matter (DOM) -... | ecosystem: Environmental > Terrestrial > Soil >... | reverse complement strand
TACGGCATTGCGCTCGTCGCGGCCGCTGCCGCCGCCCTCCTGGTGGCGCTCGGCTTCTCACCGCCATCGGTGTTCGGCGCCGCGCTGATCGTTGCCGGGCTCGCGACCGTCCTCGCGCGCGGCGGCTCTGTGCGGCCCGGCGGGTCGCTGCCGGTGGTCGGCATCGCGCTCCTCGTGGCCGGCGCAGTCTTCTTCCTCGGCAACCACGGCGCCTCACCCGCGTTCGTTGCGCCCGGCGCTCTCGTCGGTGCGCTCGTGCTCGTCGTCGGCCCCTGGATGTGGCAGCTCGCCGCCGAGCGCGTCGAACGCATCCGCCTCGAGGAACGCGCCGAAGTCGCCGCACGTATCCACGACTCCGTCCTCCAGACGCTCGCACTCGTGCAGCGCCACGCCGCCAACCCCGCGCGTGTGGCCGCGCTGGCACGCCGCCAGGAGCGCGAGCTCCGCCGCTGGCTCTACGGCGGCGGGTTCGGCTCCGCGACGACGCTTGCCGACGCGCTCGCCGAGGCGGCGGCCGACGTCGAGGAGCTCCACGGCGTGCGCATCGAGCTCGCAAGCAGCGGCGACGCCCCGCTCGGCGACTCGGTGGCCCAGCTCGTCCTCGCCGCTCGCGAGGCGATGACGAACGCCGCGAAGTTCTCCGGTTCTGACGAGATCTCCGTCTACGCCGAGGCAAGCGACGACACGTTGGGCGTCTTCGTGCGGGACCGAGGCGTCGGGTTCGACCGCTCCGCCGTGCCGGCCGACCGGCGTGGGCTCGCCGAGTCGATCGAGGCGCGCATGGAGCGCGCGGGCGGCAGCGCGACGATCGCCGGGGTGCCCGGCGAGGGCACCGAGGTCGAGTTGACGCTGCCGCAGAGGCAGGCATGAAGCGCCGCGTCGTCCTGGTCGACGACCACGAGCTGTTTCGCGCCGGCGTGCGCGGGGAGCTAGGGGACGCCGTCGAGATCGTCGGCGAGGCGGGCACCGTCGCCGACGCCGTGCCGCTGATCCGCGAGCTCGACCCCGAGGTCGTGCTGCTCGACGTGCACCTGCCTGACGGCGGCGGGGAAGGCGTGATCGCCGGCGTCGCGCAGGAGCGTCCCGGCGTCAAGTTCCTCGCGCTCTCGGTCTCCGACGCGGCCGAGGACGTGATCGGCGTCATCCGTGCCGGCGCGCGCGGTTACGTCACGAAGACGATCTCGAGCGCCGAGCTCGCCGACGCGATCGAGCGCGTTGCGGTCGGCGACGCCGTCTTCTCCCCCCGGCTCGCCGGCTTCGTGCTCGACGCGTTCCGCGCAGGCGAGCGCATCGGCGACGACGCGGATCTGGACAACCTCACGGCCCGAGAGCGAGAAGTGCTGCAGCTGATCGCTCGCGGCTACCGCTACAAGGAGATCGCCGCACGGCTGCACCTGTCGGTGAAGACCGTCGAGGCGCATGTGTCGAGCGTGCTGCGCAAGCTGCAGCTCACATCGCGCCACGAGCTGACGCGCTGGGCACACGAGCGCCGACTGGTCTAAAGGGCCAGCTCGACCTTGCCCTCGTTCCGCGCGATCGACTCCACGCGCACCTCGAGAGGCTCGCCGAGTCGATACTTCTTCCCGGTCGTCCGTCCGGCGAGGGCGGTGCCGAGTGGGTTCAACTCGAAGAACTCCCCGTGCAGTCGGCGCGCCGGCAGGAAGCCCTCGAACACCTCACCGAAGCGGACGAAGAGCCCCGAGCCGATCAGGCCGGTCACTTCTCCCGAGAAGCGTGCGTCCCAGCCGAGCTCGAAGAGGCGGCGCTCGAGCAGCCAGGCGAGGCAGATGTCGTCTGCGAGGTACTCGAGCTTCGCGGCCTCACGCTCGCGCTCCGACGCGTGCTCGGCCAGCGACTCGAGGTCCTCCGGCTCCGGGTCGTCCGAGAGCCCGAGCTCGCGCAGGAGCGCGCGGTGGACGACGAGGTCGGGGTAGCGGCGGATCGGTGAGGTGAAGTGGCAGTAGGCGGTGCTCGCGAGACCGGAGTGACCGAGGTTCGCCGGGTCGTAGCGCGCCTGTTTCAGCGCACGCAGCACGAGCGACGGGAACGCCTCCCGGCCACGGCCCGTCTGCGCGACGTACTGCGCGACACGCTTCGACGTCTCGCCGGCAAGCAGAGCGGCCTGCTGCGGTGAGAGCCGCTCGGGCTTGGGCGGCGTCGGCACGCCGAGGTCGGTCAACTTGGCGAGCAGGAGCTCGACCGCCTGCGGGTCGGGACGCTCATGCACGCGGTAGAGCGCATCTCGCCGGCGCGACGCGAGGAACGCAGCGACGTGCTCGTTCGCGAGGATCATCAGCTCCTCGACGAGCATGTGCGCGTGCGGCTCGCCTTCGAGCCACGCGTCGGCGACACCGCCCTTGCCGTCGAAGCGGAACGCGACCTCGGGCGACTGCACCTCGAGCGCGCCGCGCGCGAACCGCTGCTCGCGCAGGAAGCTCGCGAGCTCGTCGTTCAGCGCCAGCGATTCGAGAATCGCGGGCGGCGCCTCGCGCCGCTGCGCCTCACCGTAGGTCAGCCGCGCGTCGGAGCGAATCACCGAACGATAGAACTCCGGCACGCCACCGCCGGGCGCCAGCTCGACCGTGACGCAGAGGCGGTCCTGGTGAGGGCGCAGCGAACACGCGTCGTCGGCGAGCGCGTGTGGGAGCATCGGCGCGACCTTGCCCGGCACGTAGGTGGAGAGCGCGCGCCCGGCGGCTCCGCGGTCGAGCGGCGTGCCGGCCGCGACGAAGTACGAGACGTCGGCGATGTGCACCCACGCCCGGATCCCGCCCGGCTCGCGCCGAAACGAGAGCGCGTCGTCGAAGTCCTTCGCCGTGTCGGGATCGACCGTGTAGGTCGGTAGGTCGCGCAGGTCGACGCGACCCGCGATGTCGATCTCCGGAAGCTCCTGCCGCTCAAACGGCTTGCGGGCACCGCGCTCGACGAGCAGCGCCTCGAGCACGTTTTCGACCTGGTCGGCCGGGCCGATCACCTCCTCGACGCGGGCGCGGCCGCGCCCGGTGCGCACGATCGCGAGGTCGCCGGACGCGACCTCCCCGTGACCTTTCACGTCGAGCTGGAGCGGAACCCCGGAGGTGAAATAGGGGTCGCCGGTGACGAGCCGCCCGCGGCGGCTAACTTCGACGACCAGCCGAGAGGAGTCGGATTGCGGCGGCAAGGGCGTGCCGCGAGCGTACGTCAGGCTGCACTCCGCCGCGCGAGATGTCGACGCCGGCGGGCGTCAGGTAGCGCGCCACGGTGAGCTTCAGCGCCGCGCCGGACGGCAGCCGGTCGATCTCCTGGACGAGCGACTTGCCGAACGTCGGCTCTCCGACGATCGTCGCGCGGCCGTGATCCTTGAGCGCTCCCGCGACAACCTCGGACGCGCTCGCGCTCCCACCGTCGACGAGCACGTCGAGCGGGATCACCGTCGGCCCGCCGCGCCGGGCATAGACGATCTTGAGCGGCCAGTGAGCACCGGCGAGCGAGACGACGCTCTCACCGCCACGCAGGAAGAGCGACGCAACGCCGACCGCCTCGCCGAGGAGGCCGCCGGGGTCGCCACGCAGGTCGAGGACGAGCGCGGTCGCGCCGCGGCGTGTCAGTTGCCTCACGGCGGCGGTCGTCTGGCGTGCAGCTCCCTGTGAGAAGGCCGAGAGGCGAATCACTCCGACATGACCGGCGAGCCGTGCATGCACGGGCCGCAGGCGGAAGTGGCGGCGCACGAGTGCGAACTCGAGCGTTCGGCCATCACGCCGCACGCGCAACGAGACGCGGCTGCCGGGGCGGCCGAGGATGCGCCCGAGCGCCTCGTGGAAGGGAAGGGCCGCCGTCGAGGCGCCATCGACGGCGAGGATGGTGTCGCCCGGCTTGATGCCGGCGATGCGGGCAGGCCCGTCGACTGTCCGCCGGACGAGAAGGCCGCCCGAGGCCGGGAGGACGAGCACACCGATTCCGCCGTAGCCGCCGACGTAGGCGCGGCGCGCAGCGCGGAATTCGGCCGGGGTCAGGTAGGTCGTATAGCGGTCGTGCAGCGACGCGATCAGCGCGGGCACGGTCCGCTCCGCGAGCACCGCAGCCGGCAGCCGCCGGTAGTAGCGCGCCGCGAGCTGAGCGCTCACCTGGCGGGCCTCGGAGCTTCGAACCCGGCCGCGCGCAACCGGCCTCAGGGCAAGCCCGATGCCGAAGGCTGCAAGCGCCGCAAGCGCCACTGCGAGAACCGCCGTTCTCCGCACGATCGTGCGAGATCCTACGCCAGTTCGATCGCCGTTCCTAGGCTCGAGCGACGAAGGCTAGACCTTCAGGAAACGGCGGATCGTCAAGCCTGAGCCGACCGCTCCGAGGCCGAGGCCGATGCCGATCAGGATCAACGCCGTCAACGGGAAGGCGAGAGCCTTCACGTCGGAGTCGCCCGAGAGGTGCGGCAGGATCGACGGCAGGGCGATCGCCTTGCCGAGGACGAGGAAGACGACGGCGAGCAGCGACCCCGCGAGGCCGCAGAAGAGCCCTTCCAGCATGAACGGGCCGCGCACGAACCAGTTCGTCGCGCCGACGAGCTTCATCACCTCGATCTCCCGTCGCCGCGAGAAGATCGAGAGACGGATCGTGTTCGAGATCAGGAGGATCGCCGCGATCAGGAGGACGATCGTTGCCAGCGTGAAGACGATCTCGATCACGTGCGCGACCTGCAGGATTCGGTGCGAGATCTTCTTGCCGTCATTGACCTTGTCGACTCCCGCCGGCTTGCGCGGACTGATGATCGAGGTGTAGAGCTTGTCCACGTTCTCCGCTCGATTCGGGGTCACCTCGAGCGAGTCCGAGAACGGATTCGACGTCAGATTCCTGACGAGCTCCGGAAAGCGGCGCTTCATGATCAGGAGCGCCTGCTCCTTCGATACGTACTTGATGCCGCCCGGCGCGACGTACGGGCTCTGGATGAGCTGCTTCGCGACGTCGTTCTTCTGGTGGGCGGTCACGGACCGCTGGAAGTACACCTTCACGACGAGCTCCTTCTTCACGTGGTTCGACCAGGAGACCGTCCAGCTCCCGAGGGCGATGAAGAGCCCGAGCAGGAACATCCCGATCAGCACGGTCATCGTCGCCGCGATCGTCGTCGAGGCATTCGCGCCGAGCGACCGCCACGCCTCGGAGAAGAGCAGCCTCAGACGCCCGCTCATTCGTACCCGCCGCGCCGCTCGTCCCGCGCCAGGCGGCCGGCTTCGAGCCCGATCACGCGCTTGCGCATCTTGTCGACCATCTCGCGGTCGTGAGTGACCATCAGGATCGTCGTGCCGCTGCGGTTGATCCGGTAGAGGAGTTGCATGATCCCCACGGAGGTGTCCGGGTCGAGGTTGCCGGTCGGCTCGTCGCAGACGAGCAGCGGCGGGTGGTTCACGAACGCGCGTGCGATCGAGACGCGCTGCTGCTCGCCGCCCGAGAGCTCGTCGGGCAGCGAGCCCATCTTGTGCGACAGCCCGACCATCGCCAGCACCTCGGGGACTTTCTTCCGGATCGACGAGTTGCTCTCGCCCTGCACCTTCAGGGCGTACGCGACGTTCTCGGCGGCGGTCCGGCGCGGGAGGAGCTTGAAGTCCTGAAAGACGCAGCCGATGTTCCGGCGCAGCATCGGGACCTTCGAGTTCTTCAGCCGGCCGAGCTCGCGGCCACCGACGACGATCTTGCCGGTGGTCGGGTCGAGCTCTTTCAGAAGCAGGCGCACGAGGGTCGACTTGCCGGAACCGGAGGCGCCGACGACGAAGACGAACTCGCCCTTGTCGATGTGGAACGTGACGTCGCTCAGCGCTGCGACGTCGGGCTCGTAGATCTTCGTCACCTGGTCGAAGCTGATCATCGAGGAGGCGCCGGGGCGCGCGGCCGCGAGCGGGCCGTCGACGACGAGAGTCGGGTAAGGATCTGTCAATTCGGGTTCCTGCACGATATTTCCAGAGGCGCTGCCCACCGAGGCGCCCGGGTGCGAAGCCGGGGTCAAGTGTAGCTCACCCCTAGACGACCCTTCCCGCCGCATGGGCGAGCAGGTACTCGCGGATGAACGGGTCGAGCTCGCCGTCGAGGACAGCCTGGGCGTTTCCCATTTCGTAGCCGGTGCGAGGGTCTTTCACGAGTTGGTATGGGTGAAGGGTGTAGGAGCGGACCGACTCACCGCCGAAGCCGGTGTCGGCCGTCCCGCCCCGCTCTTTCGCCATCACTGCCTCCCGCTCCTCTTCGGCCTTCTCGACGAGGCGGGCCTTCAGGACGCGCATGGCCGTCTGCTTGTTCGCAGACTGGGAGCGCTCGTTCTGGCACTGGACGACGATCCCGGAGGGCAGGTGCGTGATCCGGACCGCGCTGTCGGTCTTGTTCACGTGCTGGCCGCCGGCCCCCTGGGCCCGGTAGGTGTCGATCTTCAGGTCGTCGTCGTCGATCTCGACCGCGGCGTCGTCGGGCAAAAGCGGCGCCACGATCACGGTCGAGAAGGCCGTGTGGCGACGGTGGGCCTGGTCGAACGGGCTCTGGCGGACGAGCCGGTGCTTGCCCCGCTCGGCCTTCAGGATCCCGTAGGCGTTCTCGCCGCCGACCGTGAAGGTGGCGGACTTGATGCCCGCCTCCTCCCCCGGGCTCGCCTCGAGCAGTTCGATCGTGAAGCCCCGGTTGGCGGCCCAGCGCTCGTACATCCGCAGCATCATCTCGGCCCAGTCCTGGGCGTCGGTGCCACCGGTCCCGGACTGGAGCGTGACGACGGCGTCGCCGGTGTCGTACTCCCCGTCGAAGAGGGCCGCCTCCTGGAGCTCTTCGAGCGCCCGGCGAAGCGGCGCGAGCGACGCGGCGACCTCGTCGTCCATCTCGCCGCCGTCCAGGCCCGCGAGCTCGCGCGCATCCGCGTAGTCCCGCAGCAGCGCCCGGTAGCCCTCGAGGCGCCGTGAGACGCGCGCGTGCTCGGCCGAGACCTTCGCCGCCCGGGCCTGGTCGTTCCAGAACCCCGGGGTATTCAGTTCGTTCTCGAGCTCTCCCAGACGGCGTTCGAGCGTAGCCGGGTCAAAGGTACTCGCGGACCCAGTCGAGCTGGGCCCCGAGCTCGTCGAGCTGCTCCTTCAGTGTCGTGCCGGTCTCCGCCATGCGGCCGATGGTACAGAGATGATCGATCGGCAACTGGCGCACCAACCATCTACTCTGTCCTCAGGCGTGACCAGACGCCCGTATCGGATCGCAGGCCTTCCTTGAAGTGGGCGCTGCGCAGGACGCCGTCACGCTGGTACCCGGCACGCTCGGCGACGCGCTCCGACGCAGTGTTCGTCACTTCGATGCGCAGTTCGAGGCGCTCGAGCCCAAGCTCGTCGAAGCCCCAGCGGGTCAGCAGGTCGACCGCGCGCACCGAGGCGCCGCGCCCACGCGCCGCCGGGGCGACCATGTAGCCGATCTCCCCCTCGCGCGCGTCGAGGTCGAGGCGCACGATCGCCGCGAAGCCGAGGAAAGCTCCGTCGCTCGCGCCGCAGATCCAGAACCCTGCGCGCGAGGCGTCGTCCCAGCCGGCCTCGTAACGGCGGAGCCAGCCGCGGACGAACGCCTCGTCCGCCCCCGTTGGCACGAGCGTGAACCGCTGGACCGCCTCGTCCTCGATCAGCTCGAGGAAGTCCGGCAGCTGAGCCTCGCGAAGCGGCTCGAGCCGGATCGCGTCGTCGGCCAGCGGCGGCTCCGGTGGTCTCAAGCCTGTGGAGCTAGACGCCGTGGCACTTCTTGTACTTCTTCCCCGAGCCGCAGTAGCAAGGATCGTTTCGACCGATTCTCTCGAGCTCGGAGTTGATCTTCGGCTTCAACGGCGTCGTGACGGAGCCGCCGCCCGACGTGCCGGTGGTCGCGAGCGTCGAGGTGCCGCCGGCGGCGAGAATCGCCTCGGCGCCCGCAAGCGACTGATGCTCGTAACTCATGCTGCCGTTGCCGTTGCCGCCGCCGTTTTGACCCTGCTGCTGGAGCGCTCCGTCGTCCGGGGTCACCTCGGCGTGGAAGAGCAGCGAGACGACCTCTTCGCGGATCGCGCGGTTCAACTCGAGGAACATCGTATGGCCCTCGTTGCGGTACTCGACGAGCGGATCCTTCTGCGCCATCCCGCGCAGGTGGATGCCCTCCCGCATGTAGTCCATGTTCTCGAGGTGCTCGCGCCAGCGGATGTCGACGGTCTGGAGCACGATGAAGCGCTCGAGGTCTCGCATCAGGCCCTCCTGGATCACATCGAACTCGCGCTCGCGCTCGGCGTAGGCGTCGAGGGCGTCGTCGAGGAACTCCTGGACGATCACCTCGCGGTCGAGGCCGCGCAACTCCTCGGCGGTGACGCCGGTGCCGTAGACCGTCTCCATCGCGGCTACAAGCCCCTCGAGGTCCCATTCCGCCTGCGAATCGTCCAACGTGTACTCCGAGACGACGTTCGACAGCACCTGAGGCAGCCACTCCTCGCGGACGTCCTCGGCGAGGTCCTCGCCGTGCAGGACGCGGTTGCGCTGCTCGTAGATCACTCGCCGCTGCACGTTCATCACATCGTCGTACTTGAGGACGTTCTTGCGGGCGACGAAGTTCTGCTCCTCGACCTTCTTCTGCGCGTTCTCGATCTGGCGCGAGAGGATCGACGCCTCCATCGGCTGGTCCTCGGGCAGCTTGAAACGCTCCATGATGTTCTGGATCCGGTCGCCGGCGAACAGGCGAACGAGGTCGTCCTGGCCCGAGAGGTAGAAGCGAGTCTCGCCCGCGTCGCCCTGGCGGCCCGACCGGCCGCGGAGCTGGTTGTCGATGCGGCGCGCCTCGTGGCGCTCGGTGCCGAGGACGTACAGGCCGCCGAGCTCGCGGACGCGGTCGTCGATCTTGATGTCGACGCCGCGGCCGGCCATGTTGGTGGCGATCGTGACGGCGCCGTACTGGCCGGCGTCCTGGATGATCTCCGCCTCGCGCGCGTGCTCCTTCGCGTTCAGGACGTTGTGGGGCACGCCCTGCCGCGTGAGCAGCTCGCTCAGGTACTCGGAGGTCTCGACAGCGATCGTGCCGACAAGCACGGGCTGGCCCTTCGCGTGGCGTTCCTTCAAGTCGCCGACCACCGCGTTGAACTTCGCCTCGACGCTCTTGAAGATCAGGTCGTTCTTGTCGTCGCGCACAACCGGCACGTTCGTCGGGATCTCGACGACGTCGAGACCGTAGATCTCGACGAACTCCTTCTCCTCCGTCTTCGCTGTACCGGTCATGCCGCCGAGCTTCTCGTAGAGGCGGAAATAGTTCTGGAGCGTGATCGTCGCGAGAGTCTGATGCTCCTCCTGGATCGCGACCCCTTCCTTCGCCTCGATGGCCTGATGCAGGCCCTCGCTCCAGCGACGGCCCTCCATGATGCGGCCGGTGAACTCGTCGACGATCTTCACCTCGGCGTCCTCGACGACGTAGTCGACGTCCTTCTTGTACAGCGCCTGCGCCTTCAGCGACTGGATCAGATGGTTCACGAGCTGGACGTTGTTCGGGCTGTACAGGTTGTCGACCCCCATCGCCCGTTCGACCTTCTCGATCCCCGACTCGCTCGGCGAGATCGTCTTGTGCTTCTCGTCGTAGAGGAAGTCGAACTGCTGCGACAGGACCGAATCGTCGGCCTTCGTGCCTTTCGATTGCGCACTCGTCAACCCCTTCACGATTCGCGCGAAGTCGTAGTAGGTCTTCGCCGCGGTCGTCGGCTCGCCGGAGATGATCAGCGGCGTACGCGCCTCGTCGATCAGGATCGAGTCGACCTCGTCCACGATCGCGTATTGGTGCCCACGCTGGACGACGCCCTCGAGGCTGATCGACATGTTGTCGCGCAGGTAGTCGAAGCCGAACTCGGAGTTCGTGCCGTAGGTGATGTCCGAGTCGTAGGCGGCCTTGCGCCGGTCGAACGGCATGTCGTTCTCGATGAAGTCGACCGTTATGCCGAGGCGATCGAACACGCCCCGGTTCCACGCCGCGTCGCGCTGGGCGAGGTAGTCGTTGACGGTGACAAGGTGGACGCCGGTGGCCGGCAACGCGTTCAGGTAGAGCGGCAGGCTCGCGACGAAGGTCTTCCCTTCACCGGTCTTCATCTCGGCGATATCGCCCTCGTGGAGGACGATGCCGCCCATCATCTGGACGTCGAAGATGCGCTGGTCGGACTCTCGCAGGCGCGCCTCGCGCACCGCGGCGAAGGCCTCGAAGAGGACGTCCTCGAGCGTCTCGCCGTTCTCGAGCCGCTGGCGGAACTCGGCGGTCTTCGCGAGCAGTTCCTCGTCGGAGAGCTTCGTGAACTCCGGTTCGAGCGTCGCGATGTAGGCCGCCTGCTGGGCGACGCGCTTCATGCGCCGGCCCTCGCCGAAGCGCAGGGCCTTTTCGAACGAAGCAATGGCGGGCGACATCGGGGACAGGGTACCGACTCACCCGATTCCGGCACCCCTCGGCCCTGCAAGGCTCACGGAACCGTTTCACGCATTTCGGGTACAAGGTTGCTAGAGCGGCGACGCCTCGACCTCCCAGAGGTTGCCGTCGAGGCGCGTTGCGCGGACAACGTACTCGGCGGCTTGCGCCTCCCCGGCGCGCTCGAGTGCGGGCGCGCTGCCGAAGGCCGGGCGGCCGTCGACGTGCAGCGTTCTCCCCTCGCGGGTGAACACGAGCTCCGCCTCGTCACCCCGCAGCCCCGGAACCTCGACAATCGCGATTCGCGACGCGGCGACGGCCCAGGTCGTCGGGCCGCGCCGCACGGCCTCGGCGCGATACGGCGGCCGGATCGCCCCCTCGACGGCGTCCGCGAGGGGCGCCAGCGCATGGTCCGGCTCGTCCTCCTCGACGACGAGCGTTCCGTCGGCGAGCGCGACGAAGTGCACCGCATCGCCCCGGAGCGCGGGCGCCTCGGCAGTGGCCACGGCGTCCCAGCGGCGCGCCCGTGGCACCCCGTGGATCCCGGGCTCGCCGCGCGGCGCACCGTCCCAGCCGGGTGGCTCCGCCCCCAGGCGAAGTGGCGAGGCAGGGGCCCCGGCGGCGAGGCTGATGTCGCCCGCCTCTGCGAGCCGCTCGTGCAGCGGCTTGCGGCGGCCGAAGAGCCCCACGCCTCGACTAGGCCGCGTCGCCGTGGTGTGAAGTGTGCCGGCGCGGCTCGACGATCCGCCGCTCGCGGTAGCGCTTCACCTGCCGTTCGAGCTTGTCGACGAGCTGGTCGATCGACGCCTTCGCGTCGGACGACGTCTCGCGCGCGCGCAGCGTCGTTCCCTTGCCATAGATCGTTCCTTCCGCGATGTGACGGTCGGCGATCGACGGGTTCTTCTCCTCCGAGAGCTCGACCTCGACCTGCGTCTGCTCGGCGAGCTGCTTCTCGAGCTTCGCGAGCTTGCGCTCGGCATACTCGCGGATCGTCGGGGCTACTTCCACGTTCTTGCCCTTAACCTGAAGCCTCATCTCCACCTCCTTGGTGGTGATCGATCCCAGATGCGTGATCGACAACTCGAGCACTCGAGCTACCGGTCAAACATCTAGTCCCGGAGCGTAGCGCACCGTCCGCGCGAAGGTGACCACCTCAACCCGCGCGGCCCCGGCCGCCCGCAGAGCAGTCGCCGCCGCACCGGCGGTCGCGCCCGTCGTGTACACGTCATCGATGAGCAGCACGGTTCCACGCGCGTCCGCGGTGGCCGTAAACGCGCCGCGGACGTTCGCCCGGCGCTCGGCCCGCGGGAGGCCGGTCTGCCGCGCGCCGGGACGCGTGCGTTCGAGCAGCGGCGCCGTCTCGAGGCACCAGCGCCGGCCGAGTTCGCGAGCGAGGCGCTCCGCAGGGTGGTGGCCCCGGCGGAGCTGCCGTGCGCCGTCAGGAGGGACATACGCAATGACGTCTGCCGCCGGCCGCTCGACCTGAGCGACAACGAGCTCGGCGGCGAGGCTCGCAACGCGGCGGAGACCGTGCTCCTTCCAGGCGCGCAGCAGCGGCCGGGCCGGCCCGGCGTAGGCGAACGGTGCGCGCGCCGAGGCGAACGCGAGCCGCCGGCCGGCACACTCGCGGCACCGCTCGACCTCCCAAGCCGTGGGGGCGCCGCAGCGGGCGCACCGTGGCGCCCCGAGCGGCCTGAGCCGGGAACGGCAGTCGAAGCACAACATGTCGGCTGACACGCCACACGAGACGCAGCGCCGCGGCACGAGAAGGTCGGCGAGCCACGCCGCCCACGTTACGGGGGAAGGTACGAAGTGTCTGTGCCGACTTCGTAAAAAGAGCGCTACCGGGGCGAGTAGGCGCTGCGGATCGGGAGGCCGTGACGGGTGCGCAGGCGATTGTCCGCGTCGAGGAGCTGCGCGTGGTTTCCGACGTCGAACCACTCCCCGTCGAACCGGTAGCCGTAGACAGGCTCGCGCTGGTAGAGCCACGCGACGAGGCTGCCCGCCTGGTCCGACGCGTTGCCCTCGTCGAGAAAGCGGCGGATCAGCGGCAGGTGCTCGCGCGGATAGAGATACGTCGCCGTCGCCGCGAGTGTCGAGGGCGGATCGTCAGGCTTCTCGACGAAGAATTCGATTCGATCGTCGTCTCCCAGCTCGACGATGCCGTATTGCGCCGCGAGCTCGAGGTCGCCGCAGTCGTAGACCGCGACGGCGGCGGCCGCGCCCCGACGGCGCCAATCAGCAACGAAGTCGACGAGGCGATAGTCGAAGAGGTTGTCGCCCGCAACGACGAGCAGATCGTCATCGATGCCGCCACGTTCGATCGCGAACTGGAGGTCACCGACCGCACCGAGCCGATCTTCGTTGGTGAACGTGCCATCGTCGTGCACGATCACGCCGGTCGGGCCCGCCCAGCGGCGGAAGTCCTCGGCGAAGCGGCTGTTTGTGACGAGGTGGACGTCGTCCACCTCCGGAATCTCGCGCGCGTTGTCGACAATCCAGTCGACGATCGGCCGGCCGGCGACGGGCAGCAGAGGCTTCGGCATCCTGTCGGTGAGCGGCCGGAGGCGAGTCGCGTATCCCGCGGCGAGGATGATGACCTTCATGCGGACACGACCGCACCGGCGAGTGACTCGATGTAGCGCATGCGGTGCACGCCCCCCTCGGTGACGATCGCGGAGATCAGATCGGCGGGCGTCACGTCGAAGGCCGGGTTGCGAGCCGCGAAGCGAACGGTGATCTCCGCCGGGTCGCGTTCCTCGATCGGGATTCCCGATCCGTCAGGGGTACCGAGGTCGACCGTCGAGCTCGGAGCGACGACATAGAGCGGGATGCCGTGGTACCGGGCGAGCACCGCCAGCGAATAGGTGCCGATCTTGTTCGCCGTGTCACCGTTTGCAGCAATGCGGTCGGCGCCCGTGATCACGCAGTCGACCTCGCCGGCAGCCATCAGCGATGCAGCCGCGGAGTCGGCGATCACGGCGTGCGGAATCCCCGCGGTCTCGAGCTCCCACGCCGTCAGGCGGGCTCCCTGGAGGAGCGGCCGGGTCTCGCCTACCCAGACGTGCCGCAGGAGGCCGCGCTCCCAGGCGGCGAGCAGCGCCCCGACCGCGCTCCCGTAGCCGCCCGTTGCGAGACCGCCGGCGTTGCAATGCGTCAACGCGCGCGTGTCGGGAGCGAGCAGCTCGACGGTGTGAACGGCCATCCGCCGGCATCGCTCGACCTCGTCGGCGTGGATGCGCCGGGCGTGCTCGTATGACGGGTCGTCGCGCATGGTGTCGAGAGCCCAGGCGAGATTGACTGCGGTCGGGCGCGACGCGCGCAGCACGCGCTCGGCGGCCTCCAGGTCCTCCCCGTGTGCGGCGGCAAGCGCCATGCCATAGGCAGCCGCGACACCGATCGCAGGCGCGCCGCGCACGACCAGCGAGCGGATCGCCTCGGCTACCTCGGTCGCGGTCTGGCACTCGACATCGATCTCTTCGAGCGGCAGGCGTCG
>Ga0105854_1000753_pt1 | contig 13886 bp, 13 predicted proteins | sample OrgsoiDNA_201058_FD_89679 | JGI IMG/M metagenome (GOLD analysis project Ga0105854, IMG submission 89679) | Permafrost soil microbial communities from the Arctic, to analyse light accelerated degradation of dissolved organic matter (DOM) -... | ecosystem: Environmental > Terrestrial > Soil >... | reverse complement strand
TATAAATGGCATCGGCCATTTTAACCGGGTCACCGGCATTGTTTTCGTCACCGTGCTCGATGATCCAGCGGCGAAGTTGCCCCACGGTGGCGTTTCTATACGTCTCGGTTTCACTCGTCCAGCGCGCGTTGGCCTGGAAGTTGGTTTTAATCGAGCCCGGTTCGATGATTTGCACCTTGATATTAAATTCAGCCACTTCTTGCGCGACCGTTTCAGCAAAGCCTTCCAGACCGTATTTCGCCGCATGGTAGAACGCCCCGCCAGGGAACGCGACGCGCCCGCCCATACTGGTAATGTAGATCAATCGCCCCTGTTTTTTGCCACGTAAAGCGGGCAAGAAGGCGCGGGTAATATGAATCGGCGACAGGAGATTCAGCGCGAACTGGTGCTCAATTTCCTGTTCCGTGAACTCTTCCATCGCGCCGATAATCGCGCCACCGGCATTGTTGACGATGATGTCGCTGTCGGCATGTTTTTTTGCTATCGCGGGAAGGCTGGCGTAGTCGGTCACGTCCAGTTGTTCAACGATCAGTTGAGCACCAAATTGCTGCACAAGCGTTGATAATGCGGCAGGATTACGCACGGCAGCGACAACGGTATGCCCCTGCTCGAGTACGCGACGCGTTAGCGCCAGTCCAAGACCGCCAGAAGCACCGGTAATAAACCATTTTTCATTTTTCAACGTCATGTTTGTCTCCTCAATTTATAAGTCAGGCAATCTTCCAAAACGGCGTCATGCACAGAGTTGTCGTGGTCAATCCGTTAATTGACTGACCAGTCACTCAATTATATAAATGATCCCTCTTTTTGCAATACACCGAAGGAAAATAAAACCAAGGGGAGGGTTGATGACTCGCATACATGCCATTGCAAGCGCAGTTTGCGGCATGTCTTCAACTTTTACCTGTGACAGCATATTGGTCGCTACGCTAGTATAGCGCGCAAGGATCTTCAGCCCGTAACGCGTCGCCGATGCGCCTTGTAAACCGACAATGTGATAACGAATGACAACAATAAAAATCACAGCCCACTTTAAATTCAATGGATTAATAAGATCACGTCTATGACTGACAATAAGATTTCAGATGCGCATACGCCGATGATGCAGCAGTACCTGCGCCTCAAGGCAGAGAACCCCGAGATCCTGATGTTTTACCGCATGGGGGATTTCTACGAGCTGTTCTATGACGACGCCCGACGTGCATCACAATTGCTGGATATCTCGCTGACCAAACGCGGGGCGTCTGCGGGTGAACCTATTCCGATGGCCGGCGTGCCCTACCATGCTGTCGAAGGCTATTTAGCCAAGCTGGTACAACTTGGCGAGTCGGTAGCGATTTGCGAGCAAATTGGTGACCCTGCGCTCAGCAAAGGGCCGGTCGAGCGCAAAGTGGTGCGCATTGTTACGCCCGGTACCGTCAGCGACGAAGCGCTGCTCAATGAGCGTCATGACAATTTACTGGCTGCCATTTGGCAGGATGGCCGTGGTTTTGGTTACGCCACGCTGGACATCAGCTCAGGCCGTTTTCGCGTCGCCCAGCCTGAAGATCTGGAAACCATGGCCGCGGAAATTCAGCGCACTAATCCGGCGGAACTGCTCTACCCAGAAAGTTTTGAAGCCATGTCGCTTATCTCTTCGCGCCGTGGCCTGCGCCGCCGCCCGATGTGGGAATTCGAGCTCGACACGGCGAAACAACAGCTTAACCTGCAATTTGGCACCCGTGACCTCAGCGGCTTCGGTGTTGAACAGGCACCTCAAGCCCTGCGCGCAGCGGGATGCCTGCTGCAATATGTCAAAGATACGCAGCGCACGGCCCTGCCGCACATCCGTGGCGTCACCATGGAGCGTTTGCAGGACGGCATTATTATGGATGCCGCCACGCGTCGTAATCTCGAACTGACCCAGAACCTGTCCGGTGGCGTTGAAAATACGCTGGCGGCCATTCTGGATCAGGCCGTCACGCCGATGGGCAGCCGTATGCTCAAACGCTGGATCCACATGCCGACCCGCGATACCAAAGTCCTGACCCATCGCCAGCAGGCGTTGGGATCCTTGCAGGAGTTGAGTGCGGATCTGCAACCCGTTTTGCGTCAGGTGGGCGATCTCGAACGTATTCTGGCGCGTCTGGCATTGCGCAGCGCCCGCCCACGTGACCTGGCACGTATGCGCCATGCGTTGCAGCAACTGCCGGAAATCCGTGCTTTGCTGCAACCCCTCGACGTCGCCCATGTGCAGACGCTGGTCAAAAACTGCGGTGAGTTCAATGAACTGGTGGCCCTGCTTGAACACGCCATCATTGAAGCGCCGCCAGTTCTGGTGCGCGATGGTGGTGTGATCGCTCCAGGTTATAACGCCGAACTGGATGAATGGCGTGCGCTGGCCGATGGCGCAACGGATTACCTTGATCAGCTTGAGATCCTTGAACGCGAGAAACTCGGGCTGGATACACTCAAAGTCGGTTTCAACGGCGTGCATGGTTATTTCATTCAGGTCAGCCGTGGTCAGAGCCACTTGGTGCCGATCCACTATGTGCGCCGGCAGACGCTGAAAAATGCCGAGCGTTATATCATCCCAGAATTGAAAGAGTACGAAGATAAGGTGCTGACGTCGAAAGGCAAGGCGCTCTCGCTGGAAAAAGCCCTCTACGAAGAACTGTTTGATTTACTGATGCCACACCTTGACGCACTCCAGCAAAGCGCCAGTGCGCTGGCAGAACTGGACGTGCTGAGCAATCTGGCCGAACGCGCCTATACGCTTAATTATGCCTGCCCGACGTTGAGCGATAAACCGGGGATCAGCATCACCGGCGGCCGCCATCCGGTGGTCGAACAGGTGCTGAGCGAGCCGTTTATTTCCAACCCGCTGTCGCTGTCACCCCAGCGCCGCATGTTGATCATTACCGGCCCGAACATGGGAGGTAAAAGTACCTATATGCGTCAGGCGGCGTTGATCGTGTTGATGGCCCACATCGGCTGTTATGTTCCGGCGGATCAGGCCGTCATTGGCCCAGTCGACCGGATCTTCACCCGCGTGGGCGCGGCCGACGATCTGGCCTCTGGTCGCTCGACCTTTATGGTCGAGATGACCGAAACCGCAAATATTCTGCACAACGCCACCCAAAACAGTCTGGTACTGATGGACGAAATTGGCCGTGGCACCTCCACTTATGACGGCTTGTCATTAGCCTGGGCCTGCGCAGAGAACCTCGCCAGCCGCATCAAAGCCATGACGTTATTCGCCACTCACTACTTCGAGCTGACAACGCTGCCGGAGAAAATGGAAGGCACGGTCAATATTCATCTCGACGCGATCGAACATGGCGACACCATCGCCTTTATGCACAGCGTTCAGGAAGGCGCTGCCAGCAAAAGTTACGGTCTGGCCGTTGCCGCGCTGGCGGGTGTACCGCGAGATGTGATCAAACGGGCGCGTCAAAAGCTGAAAGAACTGGAAACGCTGTCGACCAGCGCCGCCGCCAGCAAGGCAGATAGCCCACAACTGGCGCTGTTGACCGAGGACGTCTCACCGGCGGTCGAAGCATTAGAAGCACTGGACGCCGACTCGCTGTCTCCGCGCCAGGCGCTGGAATGGATCTACCGTTTAAAAGATATGGTGTAAGGGTGTTCCGGCGTTAACGCTGAGAGAGAAGAATAGAAAAGGCGAGGTATAAATACCTCGCCTTTTTTATGGTTACAGACTGTGCTTTAAAAATGGTCAGTCAGTTTGTCACGTTGCTAAGCGATAACATTATTCGCGAAATAGAGCTTCAATACTCAGCCCTTGTGCCTGCAAAATCTCGCGCAGGCGGCGCAACCCTTCAACCTGAATCTGACGAACTCGTTCACGCGTCAGGCCGATCTCACGGCCCACATCTTCTAACGTCGCAGCTTCATAACCTAACAGGCCAAAGCGGCGCGCCAGAACTTCACGTTGTTTTGCATTCAACTCGAATAACCACTTAACGATACTTTGCTTCATATCATCGTCTTGCGTGGTGTCTTCAGGACCGTTTTCTTTTTCGTCGGCCAGAATGTCTAATAACGCTTTTTCAGAGTCACCACCCAACGGAGTATCAACTGAAGTAATACGTTCATTCAGGCGCAACATACGGCTGACGTCATGGACCGGTTTGTCGAGTTGCTCGGCAATCTCTTCCGCACTCGGTTCATGGTCAAGTTTATGCGCAAGTTCACGTGCAGTACGCAGGTAAACGTTCAGTTCCTTAACGATATGGATTGGCAGGCGGATAGTACGGGTTTGATTCATGATCGCCCGTTCAATCGTCTGACGAATCCACCATGTAGCATAAGTCGAAAAACGGAAACCACGTTCTGGGTCAAATTTTTCAACCGCACGAATCAGACCTAAGTTACCTTCTTCGATCAAATCCAGCAGTGCCAGTCCGCGATTACTGTAGCGGCGGGCAATTTTAACCACCAAACGTAAATTACTTTCAATCATGCGGCGACGAGATGGAACATCTCCTCGCAGCGCACGGCGTGCAAAATAAACCTCTTCTTCTGCGGTAAGCAGAGGAGAGTAACCGATCTCACCAAGGTACAGTTGAGTTGCGTCCAGCACTCGTTGGCTTACAGCCTGCGATAACAACTCTTCTTCAGCATCAGCATCGGTTGTGTCGTTATCAGCAGTCTCTTCGACATTGGCTTTCTCGTCGAAGGCTTCAGCGCTGTTCTCATCGAAATCTACATCATCATGTAACTCGTTAACTTTCAGCGTATTCTGATTCATAAGCTGCTCCTACCCGTGGTCCCGAGGGCAGAATCAAGACTCTGCCCAATTTATCGCTGCGGAAGATAACGCAGCGGGTTTACGGATTTCCCCTTGTAACGAATTTCAAAATGCAAACGTACTGAACTGGTTCCGGTGCTACCCATGGTCGCTATTTTCTGTCCCGCCTGCACTTCTTGTTGTTCCCGGACCAGCATTGAATCGTTGTGTGCATAGGCGGACAGGTAATCATCATTGTGTTTGATGATGATCAGATTACCGTAACCGCGGAGAGCATTACCTGCGTAAACCACACGCCCTGAGGCAGTCGCTACGACAGATTGTCCACGCGAACCAGCAATATCGATCCCCTTATTTCCCCCTTCGGAAGCTGAGAAATTATCGATAATCTTCCCGTCTGTCGGCCATTTCCAAGAGGAAACTGGACCGCCATTGTTAGTGGTACTAGTAACGGGAGTACTGGCTACGGCAACAGGTGCTGTGGTAGTAACCACACCTGATGAAGGCAACATTTTACCTACATTCTGTTTACCCGAAGATTCAGAATACGTGGTAGTTGGTTGAGATGCAACCACCGTCCCTTGGAGCATTCCGGTGCTTGGTGGCGTCGGAACGCCGCCTTTTGTCGCGTCGGTAGTGGCTAACATTCCACCCGTGCTGGCATTGGACGAGACGTTATTAATCTGGATAGTCTGCCCCACTTCGAGACCATAGGGCGCAGGGATATTGTTACGTGCCGCAAGGTCTCGGAAGTCATTACCGGTGATCCAGGCGATGTAAAATAGCGTATCGCCACGCTTCACTTCATAGGTACTTCCGCTGTAGCTGCCTTTAGGAATCGAGCTATAACTGCGGTTATAAACGATGTGGCCTTGTTGGGTATTCTGCGGATTATTCGCGGCCATTATCGGCGCAGAATTGGGAATATTCTTATCTCCACCACCGCCGTTAACGCTGCTAATCGGGGCCGATGTTGTGGCGTTATTGGTACATCCCACCATCCAGGCGCTCATAAATGTACACACCGCAATGCGGCTTAAGGTTTTAATTGGGCTTCCCGTGCTCATATTTCCCCCGTTACGGCAATCTCAGAATCTATCTTTTTTCCGCTGGCACCCCGCAAAATGCGGCTTGCGTGCCGATTGGCACAAAATCAGCAGATAACACATCCGGGCGGATAAGCAGCCAGCCAGATGGCGACAGTAAAAAACTGTAGTGGATGCTATCAACATCACAAGTACAGCACCATATTACAGTTGTATTTAAATTTTAAGGGCTTAGCCCCGCGTATCGCTGCTAATGGCGGTTTTCAGGCTAATTCGCCCTTCACTAAAGGCACAAAACGTACGGATTCGATGTTCTCAACCACGAAGTCATTACCGCGGCGAGTGATGCGTTGTAGGACTTGATTTTGCTCACCCACGGGCAGGATCATCACACCACCATCATCGAGTTGTTGCAGCAAATCTTGAGGGATTTCTTGCGGCGCCGCCGTCACAATAATAGCGTCAAATGGCCCGCGTGAAGGCCAGCCTTCCCAACCGTCGCCATGACGCGTTGAAACGTTATGCAGGTCGAGCTGCTTCAAACGGCGTTTGGCTTGCCATTGCAGGCCTTTAATTCGCTCGACTGAAAACACGTGCTCGACCAGATGCGCTAAAATCGCGGTTTGATAACCCGAGCCAGTCCCAATCTCTAAGACGCGCGACGTGGACGTCAGGCGCAGCAGTTCGGTCATGCGCGCGACAGTGTAAGGCTGTGAAATCGTTTGCCCAGAGCCAATAGGCAGCGCGGTGTTTTCATAGGCTTTATGTTGAAAAGCTTCATCGACAAAACGCTCACGCGGCACCGTTTCAATCGCGTGCAGCAAGTTTTCATCCTTAATACCCTGCTGGCGCAGTTGCTCCAGCAAGTTATACATCGGTTTATTCACCATGCCTGTTGACCCCGACTTTGGCTATCCACTCGCTCACGACATCCTGTGCAGCGTAGGCGGTTAAATCGACCTGAAGAGGCGTGACAGAGACATATCCCTGTGCAACGGCGGCGAAATCGGTGTCGGGTGCAACATCGAATTTAGCGCCCGGCGGCCCAATCCAATAGAGATCCTGACCGCGTGGATCTTGCTGACAATACACTTGTTCGGCAGGATGACGGCTGCCGCCGCGGGTCACCCGAATGCCTTTGATTTCCGCTATAGGCAAATCAGGGACATTGATATTGAGGATTTTACCGGTGCGTAATGGCTCGGTGGCTAAAGCGCGCAGAAGGCGGCAGGTAATAATCGCTGCGGTATCATAATGTTGATGACCATCAAGTGAGACAGCAAGCGCAGGAAAGCCAAGGTGACGGCCTTCCATCGCCGCTGCGACCGTGCCCGAGTAAATGACATCATCGCCCAGATTAGGGCCAGCATTGATGCCGGAGATCACGATATCCGGGCGCGGTTTCATCAATGCGTTCACCCCCAAATAGACACAATCGGTCGGCGTGCCTTGAATAACGGCGGTATCACCGTTGGGATAGGACTGAATACGGAGAGGGCCATCCAGGGTTAATGCATTGGACGCACCGCTGCGATTGCGATCCGGGGCCACAACCGTGACGTCAGCAAATTGCCGCAATGCCGCCGCCAGCGTCTGGATCCCCGGCGCTAATACGCCGTCATCGTTACTCAGTAATATCCGCATCAACATTTTCCTGGCGCATCAGTTCCCGCACCACACTGGTCGCAAAACTGCCGGCAGGAAGCCAGAATTTCAGCTCCAGTGTGACCTCATCCCAGCTTTTCCAGCTCATATTCAGTGGCTGAAGCATCACGGCGCGTCGAGCGGGTTCAACCCGTTCACGTTTAATTAATGACCACAAAGCGGCACACTCCGTCAGACAGCTTTGCTCGAAAGCTTCGGCGGCGTCCGTGGTGCCCAGCGGGCCATCGCCCGGCAACGGCGCGGTAACCAACAGTTCATTACTATTAACGCGCGGTTGAAGCGTGTCAAATTCATCTTCTTTCGCCACAAACCAACTTCCCCGCCCGCTCAGTTGCAGGGCATCGCCCAACATAACTTCACGGTGGGTATTATCGGCTAAACGCTCGCTGGCAATCAGGTTAAACATCGCGCTGCGGCTGGCCGACAAGTAGAAACTGCGCTTAGGACGCTCTCTGACCTGAATCTCGTTATTCGCCCAACGGGTGGCCTGAACCAGATTGTTACCGCCACGGCCAAAACGCTGTTCGCCGAAATAGTTCGGTACACCTTGTTCGGTGATACGCTGCAAGCGCGCCTCGATATCTGCCAGATCGCTCAACTGACGCAGAACTAGCGTGAAGTGGTTACCTTTGAGCGTACCAATACGCATTTTTTTGCGATGGCGGGCAGCACGGATCACTTCACAACCTTCGAGAGCGAACTGGCTTAAATTCGGATCCTCTTTGCCAGGCAGATGCAGGCAGAACCACTGTTCGGTGACCGCATGTCGGTCTTTCAGGCCCGCATAACTGACGGCACGCGGATGCACACCGGCAAAACGCGCCAGCTGCTCGGCCACAAACTGCGTGTTGCAGCCGTTCTTGCGAATGCGCACCAGCAGATGCTCACCGTCACCGTCGGGCTCAAACCCCAAATCTTCTTCGACAATAAAATCTTCAGGATTGGCCTTCAACTGGCCGGTAGAAAGCGGTTCGCCATACAGCCACGTCAGACGAGACATATCCATGGGGGTATTTGCCACGGCCTTAGTCCTTGATCAACAAGGCGACGGCTTCACAAGCGATGCCTTCACCACGGCCGGTAAAGCCCAGTTGCTCGGTGGTCGTGGCTTTGACGTTCACTTCGTCCATGTGGCATTCCAAATCTTCGGCAAGGAATACGCGCATTTGTGGAATGTGGGGGGCCATTTTCGGCGCCTGCGCAATGATGGTGATATCCAGATTGCCCAGCGAATAGCCTTTAGCGCGAATGCGGCGGTAGGCTTCACGCAGCAGTTCACGGCTGTCAGCGCCTTTGTAGGCCGGGTCGGTATCGGGGAATAACTTGCCGATATCACCCAGCGCAGCTGCGCCGAGCAAGGCGTCAGTGGCCGCATGCAGCGCCACGTCACCGTCAGAGTGAGCCAGTAAACCTTGCGGGTAAGGGATACGCACACCGCCGATCACCAATGGGCCTTCGCCGCCGAATTTATGCACGTCAAAACCGTGACCGATACGCATTATGCGTTCTCCTTTTGATACAACTGGGTTAGATAGAATTCAGCCAGAGCCAAGTCTTCCGGTCTGGTGACTTTAATATTGTCCGAGCGCCCGGCAATCAGCATAGGATGAAAACCACAATATTCCATTGCGGAGGCTTCATCTGTGATGGTGGCCCCTTCCTCCAATGCGCGACGCAGGCAGGTTTTCAGTAATTGCAGGGGGAAAAACTGCGGCGTCAGTGCGTGCCACAGATCTTCGCGATCCACCGTATGGGCCACCGAGCAAAGACCCGGTTCACCGCGCTTCATGGTGTCACGTACCGGTGCGGCGAGAATACCGCCGACGTCACTGGATGCGGAAATCGCCAATAATCGATTGAGATCATCAATATGCAAACAGGGCCGGGCGGCGTCATGAACCAGGACCCAGCCGTGCTCTCCCGCCTGTTCAAGACCGGCCATGACGGAATCCGCGCGTTGAGCGCCGCCCGTGACCACGGTAACGCGCGGGTCAGCGGCAATCGGCAACGCGTTGAACTGCGTGTCGTCGGGGCTTAATGCCACCACCACGCGGGTGACGCGCGGGCTGCGCAACAGCGCCTTGATCGAATGTTCGATCAAAGTTCTACCGCCGATTGAAAGATATTGCTTCGGACATTCTGCCTGCATACGGCTGCCGATACCGGCAGCGGGCAGAACAGCAATGATGTCTGGAGAGGAAACCGCGATGTGGCTCATGGCTATTGTTTTAGGTTGTTTTGCGAAGAACCAGTACCTGGATTACGTTTGGACTGGTCAGGCACCAGACGATAGAAAGTCTCACCGGGCTTAATCATGCCCAGTTCATTACGTGCGCGTTCTTCGATAGCTTCCTGACCGCCCGTCAAATCATCGATTTCTGCAAAGAGTTGATCATTTCGTGACTTGAGTTTGCCGTTGTTGGCCTGCTGTACCTTAACGTCATCATTCACACGAACATAATCGTGAATACCATTCTTACCCAGCCACAGCGAATACTGTAACCAGCCAAGTAAAACCAGTAATAGCAGCGTTAATTTGCCCATCCCCGCCCCCTAAAAAAGCCGGACAATCATCCCACAACTTTCCATCGGACTCCACACTGAGAGGGTAAATGCTCGTGAGATTCAGAGTTAAGACGGTAATTATGGGTGAGAATGACACAATGACTTACATAGAGATAAGAAATTGACGATAAAACGTTCAGATTGCGCAGCGACAAAATAGGACCCAGACAGGAGAAGTAGAAGTGAGCGATGGCACGACTGAGCGACGGACAGGCAGGTAACCGTTACCAGCCAGAAAGAAACGAGAAGATGGTCCAAAACATACCGACCACCACCACGCAGGTCGCGGCAAGGGTCTGCCACCAGTTGCCGCGAAACCACAGGCTAAAAGCGATACCGATCAAGACTGAAATAGGCATCAGTGCGAGGAAAAACGGCCAGGTGTAGAGAAAGAAAAATAGCGTGTTTGAACCGTACATGAGGAAAGGAATGGCAAACGCCAGCCAGTAAAAGATAAAACCGGCCGTGCCGCCGAACATAGAATACGAGGGATCTTCAGCATCATCCGTCCGATCCGTAGCGGCGACAACGTTACTGTCGTCGCGGATCCGACTCACTATTCGGTGGAGTAATGCCTGCATAGATGATCCCTATTGTTTCAGTGTAAACCGGCACGTTCTGTGACGTGTGGCCGGAAACCTTCAGGATTTGATAATAGCGCGGTGACGCAGTACATCTATTAATTGCGGGACTAAATGTGTTACCAATTGTTCGCCATCAAGATGCACATCAGCGGCTTCCGGTGGCTGGTATACCGAGTCAATCCCGGTGAAATTTTTCAGCTCACCCGCGCGGGCTTTTTTGTATAACCCTTTCGGGTCCCGTGCTTCGCAAATGGCCAGCGGCGTATCAACGAACACCTCAATAAACTGATCTTCTCCCAGCAGCTCACGCACCATGTCTCGTTCTGCGCGATGTGGCGAAATAAAGGCCGTCAGTACCACCAGCCCGGCATCGACCATCAATCTGGCGACTTCACCGACGCGGCGGATATTTTCACGACGATCGTCATCCGAAAAGCCTAAATCACGGCACAGCCCGTGGCGTACGTTATCGCCGTCGAGCAGATAAGTGCTCACGCCCTGGGCGTGCAGCGCCTGTTCCAGCGCCCCCGCCACCGTGGACTTCCCTGAACCTGAAAGTCCGGTAAACCACAGCACGGCCCCTTTGTGACCATGCTGTTGTTCGCGATCCGCGCGCGTGACCGCGTGCGGATGCCAGACGATATGGTCATTTTCTGCATGATCGCCCGCAGACGCCATCTTATTTGCCCCCTAACAGGTCGCGCGCGCCCCAGTGTGGGAAATGGCGGCGGATCAAGCCGTTCAGTTCAAGTTCAAACGCGCTAAAGGCATCTTTTTCCTGATACACGCTTTCCACGGCCTCACGCACCAGACCGGCACCGACGGTGACGTTCGTCAGCCTGTCGATAAAGATCATCCCGCCGGTGACCGCATTTTGTTGGTAGTTATCCAGCACCAAAGGTTCATCAAATGCCAGCTCGACCAAACCAATCCCATTGAGCGGCAAACTTTCAACGATACGCTGGGTCAGTGAATTGATCTCAACCTGATATTCGATATTTTCTACTCGCGCACGGGCTTTTTTCCCGCCGATCTTGATGTCATAACTTTGCCCAACACTCAGCGGCTGCTCGGCCATCCAGACAATATCGACTTTGGCATTGTGCACCGCTTTTACCGTTTCATCGGCGTCGACTAACAGGTCACCGCGGCTGATATCGCGTTCGTCAGCCAGCACCAGTGTGATCGCTTCACCGGCCCAGGCTTCTTGCAGGTCACCGTCAAAGGTCACGATACGCGCAACGGTAGACTCCACGCCGGACGGCAAGACTTTGATTTTTTGCCCAACGCGAATGGACCCGGAAGCCAGCGTGCCGGCATAACCCCGGAAATCGAGATTCGGCCGGTTCACGTATTGCACCGGGAAGCGCATCGGCTGCTGTTCGCGGATGTTAATCACATTCACCGTTTCCAACACATCCAACAGCGTCGGGCCGGTATACCAGTCCATTTTCTGGCTCTGAGTGGCGACGTTGTCGCCTTCAAGGGCAGATAACGGCACGAATTTAATGTCCAGATCGGTCGGAAGCTGCTGCGCAAAATCCAGATAGCTGGCTTTGAACTCTTCGAAAACGCTTTCGCTGTAATCGACCAAGTCCATTTTATTCACCGCGACCACCAAGTGGCGGATCCCAAGCAAAGTAGCGATAAAACTGTGGCGACGAGTTTGATCCAGTACGCCTTTGCGGGCGTCGATCAATAAGATCGCCAGATCGCAGGTCGACGCACCGGTCGCCATATTGCGGGTGTACTGCTCATGCCCGGGGGTATCGGCGATGATAAATTTACGTTTTTCCGTGGAGAAATAGCGGTAGGCCACATCGATGGTGATCCCCTGCTCGCGCTCGGCCTGCAGACCATCCACCAGCAGCGCCAGATCCAGTTTTTCGCCTTGGGTACCGTGACGTTTACTGTCGTTATGCAATGAGGAAAGCTGATCTTCATAAATCTGACGCGTGTCATGCAGCAGGCGACCAATCAGGGTACTTTTGCCGTCATCAACGCTGCCGCAGGTCAGGAAACGCAGCAGACTTTTGTGTTGCTGGGAATGCAGGTAAGCCTCTACGCCACCCTGCTCTTCGATTTGTTGTGCAATTGCATTGTTCATTGTCGGTCGCTCCTCAGAAATATCCCTGACGTTTTTTCAGTTCCATCGAACCGGCCTGATCGCGGTCAATTGCCCGTCCCTGCCGTTCACTGGTGGTGGAAACCAGCATTTCTTCGATGATTTCCGGCAGCGTCTGCGCTTCGGACTCCACGGCACCCGTGAGCGGCCAGCAACCGAGCGTACGGAAGCGCACCATTTTTTGCTCAATCACTTCGCCCGGTTGCAGGTCAATGCGATCGTCGTCGACCATCAACAACATGCCATCGCGCTCCAATACCGGGCGCGGCGCGGCCAGGTAAAGAGGAACAATTTCGATATTTTCCAGATAGATATATTGCCAGATATCCAGCTCGGTCCAGTTGGACAGCGGGAAAACGCGAATGCTTTCGCCTTTGTTCACCTGACCATTGTAGTTGTGCCACAGCTCAGGACGCTGGTTTTTCGGATCCCAACGGTGGAAACGGTCACGGAACGAGTAAATACGCTCTTTAGCACGTGATTTTTCTTCGTCACGACGCGCACCACCAAAGGCGGCGTCGAAACCGTATTTGTTGAGGGCCTGTTTCAGCCCTTCGGTTTTCATGATGTCCGTGTGCTTGGCGCTGCCGTGAACAAACGGGTTAATCCCCATGGCTACGCCTTCAGGGTTTTTATGCACCAGCAATTCGAAACCGTAGTTCTTGGCCGTGCGGTCGCGGAAATCGTACATCTCACGAAATTTCCAACCGGTATCGACGTGCAATAACGGGAACGGCAGCGTGCCCGGGAAGAAGGATTTACGTGCCAGATGCAGCATCACGGAAGAGTCTTTGCCGATGGAATACATCATCACGGGGTTAGCAAATTCAGCCGCCACTTCACGGATGATATGGATGCTTTCCGCCTCCAGTTGACGCAAATGAGTGAGTCGTTTTTCGTCCATAACAGATCCTTAAGCCAGATTCACGACTGACGGGCGAGCTGCGCCGTCAACCTGCGGATGATGCCCAAACCAGGCAAGTTGAGAATGAAGTGCCACCACTTCGCCGATCACCAATAACGCCGGTGTCGGTGCCTGTTGCGCCAAATATTCGAGATTGTCGAGCGTGCCCGTCAGGACTTGCTGATCGGCGCGGGTTCCCCGGCCAATCACCGCAACCGGCGTCGTTGCCGCTCGACCATGGGCAATC
>Ga0105854_1000748_pt1 | contig 13944 bp, 14 predicted proteins | sample OrgsoiDNA_201058_FD_89679 | JGI IMG/M metagenome (GOLD analysis project Ga0105854, IMG submission 89679) | Permafrost soil microbial communities from the Arctic, to analyse light accelerated degradation of dissolved organic matter (DOM) -... | ecosystem: Environmental > Terrestrial > Soil >... | reverse complement strand
GTCATATTATTGGTGCGTACCCAGCGACCCAGCTGGATCGCTGGTAATACTAGACCGCCATTGGAATTTATTCGCAAGCCGACCACGTGCTTGTTCGCCTGATTTTTTAAAAACGCATCGACCTTTTCTTGGTTTATTGGTCCTGTATACACCGCGATTTCGGAATTATCTTGTTCGGTTTGCGCATTGCCCACAAGCGGGGAAAATAGTGTTATAAAAAATAAGGTCGCTAAATTCTGGAATAATTGCGAGATACGGAATGTATACATTAGTCTGCCAATTTAAACTGTTTGAAAGCTGGGGGCGAGGCAAGCTTTGACTATGGACATAGTCTCATCGAGACACGACTTTCAGTGAGGCTGCAAATGGACTGCACGTCTACAGTCCATTCTCATCACTTAGCGATCACGTACCGCTTGAGTAGGACAGGTCGCCGTTACCGTCGTAGATCTCGTAGCTGCCGTCGGCGTAGCCGAAATAGGTTGACGAACCATTGGTACTGTCGTTGGTTTAATAAAATTCAACTACTGATAGAATGCTTGAAAATATTTAACGATAGATTAAAATTATGCTGATAATTTATTGTTAATGCATTGGAATATGTATTTAATTATCCGAAATATTGCGACAACGAATCTCACGCATTACCACTATTTACTTTTCGATACATTGCGAAATGTCGCATCAAGTTAGGGAAACACTGATTAATTCATCGGCTGCCGTTTCCTGTAGCGCGCCGACCTGAGACAATAGCGGCATTCATACCGTCTGCCATCGATCATGCAAAAGAGCTTTTCCGACCTCGAATACGCCGCCAAGAAGAAGCTGACGCGGCGCGACCGCTTCTTGGCCGAGATCGACAGCGTGACGCCGTGGGGCAAACTGCACGAGGTTATTGAGCCGTTCTATCCGAAGGTCGAGGGCGCTGGCCGCCCGCCGATCGGACTGGCGCGCATGCTGCGCATGTACGTGGCCCAGCAATGCTTTGGCTTGTCGGACAAAGGCATTGAAGATGCGATCTATGACAGCCAGTCCATCCGCGCCTTCGTCGGCATTGACCTGGGCCGCGAGTCGGCGCCGGACGCGACGACGTTGTTGAAGTACCGGCACCTCTTGGAAGCCAACGGGCTTACGCGCCAGATCTTCGATACCATTAATGGACACCTGGCCGAGAAAGGCTTGATGATGCGCGAAGGAACCATCGTTGACGCCACGCTGATCGCCGCGCCGCCGGCGACGAAGAACAAGGATGGCAAGCGCGATCCGGAAATGCACCAGTCGAAAAAAGGCAATGACTGGCACTTTGGGATGAAGGCTCACATCGGCGTGGACGCCGCGTCGGGTCTGGTGCGCACCGTCGTCGGCACGGCCGGCAATGTTGCCGACGTGACGCAGGCGCACGCGCTGCTGCACGGCGATGAAGTCGCCACGTTTGGTGATGGCGGCTATCAGGGCGTGGAAAAGCGGCCTGAAAACATTGGCAAACCGGTCACGTGGCATGTGGCCATGAAGCGCTCCAAACGCGAGGCGCTGCCCAACAACAAACTGGGGCGCCTGACGGAAAAGCTGGAACATCTGAAAGCGAGCGTGCGGGCGAAAGTCGAGCACCGGTTTCATGTCATCAAGAACTTGTTCCAGCATCGTAAAACGCGCTATCGCGGCCTGGCCAAGACCACAGCACAACTGTTCACCTTGTTCGCCTTCGCCAATCTGCTGCTGGCCGGCAGGCGTTTTACGATCAGCGAATCCGGTAGTGCGTCCTGATTGTTCGTTTGCTGGCTGCATTGCCCCTCTCAGTTTGACCCTCCCTCCAGGTTCTCGCGAACGCCGCGACTCTGTCGTAAGACCCCTTGAATCCCAATTCCTTCAACTCCTCATGGATCTGTTTCAGCGTACGCCGCTGCTTGCGTGATCGCGCCGCCTCGGTCTTCAGGAGCGCAGAAAGCTGGAACGCATATTTGTCGATGGCGCGGGTAGAGCGCCGCTCAGAGTAGGCTGGCTCAATGGTTTCGGATCGCAGATAGCGTCGGACGGTGTTTCTGGAGATGCCAAAACGCCTGGCGATCTCTCTCAAAGGGACCTGGTCGCGAATGTGCCAGCGTCGAATAATGCCTAGTAATGCCACGTCGATCGCTCCAATTCCGCACTCAATGTCATGAGCAGGATTGTGTCTTATATGTGGGTCAGTTTCGTGTGCAAATTATGCGGTGAAGTGGGTCAAATTTAGCTGCAAATCAACAAGCCTTGAAGTTACCGATAACCATCCCTTCTGGGTGGAAGGGCTTGGCTGGGTCGAATCTGCCAAACTCAAGCCAGGCATGGTGTTGAAGGATGTCAATAATGCAAATTTGAGCTTAGCTGATCTGAAAGCTTTTGGACGAACTGAAACAACGTACAATTTCACGGTTGCTGACTTCCATACCTACTTTGCCGGCCCGCAGAAGGCTTTCGTTCATAATGCATGTGCTTGTACACTTGTTGCATCTAACTGGAAAAGTGTAAAACAATTTGGACATACTTTCTCAAGGCATGGAGAGGGAGCAAAAAATACCGAAAACCTTTTGGGCCGCGCAAAGGGCACTGGGGGTGATCAAGGACAGTGGATAAATAACGCAAAAGCGGCTGAGGTTTTAAGTAAATTTACTGTTGATAAAATTACAGAGGTAAGGATTCCAGAAGGCGTGGGTCAGGTAATAAAGGCAGATGGCTCTATTGTAAGTGCGGAGTGGGCTCGTATTATGCCAAGTGCCACAGGTGTTAAAACTGCGTATCCTATTATTCCAAAATAAAATATATGAATATAGAAATTTCTCTCATTGAAAATAAAACCATACCTAATTTGCCTGGAAAAAATTATGATCCTGAATTGGACGATATTCGATCAATATTAATTGATGTTTGCGAGGCACTGAGCAATTATGTTCAATTTAATGTTTCTGGTTTTGGTCAGGATAATTGGCCGGTTGATGTGGCGACTGATCTTGCAGTTTTCCTGGAGCAATTGCCATATTTTATGATTGCAATATCCGCTGGGGAAAATTTTGAGTTGCAATTTTATGAGCAAGGAATTGAGAGGTCAATATTTTTTTCTCGAGACAGGGATGATTATATTGCTACATGCGTTAGTCACACAGCATGGATTCCTAATCCAAATTCGGAAAAAATGTCTTGGAGTCTTCTTTTGGCTCTGATATATGAGATAAAAAAAGAATTTGTTTTTTATGTTAAATTTTTTTTTCCGAAATTGCATTCACATTCTTGGTTTGAGGAGTGGAAAAACATGTTTTAATAATTTATTCTCATAAGTGGCTTGGCGATTGCCCGTTACCAACTATGATGCTGCTGGTTATTCAAATCGAAAATATGCCTGGCGTTAAAATATTTAAATAATAAATTTTAAATATATTTTCGGTATTTTTTAATTTTCTTTGCATTTTTTATTTTTATGCTGTGAATTTTTAGTTCAGGCAAAAACGCCCAATCATATCTGATTTGGGGTGTAGTTTTTCTCGATGAAAAAATCACACTGAACATGCTGCTTGGATGTGCCATTACTCTGATCGGCACCGCACTGGCCAGCGGTAAATTAAACGGCTTGTGGCTGAGGAAACGATCTCGCGTTTGAATAAGCCTGGGCGAAATCTCCCGCATCACCATGGTTTTTTCATTTTGCTGGCCTATCCTGGAATAAGACTGACTCAGTGACTAGTGGTCCTGGCCCCAAGCTGTCAAACGCCGATGAAATCACCTACAGTGCACAATGCAATAATCGCAAGTATGAAATTCGCTTTCAGCGTGCCAGCAAGAAGCTGTGGTTCAAGGCAGACCAGCAGCAAGTTGATGTCAGCGATACCGAGCTCGGGCGCAATATCAATAATCGTTCGCTCTACGGTAAAGTGAGTGTAGCTTGTCTGCCTGATGCGCTCAACGTCCAGTTTTTCGGCTTTGATACGTCAAAAGGCACAGCAGCACCTGTGATGTTCCGCGCCATAATCGGCGCTGGAGGTAAAGTTGAAGGCGGCGAAATTCAGCCGAGCAGCACGGATGCAGTGATCGCCAATCATATTCATTAATCTGGGATGCGAAGTTGCACTGAAAACTGAGCCACTCGCGTGCTTGCGTAAGCGATCGCAATTGCAGGCCGTAAAACAGCACCAAGCCCGCTTTGCCGCGGGCTTTTTCATTTTGCCATCAGCTGGCTGGCCACCATGTCCGTCAGCGACGCTATCATCCGCCGCAATTCATCGCTATCGCTGGCCAGGTCCTTGAATCCCTTGATCGCCGCAGCCAGCATGCGCGCCGCATCGGGCAGGGCGGGTACTGCTCCTTGCAGCGGCCATTGCTCTTGCAGGATATCGGTCACCAGCTTCTCGAACACGTCGTAGCTGTCGCGCACGGCGCAAAAGCCCAGGTCGAAGACATCCCGGGCATCGGGGTTGGCCCGCACCAACTCGTAGCCTTCCACGCCCCAGGAGGTGCAGGCCCAACGCAGCTTTTCCGCGATGCTGGGCAGGCTTGCCAGCTGCTGCCTTATCTGCGCGATCTTGGCTTCGACCAGGCCGCGGATGACGGCGTCAAACACTTGCTCCTTGTCGGGGAAGGCCGCATACAGCGTCGGGCGTGACATGTTTGCCGCGCGCGCAACGTCGCCCATCGTCGTACGCGCATAGCCGTAGCGTAGGAAGGTGGCCGTTGCTGCCGCGACAATTTGCTGGCGCCGGGCCAGCGTGGCCTCGTGGATTTCAGTCATGTGCGCAAATTTGATATTTTGAACAGATTGACACAGATTGTAAATCAGAATAAATTTACATTTTTATTTTAAATGTTAAATTGCAAGGAGATTTACATGGCTGTGCAAAAAGTATGGTTTGTCACGGGCGCAACCCGCGGCTTTGGCCGCCACTGGATAGAGGCGGCCCTGGCGCGTGGCGACAAGGTGGCGGCGACTGCCCGCGATCCTCAGGCGCTGGCCGGGCTGGCGCAGCAATATGGTGATGCGCTGCTGGTGTTGAAGGTCGATGTCACTTATCGTACCGGCGTTTTCGCTGCCGTCGCGCAAGCCCATCGCCATTTTGGCAAGCTCGATGTAGTGCTCAGCAATGCAGGCTTTGGCTACATGAGCGCGATTGAAGAGGCCACGGTGGAAGACACGCGCGCCGTGTTCGAGACCAACGTCTTCGGTACCCTGTCGCTGGTACAAGCCGCATTGCCGCTACTGCGTGCACAAGGGCGGGGCCACATCATCCTGGTGTCGAGCGTGGCCGGCGTGGTGGCCGTGCCGATCGCCGGCATTTACGAAGCCACCAAGTTCGCCGTGGAAGCCATCGGCGAGGCGCTGGCGGCTGAAGTGGCCGAGTTCGGCGTCAAGGTCAGCCTGGTCGAGCCAGGCGGCTACGCCACCGATTTCCTCAGCAGCACATCGGTGCGCAATGCCGAGCCGATTGCCGCTTACGATGGGGTACGCGAGCAACTCGCCGCCATGCTGACGCCTGATTCGCTGGGCGACCCGGCAGCCACGTCCGCGGCGATCCTGAAACTGGTCGATGCGGAACAGCCGCCGCTGCGGCTGATCCTGGGCAACCTGCTGCCGTTTGTGCAAAACGTCTACGCCGAGCGCCTGAAAACCTGGGACGAGTGGCAAGACGTATCGCTGGCCGCCATGCGCATTGAACCAAAAGGGGATCAAGCATGATTATCGTTGCAGGGCAGGTCGATTTCGACACCCGCTACCTGGCGGAGATCCTGGCAGACGTCCGGGCCCTGGAGGCCGCGACCCGCCTGGAAGACGGCTGCCTCTATTACGCGATGGCCTTCGACGACCTGGAGACCGGCCACGCCACCGTGCTCGAGCGCTGGCGCGACGAAGCCGCACTCAATGCCCATCTGCGCACACCCGGTCTGAAAGCATTTCAGGAACGCAACCTGCCACGCGCGAAGCACTTCTCGATCAAGCTCTATGAGATTGCCGCAGAGCGCGAACTTGTCGTGCCAGATTAAGCAAGCCTGGCTTGGATCAAGGCGCAGGCAGCGAGCGCCTTGACCTGCATCTCTGCCGGTGCATGCGTGCTGGCAGACGCGATGAGAAGCTAGCGGCTAGCGATTTGCTATCGATGCTTACTGGTATAACTTTATGCATCACGCGCATGTGACAAGCTGCCAGTTTATTTTCTTTTATATTTTATTGCATTAAAAATCAATGAGTTATGTGGAAATTTCTGAGGGGGCGTGAATCTATCTCGACTTTCTTGATAGGGCGTAATGTAATTTTGTTACATCGGTGTATATTGAATCCGGGTTTTATTCGTCACTGAAGGATGATATTTGGCGTGCCATGCTGAACAGGGTTCAAGGTGCTGCCAATGGCTACTGAGTAAGACCCAATCATTTTTTAAACTTCTTACAGGAGATTCAAATTATGAGTTCATTTGCCCAGGTGGAAAATTTTAACAATCCGATTACTAACTTGCTTGACAGTAAAGCAGCCTCTCTTCTATCCGCCAACGCCAAGCAATTGCTGGAAGGCGACTTGTATGCGCTGGCATGGAAGAACCATACGGTCCGCACTGAAAAACTCAACGTGCGCGACTTGAATTCGATAGAAGAAGCATTCAGCAAACACAGCCTGCACGGCTCTGCCAACGCGCCGGTAGTTGGTTCTTCCTGCTGCTGCACCTGCACTCCAGCCTGCTGCTGCACCGCCGTCTCGGTCATCCGCCCGACCTGATCGGCCCGGTCGCGGCCATCCCACGTCATTAAACCTGTTGAATCATATCGGGACCCGCGACTGTCCGGGGTAAGTTGCTATCCGCGCGATGCGGCGCGTGGCATGGGAACAGCTACGCAATGTGTCGTGCTGATAGCTGTAGTGTCCATTTATCAGCAAAATTCAGGGACGGATATGAATGAAAAATTGATCCTGTTACCGATACAAATCATCGAGCAAGATGATGGCGTGATACTTAAGCGTGGACTTGAGCAAGTGTTAATTCCGGACAGTAATGCGCTATTAATCATCCGTGTGATACAGAAGGCCCTGCTGCAGCGTCCTTGCAGCGGCGATGAGTTGCTCGAATTATTTGCCGCGCCGGCCCGGCCTTTGATCGGCAGCCTGCTGGAGTATTTGCGCAAGAAGCGTTTCTTGCTGCCGCAGCACGAAGTCGGCGCGCATCAGAATGAGGGCCAGGAATCTGCTCAAGATGTTTTTTATTGGCACTTTAATCAACATCAAGAGCAGGTCGCGGCGGCCTTGAATCAACGTCGATGGCTGTTTGTCGGCGTCAATCTGCTGAATGAAAAATTGTTGCAGGCGATGTTGGCGGAAGGCCTGGAAAACTATGCCGTGCTCGACGATCCAATGTTGCGCAATATCACGCTGTTTAACGATGAGCACCAGCTGATTTCGCCCTTTTGGCAACAACAGCGGCAGCGCTTCATCGACGAAGACGAGCTGCTGGCCGGCCGCGCCGGTGCAGGCGAATTCGGGTTTGTCGTGGCCGCCTCGGAGTTCGGCAGTTTTTACCTGATCGAACGGTGGAATGAGTTCGCTGTCACGAACAAGCTGGTGTTTTATCCTGCGGTGTTGCAAAACATGGTCGGCTATGCCGGTCCGCTGGTGATACCTGGCGAGACGGCCTGTTTTGCCTGCCTGAAGGCACGCCAGAACTCCCACAGCAACCAGTTTTCGGAAAAACGCCTGACCGAAAAGCATGCCTTTGCCGGTCAAAAAGTGGCGGCCTATCATCAGTCCATGCTGCTCATGCTGGCTGCCGTTGCCCAGTTCGATTTGCTGAAATTCAAGACCAACATCCAGTGGGAAACCGGCACCCTTTGCGAGGTGGACTTGCTGTGCGGCGCGATGACGCGCCGTAAATTACTGAAAGCGCCACGTTGTCCCGTGTGCAGCGGCTTGGCGACCATGCCCTTGGTCAATATCCGTAAGCAATTGACACCCAGCGATGCATGGGACGAAATTCGCCAGACGGTGGGCCACCATGAAGATTGAACTGAACACGCCACTGGCGCGCCTGAGCCATGCGCTGGACTACATTGTCGATAACAAGGTGGGACTGGTTGGCAACGTGGTCGAACATCCGGTCGAGATCGATTCGCCGCGCTTTTTCCGCTACAGCTGTAACGCCGGCAATACCGAGGCATTTGGCGAGTACCGCAATTTTGCCGTTGGCGGTGGCGCCGCCATCACGCGCGAAATGGCGCTGGCAAAAACGGTGGGCGAGGCGGTCGAGCGCTATTGTGCTGCGATCTATGACAAGCAGGAGTTCGTGCTGGCTTCCTATGACGAGGCGCGGTTCGATTGCATCGAACCGGCCGAGTTTGCGTTGTACTCGGACAGGCAGCATGAATATGCGCATTTCATGTTCGATCCCTTCCTCAATTCATCGAGGGTGCGCTGGGTGCCAGCCACCGACCTGCATCGCGCAAGCACGGTGCATGTGCCTGCGGCAATGGTGTATGTGCCGTACTTTTTTTACGAAAACGGCGATGAGACACCGATCACGCAGCCGATTTCGACCGGCCTGTCTTGCCATTGCAGCCTCGAAGAAGCATCGATCGGCGGCCTGTGCGAAGTGATCGAACGCGATTGTTTTTCGATCACCTGGCAGGCGCGCCTGTCGCGTCCGCAGATCTGCCAGGATACGCTGTCGGCCGCCAACCGTGATCTGCTGCGGCGCTTCGAGCAGGTTGGCTACCGGGTTTTCCTGATCGATATCCGCAATGAATCGGGGGTGCCGTCGGTAATGGCGGTGGCGCGCCATCACGGCCATTTCCTGCCGATGGTGGTGGCGGCGTCGACCGCACTGAGCGCCGAGGAGGCGATCCGCAAGGCACTTGAAGAACTGGCGCATACCGAGCGTTATGCGTTCCAGATCAAGGGAGAAGTGCCGCCCGTTGAACCCGATCCGGAATTTGATAATATCGCCGGGCAGGTCGATCACGTCAACTTCTGGACCAATCCCGAAATGACGCAGCATGCCGAATTCCTGTTTTCGTCCAGTGAGCGCTGCGACTGGCGCGACATGGAAAATTTCGACAAGGGCACGCCGAAGGCCAGTCTGGCTCATCTGGTGGAACGCATCGGGGAAACAGGTTACCGCGCGCTGGTGTGCGACATCACCAGTGCCGACGTGCGCCAGCTGGGCATGGTCGCTGTGCGTGCGCTGATTCCCGGCTATCACCCCTTGTTCATGGGATACCACCACCGCGCGCTGGGCGGCAAGCGTTTATGGTGCGTGCCGCAGCAGCTGGGTTTTCCCGGCCTTGATCAGGCCAGCGGCGATTATCCATTTCCGCATCCTTTTCCATGAAGCATATACGACACTGACAAAGGGCCGCCGATGTTACACACGCTTTGGAAGAATCTCGAACTCGACGCCGATTCAGGCGCCATGAGCTGGGAGCAGTTTCATGAGAGCGCCAAGACAGGCCACTACGATATGGCGCTGCCGAACCAGGTGGTGCTCGATGAAATGGCCAATCTGTACGAGTCGCTGCCGTACAAGAATGCCGTGCCGATTGCCTTGCCATCCACCTTGGCGCCGATCACCGGGAAATTGTCCGACATCATGCAGCGCCGCGCCACGCCGCGCGAGTGCCGCCCGGTGCCGCTTGACTTGATCCAGCTGCGCACGCTGCTGCATCTGGCCTACGGCGAAACACGCGACAATAAAGATAATCCTTATGCGCCGCGGCCGTTCCGTACCGTGCCCTCCGGTGGCGCGCTGTATCCGCTGGAACTGTATTTTCACAATGGGGGGCAGGTCGAGGGCCTGGCGGTGGGACTGTATCATTACTCGCCTACACTGAACGCCGTGCATTTGCTCAAGCCGGGCAGTCACGCCACGCATATCGCCGCCGGACTGGTGGAGTTCCAGAGTCACCTGGCCGATAATTTGTCGCTGGTAATTTTTATTACCGGCATGTTCCAGCGCTCAATTTTTAAATACCGCAACAAGGGCTACCGTTTCACCCTGTTCGAAGCGGGACATGTGGCGCAAAATCTCAACCTGGCGGCGACAGGGCTGGGCCTGGGAGTGATCAACATCGGTGGATTTTATGACCGCGCCATCGATGAATTGCTGGGCATTGATGGTATTAACCACTCGATCTTGTACATGACCGGCATCTGCAAGGGGGACGCGGCATGACGGCGCCGGTACGAATTGTGCGCGGTCCCGGTCCACGGCGCATCCCCGCCTGGCGGGTGCAGTCGTTCGAGGCATTGTGGCGGTCGATGGGAATCGCCGAACCGGCGCGCCAGTGCATATGCGCGGACCTGACGCTGGGCGCCTGGCGCGGCCATGGCCTGGCGCGCGAATGGGGCCAGCAACTGGACTTGGCTGAACCGGAGCCTATCCAGCCAGTGTTGGCAGCGGACGGCGCCGATATCGATCATTATGCCGATACGGTTGGCATCCTGATCGACAATGAAAGCGAGGGCGACCGTAATTTCATGCGCGCCCATGCGCTGGCCTGCGCTCTGGTGGCGGCCGTGCGCGAGCGCGGCGTGTCCCATTTGCTGCTGGCCGCACCGCTGGGAGCGCACGAGTGGGGTAGTGAAAACCTGCAGTTGCTTAAGCTGCTGCAAGATGCCGCGCCGCATTATGGTTTCCAGCTTGCTGTGCTCTTGCAGTCGGATGCTGTTATACCGCAGGTGGCCGGGCTGGAACTGGTGGCGCAGAACGACGCTGTAGCGCCAAGTCACCCAACCGTAGCCTTTCCAGTACCGGGACTGGCCGACGCAGGCTGGGCGGCAGCCCAGTATCGCGCGATGGATGTGCTGCAGCTACATAATGGCAAACTGTTTATTTCGCCGAACTGGCGTGACCCGCGAGCAGGTGGCGCCGCTCCGGCTGGCATCGACGAGCATCTGCAAGTGTATTTTGTCTTACGCGATGGCCGACAGGAGGTCGACTTCCTGCAGCGTCAAGCGGACTTGCGATTTGCCGAAGGGGCGTATGGCCTGGCGTTGCGGATACTGGAGCACATAGCCCAGGATGCGCTGGCGCCCTTGCCGGCGGCGCTGGTGGAAGCGCAAAAGCAAAATATTGCGATTGCCTTGATGGATTTCCTGCGTGCTGCACAAGGCCGGCTGCCGGCCGATACGCTGCCGCCAGTAGTCAAGGCTTCGCTTTACCAAAGCAAGGCATGGGGCATGGTGATGAGCGGGCAGGCTGCGTTGGCCGAACAGTATTTCGCGTTGGCACGGCAATACCTGGACCCGGTGCAGCATCGGCGCCTGTACTTGTATTTATTGAATATTTCAGCGCTTAATCAATTAAGGCTGGGGCAGGTCGAGCAAGCACTGGCATTTGAAAATGAAATCGAGCGCCAGTTGACCGAGTTACCCGACCCGGACTGGCACCTGATCTACATCAATAGCCTGAACCAGGCGCGTATCTTCAAGAAATGCCGAGATCTTGAACAGGCCGAACATTATTACAACCGCGCCTTCTTCATTAATTTTCAGTTGCGCAATGAAAGCGATTTGCTATACACCAACCTCTGCTATGCCCAGCTGGAATCATTGCGTGGTTCGCCTGAAACAGCTTTGATGTATTGGCTGCGTACCTGCCTGCACTGGCTCTCGAACGCGATGCCGGAAGCGTTGGCGCCGCGGGTGGCGCAAGCGATCGTGGGGATGCCGCTGTCGAACCAGGATGCCGATGTCGAAAAAATCTCGGCGGTGCTCAGTGAGCAGCTGCTGGTCGCGGTCAAGGCGGTCGGACGTAGTGTCTCTCCTTTGCCGCAAGCGATTGTGCTGCAGCGCATCGATGCCGCATCGCGCGCCGAAATTTGTCTCGCCCAGCCCGGCTGGAGCGTATTTGCTACCGGGCAGGGCGAACGCCTGGAAACGATCTTCACCGGCCCGGCCTATCGCTTGCTTAACCGGCAGGTGCTGGGGGTATTGGCTGCCGATTTCCCGCAAGTTGATTTCAAGCTATTCCGTACCTTGTTCACCGATGCGCAGTGGGGTATTGAACTCGCCGAACAGCCCCGTGAACTGGTGTGGGCGTGCCTCAAGTGGCAGGTTCCGGAACTGCTGTGCCAAGGCCAGCGTTACCGGATCGATGAAAATAGTTTGCAGACGTTTGACGGGTTTCGCATCGAAAGCAGCCGTGCGATTAATTACGTCCGGGTCGGCCCGCAGCAATGGCAGGTGCACTTCAAGCGCTATTTGAAACCACTCGCGTTAAATAAGGATGAACAGCGCTGCATGGAGCATTTGCGTACGCCATCCACCTTTGCTGAAACAGGGACGGCGCTGGGAATCGATGCGCACAGCTGCTGGCGCCTGATTAACAGCATGGCGGAAAAGCGCCTGGTGTCGGTGTTGTAATGAAGGGGCTGATTTTGCCGTTTGAGATGGAGCCGCAGCAGGGCAGCCTGCTGTGTTGGGCCGCGATTGCGGTGTCGCTCAAGCGCTTCTACGACCCGCGCCAGGCGATCGATCAGATCGGCTTTGCCCGCTCCCTTCTGGGGGAGAATTACGACCAGGTTTGTGCCCCGCTGGATGCGCTCGAGCATGCGGGGTTACGCTATCGGGAGCAGGAAGGCTGTATTGCGCTCGGAGCGATACAGCGAGAGCTGGAGCAGGGCCATCCGGTGCTGGTGGCAGCGCGCTTTTTTATCGGCTGGCATTTGCTGGTCGTGCACGGCATCGATGGCGATCAACAATTAATGATCGCCGATCCGCTACATGGGGCGTCGCGTTGTTCCTATGTGGATTTTGCGTCGGCCTATCGCGAGCATTATGCATGGTCGCATACCTACTGCCGAATCCCTGCGTAGACACCGGCAAGCCGTCTGACGGTTCAGAGATTTTCCATCATAAAATCAATGAATACCCGCATCCGCAATGGCAGGTGAGTGCGGCGGCCATATACGATGTGCAGGTCGATATCGTCGCAGGCGTAGTGCTCCAGGCGTTCGACCAGGCGCCCGCTGGCCAGGTCTTCCTCGATATCCCATAGTTCTTGATCCCGACGCCATAGCCGTCAATGGTCCATTGATGCGATACTTCACTGCTGGTGGTTGACAGTCGCCCAAACAAGCCGGGGTCAGTGCGAAGCCGGTGTCAGTTTGAGCTAGTCCTGAGCTAGTCCGGTTTTCATGGGCATCCTAATAGGGACAATGTTCCCCGGAAGATACTCATGAAGAAGAAACAGTGACTGCTCGAAGCAGGAGATCGCCCCACACCACCGGAATCAACACCAAAGGCGCGCACCACACTTATCGATGCTTTCAAGCTGGATGCGAAAGTGCCACTGATTTGCCGATAACACAGGAGCTAAGTTGCAATCAGTTCTACAACTAGTTGAAAAACTTGGCGAGCGATCCTTGGGGAAGGCTTTATGCTTTCCCCGGTCGGCTGCTTGCAGGTAATCTGAGCGAAGTGGCGCAATCAGGACTTGACCTTGCGTAGTTTCAAGAGAAAATGGTCATCTTTTAAAAGTGCAATGCGTTGAAGTTAAGGGAAGTAAGTCCCCTTTGAGTGACAAGCAGCGCAGCGAATTTTCCGTAGAGTTTCCATGTCGTTCATTGACATCAACGACCGCCTGCGTCTTCAAGACTATCTCGCTATCAAGTTGATAATCCATTATGTTAATTTGATGGCGAAAAATGGCATAACGCCATCATCCTCGCTTACCCAAAAACAATGCCACCTGAGGTCGCACGCAGCCATTTTTCAGAGTGGCAAGAGTGTTGGCATGCATGCCGGTATGGTCGACATCGAAGATGGGCGCGCGATTAAAAATCCTTCATTATTCAAGAACCGAAAAGGTGAGATCATTAGGTCATGGCTGGGCCTTGTAAGTTTTTCGCATAGGGTCAGCCATGCTAGTCAACGCTATAAAACCTATATGAGACATCTTAGCCAACTTTTCGGGAGTACTTTACATGAAATATATTTCGCTTATTATTTTG
>Ga0105854_1000744_pt1 | contig 14000 bp, 10 predicted proteins | sample OrgsoiDNA_201058_FD_89679 | JGI IMG/M metagenome (GOLD analysis project Ga0105854, IMG submission 89679) | Permafrost soil microbial communities from the Arctic, to analyse light accelerated degradation of dissolved organic matter (DOM) -... | ecosystem: Environmental > Terrestrial > Soil >... | reverse complement strand
TGAGAGGCTTGATCTGGACCCGGGTGCTCAAAATCCACGTCAAACATCTAGGCCAAAAGCCGAGCCGTGACGCCCCCGCCGAGGAAGCGCCCCCGCGAGGTCAGCGCGAGGTTCCCGCCCGAGCGCACGGCCAGCCCGAGCCCCTCGAGGCGCTCCAACTGCACCGCATCGAGCGCCCGCTCGAGGCCGTCGAGCGGCAACGGCTCGTCGAGACGCAGCCCGAGCATGATCCGCTCGGTGTCGCGCACGCGCGGCGGCAGGTCTTCGACCTCGTGCGGCGGCAACTGCCCGGTCTCGAGCGCCGCGACGTAGCGCGCGAGCGACGGCGCGTTGCGCCAGCGCCGGTTCTCGATTGTGCTGACGGCGCCCACGCCGAGGCCGAGGTAGTCGTGCCCGAGCCAGTAGCCGAGGTTGTGCCGACAACGTAGGTCCCGCCCGGTGGCACCGTCTGCCACCGAAACCTCTGCCACCGAAACCTGTGGCGCGCGGCAGAAGTTCGCCGTCTCGTACCAGCGGTAGCCGGCAGCAGTCAGCGTCTCGACGACGCGCTCGAAGTACGTCTCCATCGACTCGGCCTGGCGCTCCAACTCGGCTCCGTGGGCGTGCGTGAAGCGGGTGCCCGGCTTGGCTTCGAGCTCGTACGCGGAGACGTGTTCCGGTTCGAGCGCCAGTGCCTCGGCGAGGTCGCGGTCGAGGTCGGCGGGCTCCTGGCCCGGGATGCCGTAGATGAGGTCGAGGGAGATGTTGCCAATTCCGGCATCGCGCAAACGGTAGATGGCCCGCCGGACGTCGTCAGGACCGGCAACGCGGTCGAGCACCGCGAGCAGCCGCGGGGCGAACGTCTGCGCACCCAGCGAGACGCGGTCGACGCCGGAGCGTTTGAGCAGCGCCGCAAGCCCGCTCGTGACCGTCTCGGGATTCGCCTCGACCGTCACCTCGGCGGCGGGCGGCAGCGCGCCGAGCAGCCGCTCGAGCTCGGCAGAGTCCGTGAAGGTCGGCGTGCCCCCGCCGAGATAGACCGTGTCGATGCCCGCCTCGATCGGGTCACGGCGAAGCGCGAGCTCCCGCAGCAGGGCGCCCACGTAGCGTCCGTGCTCGCCGCGCCGGCCGACGACCGTGACGAAGTCGCAGTAACCGCAGCGCGAAGAGCAGAAGGGCAGGTGGACGTAGAGGTGCCGGGCGCCGGTCACAAGAGGCTTGATGCGTACATCAAGCTTCTACCTTGCGGCGGGGACGCGGCACGAGCTCGCCGCCGCAGTTCGGGCAGACGTGGTCGAGGGCCGTCGCGCAGTCGGGACAGAAGGTGCACTCGAACGTGCAGATCGTCGCCTCGCCCTGGGGCGCGAGCGCCGTCCCGCACCGCTCGCACGCGGTTCTCAGCTCGAGCGCCATGAGAAGCTCGACGGCAACCCTCTACCGCTTCGGCTCGTTGAGGTTCAGCACTGCGAGGAACGCCTCCTGGGGCACCTCGACGCCGCCGACGTTCTTCATCCGCTTCTTGCCCTTCTTCTGCTTCTCGAGCAGCTTCCGCTTGCGGCTGATGTCACCGCCGTAGCATTTCGCGAGCACGTCCTTGCGGCGGGCCTTCACGGTCTCGCGCGCGATCACGCGCGCGCCGATCGCGGCCTGGATCGCGACGTCGAACATCTGGCGCGGAATCTCCTCCCTGAGCTTCTCGACGAGCAGCCGCCCGCGCTCGTACGCGAAGTCGCGATGCACGATCAGCGAGAGCGCGTCCACGGGCTCGCCGCCGACGAGGATGTCGACGCGCGCAAGATTGCCCGGTTGGAAGCCGGTGATGTCGTAGTCGAAGCTCGCGTAGCCGCGCGTGCGCGACTTCAGCTGGTCGTAGTAGTCGAGGACGATCTCGCCGAGCGGCAGCTCGTAGGTGAGGTGCACGCGCTCGGGCGAGAGGTACTCCAGGTGGTCGAAGCGGCCACGGCGGTCGTTGTTCAGCTCCATGACCGTGCCGACGAACTCCTTCGGGACGATGATCGACGCCTTGATGTACGGCTCCTCGACCTCCTCGACCGACTCGGGCAGGTCGGACGGCGTGTGCACCTCGGTCCACTCGCCGTTCATCGGGCGCACGCGGTAGGCGACGTTGGGTGCGGTCACGAGCAGGTCGAGGTCGAACTCGCGCTCGAGCCGCTCGCGCACGATCTCCATGTGCAACAGGCCGAGAAAGCCGCAGCGGAAGCCGAAGCCGAGCGCCTGCGAGGTCTCCGGCTCGTAGAAGAGCGCGGCGTCGTTGAGCTTCAGCCGCTCGAGCGCGTCGCGCAATTCCGGGTACTGGTCGGAGTCGGTCGGGAAGAGACCGGCGAAGACCATCGGCTTCACCTCCTTGTAGCCGGGCAGCGCCTCGCTCGCACCGCCGCGGTCGGAGGTGAGCGTGTCACCGACGCGCAACTCGGAGACGTCCTTCAGGCCGGTGATCACGTAACCGACCTCGCCCGCGCTCAGCTCCTTCACCGGTCGGTTGGTCGGGGACATGAATCCGATCTCCTGCGCTTCGAAGCGGGTGCCGAGCGCCATCGCCCGCAGCCACTCGCGCGGGCGGAACACACCATCGATGACCCGCACGAACGCGACGACGCCGCGGTACTGGTCGTACGACGAGTCGAAGATGAGCGCGCGGCCCGGAGCGTCCGGATCGCCGGACGGCGGCGAGATTCGCTCGACGACCGCGTCGAGCACCTCCGCAACGCCCTGTCCCGTCTTCGCGGAGATGCGAAGCACCTGCTCTGGGTCGTCCCCGATCAGGTCCGCCACCTCCGCCGAGGCCCGCTCCGGGTCGGCCGCAGGCAGGTCGATCTTGTTCACGACCGGGACGATCTCGAGGTTGTTCTCGATCGCGAGATAGGCGTTCGCGAGCGTCTGCGCCTCAATGCCCTGCGCTGCGTCGACGACGAGCAGCGCGCCTTCGCAGGCCTGAAGGGAGCGTGACACCTCGTAGGTGAAGTCGACGTGGCCGGGCGTGTCGATCAGGTTCAGCTGGTGGCCCTTCCACTTCACGCGCACCGCCTGCGCCTTGATCGTGATACCGCGCTCGCGCTCGAGGTCCATCGAGTCGAGCAGCTGCTCGCGCATGTCGCGGGCGGCGACCGTGCCCGTCAGCTGAAGGATGCGATCGGCGAGCGTCGACTTGCCGTGGTCGATGTGCGCGATGATCGAAAAGTTGCGGATGTGCTGCTGGTCCATGGCGTGTCAGCCGCGCCGAGGCCGGCTCCGCAAGGAGAGTAGCGCCTGCATCTCGCGCACCCGCAGGACTTTTCCGGCCGCGAAGTAGGCGACCCCAGCGGCGCCGAGGGCGGGCAAGAGCGAGACCAGCTGGCCTCCGAGCGAGCGCCCCACGGCCTCGTCGAGCGGCTTCCAGACGGCGAAGGCGACGCCGCCTGCGATCGCAGCCGCGCCGAGGACGCGGATGAACGACGCCGCGACCTCGCCGAATCCGATCCGGCCGATGCGCCGTCTGAGCAAGATGACGAGCGCCGCGGTGCCGGCGATGTTCACGAGCGAGGTCGCGAGCGGGATACCCCAGGTGCCGAGCGGCGAGAACGCCACATCGAGGATGGCATTCACGAAGAGGTTCGCCAGCGCGACGTAGGTCGGGATCCAGTTTTCCTGGAGGCTGAAGAAAGCTCGGTTCAGCATGAGCATCGTCCCGTTGAAGGCGAGGCCCGCCGAGAGCGCGGCGAGGCAGGCGGCGACGATGGGCGTCTGGTCGGGCGTGAAGGCGCCGCGCTGGTAGATCAACCGCGTGATCGGCTCGGCGAGAACGGCGGACACGATGCTCGCCGGCACGAGCAGGAACGCGATCTGGCGCAGCCCGAGCTCAGCCGTGTCGCGGAAACCGTTCATGTCGCCCCGCGAGGCGAAGCGCGCGAGCGACGGGAAGAGCACCGTCGCGACGGCGACGGAGAACATCCCCTGCGGGAGCATGTAGATGCGGAATGCGGCGTTGATCTCGGACGGCGCGTTCGAGGTGATGAGCCAGCCGCCGATCACCGCATCGATCAACGCGTTGATGTTGATCAGGCCGAGCCCGAGCGTGACCGGGAGCATCAGCTTGAAGACCTGCTTGACCGCCGGATCGCGCCAGTCGATCACGAGCCGCAACCGGCCGTCCTTGCCGCGCAGCCATGGGATCGGGAGCAGCACCTGCACGACCGTCCCCGCGAGGATCGAGCCCGCGTAGACGTAGAGCTTGTGGTCGGCGCCGTGCACGTGCGGGACGCCGAACACGAGGCCCGCGATGATCACGAGGTTCCACGCGACGGGGGTCAGCGCCGGGATCGAGAACTCGTCGTAGGTGTTGAGGATGCCGACGACGATCCCCGAGACACCGAGCAGGGCGACGATCGGGAAGAGCAACTGCGAGAGGCCGATCAGCAGCGGGTGGTAGCGCGGGTAGAGCGGCGGCATGATCCACGGCGCGATCAGGACGAAGAGCGCGGTGACGGCGCCGAGGCCGAGGAGCGTCAGCCAGAAGAGCGTCGAAGCTACGCGCCAGGCACGCTTCCGCTCGCCCTTCTCGATCAGGTCGCTGAACACCGGCACAAAGGCCGAGGAGAGCGCGGCGTCGGCAACAAGAGCGCGGATCGTGTTCGGGACGAGGAACGCGATCTCGAAGGCGTTCACCGGTCCCCGGACCCCGAAGTAGTTCTTCGCGACGACCTCCCGCACGAGGCCGAGGAGCCGCGAGATCCCGGTGGCGATGGAGAAGATCGCCGTGGAGAGCGCGAGCCGGCGGACGGGCCTGTCGGCAACCGGAGTTACGGCGGGATCCTCCGTCTCCCCCGGCCCAGGCGTCGTCACGTCGTCGCCCACGCCGCCGAACGTTACGCGGGCGGGCGGTCTGCTACCATCGCGGCGCCCGCGGAGCGGGCTTTTTTACGACTATGCCGAACATCCAGCAGCAGAAAAAGCGCGTCCGGATCGCCGCCGAAGAGCGGATCGAGAATCTGCGCTACACGTCGTCGATCAAGACGCTGACGAAGCGTCTTCAGTCCGTCGTCGCCGAAGGCGACGCCGCGGAGATCGAGACGGAGCACCGGGGTCTCGTGAAGCTGATTGACCGGTCCGTCGCCCGCGGGGCGCTCCACAAGAACGCCGGCGCACGGAAGAAGTCGCAGGCGGCACGCCTCGCAGCCGGTTCCGCCTCGAAGCCGTAGCGCAACTCAGGAGCGGGCAGTCTCACGCGGCCGCGTGATGTCGACGAGCGCCCGCTCGAACTCGAGTACGCCCGCGAGGCGCGAGCCGCCCTTCAGCGCGTGGTCGAGGTCCGCCAGCCGGACGAGCGCGTCATCGAGCTCCGCGGCACTGAAGTTCTGCGCTTGCGCGAAGAGCTTCTGGGTCGGATAGGGCTTCAGCCCGAGCTTCGAGGCTGCCTCCTGCGGCGAGAGGCCTTGCGACTCGAGGCGGTGCGCGGCGCGCGCGTTCCGGACGTGCTTGTTCAGACCGGCGACGACCCTCGGGATCGTCTTGGAGAGCGGGTCGCCCGTGCGGTCGAGCATCTTCTCGGCCTCACGCAGCACGCCGCCCACGTCGCGGATCCCCCACGCGTCGGTGAGGTTCCAGGGCGGCGACCCGGCGCGCGGCGCGACGATCGCGTCGACGTCGGCCGCGGTCACTTCCTCCCCGCTCGCCCACGTGGCGAGCTTCTCGACCTCACTCGCGAGGTCGTAGAGATCCTCGCCCACGAGCTCGGCGAGCAAGCGGCAGGCCTCGGGCTCGGCCCGGGCGCCGTGCACCTTGAACTGCTCGGCGATCCAGCGGGCGACGGCGCGCTGGGCGACGTCCCACAGCAGCAGCTCGCCCTTCCCGGCGGACACGGCCTTCGCGATCGGCGCGTCCTTCTTCAACTCGCCGCCGACGAGCGCCAGCGTCGTCCCCGGCATCGGCACCTTCAGGTAGTCGGCGATCGCCCTCGCATCGGGCGCCTTCCAAGCCTCGACGCCGTTGACAACGACGAGGCGCGAACCCGAGCCGAAGAGGCCCATCGCATTGCAGGCAGCGATCGCGTCGTCGCCGCTCGTCTCGCCCGCGGGGTGGATCTCGACGGCGTCCGGCTCGAAGCGGGCCCGCAGGCGCCCGACTGCCCGGTCGACCTTCGGCCGGTCGCTGCCCGCGATCAGATAGGCCGGTCTGAGCTCGTCCACCATCGTCGCCAAGCATAGGCCGCGACGCCGAGGGCGCCGGCGGCTGCGAGCGCAGCGCCGCGGCCCTGTACCTGCGCGAACGGGACGCGGGCGACGAGGCGCGCGCAGCCGGCCACGTAGGCCGCGATCCAGCCGTTCGCCTGGGCGAGCAGCACCGCCACCGACGGCGCGAAGGGGTCGACGGCGGCGGTCACGAGCGCAAGCCCGAGCAGCGGGCCGACGGCCGGCTCGACGAGCGCATTCGCGGCAACGCCGAGAAGCGGCACCGCGCCGAACTGCAACCACAGAAGCGGCGCCGTCGCAAGACTGCAGGCCGCCGAGATCGCGACCGCTGCGGCGAGCTTACGCGGCACGGGGTAGCCCTCGAGGACCTTGCTCAGCCGGCCGGCGACGAGGAAGATCGCGAGCACCGCGGCGAACGACAGCTGGAAGCCCGGGTCGAAGAGCGTGTACGGGTTCCAGGCAAGGAGGACCGAAGCCGCGATGAGGAGCACGTGCCAGGGGTCGCGCTCGAGCGCGCCCAGCCAGGCGAGTGAGACGGCGGCGCCCGCGACGGCGGCCCGGATCACGGACGCCTGCGGGCCGACGGCGAGCACGTAGGCGGCGATCGCCGCGAGCGCGCCGACATGACCCCACGCGCGCGGCGCGCCGAGCAGCACGCCGAGGCCGAGCACGCCGCCGGCGAGAAGGACGACGTTCTGCCCGGAGACCGCCAAGAGGTGGTAGAGCCCCGACCGCCGGAAGCTCGTCTTCAGCGACGGCGAGAGCCCGTTGTCGTCGCCGAGCAGAACTCCCTCGAGGACCGCGCGCCGCTCTCCCGTCAGACCGGGCGCTGACGCGCGGCGCAACCACCGGCGAAGCCGGTCGGCGGCCCCGCCGAGCCCGTCTCGATGCCCGACGACGTGCCATTCGTCGACGCGCATGACGACGTGGACGCCCTGCCGGCGCAGGAAGGCGCGCTCGTCGAAGCCGTTCGACGGGCCACGCGGCAGTCGCACGACCGCGAGGAGGCTGACGAGGGCCCCCTGAGGTGGCGCGCGCCCGAGCGGGAGGTCGAGCTGCACGCGCTCAGAGAGCGCGCGGCCGTCGAAGCGACGGACGCGGCCCGGCAGCCGCTGGCCGAACTGCCCGACGCGGGGCTCGCCCGTCACCTCGACGAGCGCGCGTGCCGCACGGTCGACCTCGGCGCGGAGCGGGCTGCGGTCGAGCTCCGCCAGGCGGACGCCGCCCCACCACCACCCCACCCCCGCCGCCAGCAGCGCGACGTACGCGAGTCGTGCGGGAGGCGGCGCCGCGAGCGCGATCGCGAGCGCGCCGGCAGCGAGAAGTGCGACGGTCACGCCGGCTCCGGGACGGGCCAGGTCGGAGCCGGCAAGCCCGATCACGAGCGCCGCAGCGAGCACGTGAGCAGGCAGGACGCGCGTCATGGCACGACCAGTGGCCGCAGGTCGGCGAGCCGCGCCGGGCCGATGCCCGGGATCGCGTCGAGCCCGTCAACGGAGGTGAAAGGCCCGTGCGCCTGCCGGTATTCGATGATCTTCTGCGCGGTGACCGGGCCGACTCCGGGGAGCGTGTCGAGTTGCTCGGCGGTCGCCGAGCTGAGGGAAACAGGCCCAGTCGTTCCCGAGGGCGCTCCCGCAGCGCCCACGGAGGGGGAGCCACGAGCGGCGACGAGCACCTGCTCGCCGTCGGCGAGCGGGGCCGCGAGGTTGACGGCTGTTCGCTCGGCTCGGCGAGCCAGTCCGCCGGCGCGGGCGATCGCGTCGGCGACCCGTGAACCCAGCTCGAACCGGTAGAGGCCGGGCCGGCGGACGGCTCCCGCGACGTCGACCATGAGCGGCCGCGCCGCGGGAGCCACACGGGCGGCGTGCGGGGCGAGCGGGGCGACGACGAGCGGCGCTGCGGCGGCGTGCCCTCCGAGGTGCCGCAACGCGAGGAGGACCGCCACGGCGCACAGGAGCCCCGCCGCAAGGAGGCGCCGCTGCTGCACCGTGAGGTTGAGGGTGGGCACTCTCCAACGGTGCCGGTGCAACTGTCACGCGTGGGCAACGCAACTGTGCCGAAGGCGCAAAATGTTGCCGCACCGAAGGCGCAGAACGTTCTCTCCCGAAGGCTCAGGCAGGCGGCACGAGGGCGCGCGCCTGCACATCCCAGCGCCAGACCGCGCCCGGCAGCAGGTGCACGCCGCCGACCCAGCGGTCGATCCCGAGCAGCTCGACCCGATCGGCCTCGCCGGCGAGCACGCGGCTCCCGAGCTCCGTCAGCCGCAGCCCGACTCCTCCGAAGGCCTCCCACTCCCCGAGCGGCGGCGGGGCGGCGAGCGGCTCCCCGGCAGCCGATTCGAGGAGACGGCTCTCACCGCGGCCGAGGGTCGCGAGCGTCCGGAAGAACCACGCGTCGCCGAGAAACGGCGAGGCCTCCTCGTCCTGCGCAGCGGCGAAGGCGTCTCGAGGAGTCCGCGCGCCCGCCTCGACCGCGCGGAGCGCGCGCCGCTCGACCGCGGACAAGCCATCGGCGACGCCGGGGAGCTCTTCGAGCAGCCGCGCGAGCGCGGCGGCGAGAAACGGCAGCTCCGGCGTGCCGCGCAGTGCGAGCTCGGCGAGCGCAGTCGGTTCCGGCGCCCGCACGGCCTCCCACGCGAGGACCGCCGCCGCCAGCAGCTCGAGCGTCGTGGGCCGTCGCTGCGGCCAGAGCGACTCGAGCTCTTGGGCATCCAGCTCGCCGAGCCCGCGAAACCGCGACTTGCCCGGGAACGAACCGACGATGATCAGCTCAACGCTTGACGGATCGACACCCGCGCCTGCGACGAGGGACAGCGCGTCGATCAGCTGCAACTGGTCGAACAGGTCGTGCTCGAACCAGAAGACGACCTCTCGTTCCCCCGCGAGCGCCTCGAGGAGCTGCCGGTCACGCCGCTCGAGCCCGGCGCGGATCGTCCCGCGCCGCCCCCAGCCGCAGGCGGCGAGGAACTCGGCCCGCGCCGTGCGCAGCACGTCGCGCGATCCAGCCGGGACCGGCCCCTCGTGCAGAACGTCCTGCCACGAGAGCACGGCGCCCCCGAGCGCGGTCCGGCGTAAGGTCTGCCCGACGCTGTCGCCATTCGTGACGTGGAGCATCGATCCCGCGGAGGCGACCGGGTCGCGCCCGCGCCGCGCCAGGTAGCCCGCTCCACAGGTGCAGTGGTCGAGGGAAGCGCAGCTGCACCAGACGACACGAGCCAGGTCGGCGCGCACGAGCCGCAGTCCCGTGAGGCGCGCGTCGATCTCGTCGATCTTTGCCGCCAGCCGGACGCGCAGCACTTCCGACGCTGCGACCGTGCCGCGCCGCGCGACCTTCAGGTACTCCTCGATCTCGGCGAGCGTGAACCCGAGGCTCTGGGCCTCCTTGATCGCGCGCACGAAGCGCACCGTCTCATCGCCGTAGCGGCGGTGTCCGTTGGGCGTCCGGGCGGGCTCGGGCAGCAACCCGCGGCGCTCGTAATAGCGCAATGTCTCGACGTTGACCCCTGCGCGCTCCGCGACCTCACCGACTCTCACCCGACCAGCCTAAACCCGTACCTCGGTACGGATGTCAAGGACGGCTTCTAGACGACGATGTTGACGAGCTTGTCCGGCACGACGATCACGCGGCGCTCCACACCGTTCAGGTGCGCCTGCACCTTCTCGGAGGCCCGCGCACGCTCGATCAGGTCGGCTTCCGGCAGCCCGGCGGGCACCTGGATGCGGTCGCGCACCTTCCCGTTCACCTGGAGCACGAGCTCGATCGTGTCCCGCTGGAGGAGCAACTCGTCGGCGACCGGCCACGGCTCCATCCACAGCCGTTCGTGCCCGAGCGCGACCCATAGCTCCTCGGCGATGTGCGGCGTGTACGGCTGCAGAACGGAGACGGCGGTCTCAGCTGCAAAGCGCGCCGCCGGATCGTCCGGCGCCTTCGACAGGTCGTTGACGAGCTCCATCACGGCCGAGATCGGCGTGTTGAAGACGAAGCGGCGGTCGATGTCGTCTGTGACGCGCGCGATCGTCTCGTGCGCCTTGCGGGCGAGCGGCGTGTCGACGCCGACAGGCGACGCCGGCCGCGCGGCCGCCTCGTGCACGACGCGCCAGAGGCGCCGGAGGAAGCGCGCGGTGGCATCGATGCCGTCCGGCGCCCAGTCGATGTCCTGGTCGGCGGGCCCGTAGAAGAGGATGTAGACGCGGATCGAGTCGGCGCCGAACTGATCGATCAGCTCGTTCGGCGAGACGCCGCCCTGCGACTTCGACATGCGCTTGCCGCCGAGCCTCACCCAGCCCTGGTGGAACAGCCGCTGGAACGGCTCGCGGAAGCCGAGCATCCCGAGGTCGTTCATCGCCTTGATGAAGAAGCGCGAGTACAGCAGATGGCCCTTCGCGTGGTCGATGCCACCGATGTACTGGTCGATCGGCATCCAGTAGTCGGCGATCGCTCGATCGAACGGCGCGCTCTCGTTGCGCGGGTCGGTATAGCGCAGGAAGTACCACGACGAGTCGACGAAGGTGTCCATCGTGTCGGCCTCGCGTCGGCCGGGCTTGCCGCACACCGGGCATGGCACGTTGATGAACTCCGCATTCGACGCGAGCGGCGGTTCGCCCTTCTGCCGGTAGTCCTCGACCTCCGGCAACAGCACCGGCAGTTCGTCGACCGGCACGGGAACGGCGCCGTGCTCCTCGCAGTAGATGATCGGGATCGGGCAGCCCCAGTAGCGCTGACGCGAGAAGCTCCAGTCGCGCAGCCGGAAGTTGATCGCGGGCTTGCCCTTGCCTTGGGCGCTCAGTGACTCGACGATCGCGCGCTTCCCCTCCTCCCACGGCAGACCGTCGAACTGCCCCGAATTGATCAGCCGCCCGTCGTCGTCGATCACCGGCACTATCGGCAGGTCGAAACGCTCCGCGAACTCACGGTCGCGATCGTCGTGCGCGGGCACCGCCATGATCGCGCCGGTGCCGTACTCCATCAGAACGTAGTCGGACACCCAGATCGGAATCTGCTCACCCGTGACGGGATTCGTTGCATGACGGCCGGTGAACATGCCCGTCTTCTCGCGCTGTTCGCGCTCCTCCGTCGGGCGCGCTGCGGCGATTCGCGCGTACGAGCGCACCTTTTCGGCGAGCTCCGATCCCTCCGTCAGCTCCATGACGAGCGGCGACTCCGGCGCGATTACGAAGAATGTCGCGCCGTAGAGCGTGTCGGGCCGGGTCGTGAACACGGGGATGTCGATGTCGAGCTCCTCGACGCGGAAGAGGAGCTCGGCGCCCTCCGAACGGCCGATCCAACTCGTCTGGATCTTCTTCGTGCGCTCAGGCCAGTCGATCGTCGCGAGGTCGTCGAGCAGTGCGTCGGCGTACGCCGTGATCTTGAAGAACCACTGCGCCATGTTGCGCGCCTCGACGACGGCGCCGCAGCGCCAGCAGCGCCCGTCGACGACGTGCTCGTTCGCGAGCACCGTCTGGTCGTTCGGACACCAGTTGACCGGCGCCTCCTTGCGGTAAGCGAGCCCGTGCTCGAAGAACTTCAGAAACAGCCACTGTGTCCAGCGGTAGTACGTCGGCTCGTGCGCAGAGACCTCGCGCTCCCAGTCGATCGCCCAGCCCATGCGGCGCATCTGGTCGCGGATCGCCTCCATGTTGCGTTCGGTGATCTCGAGCGGATGCCCGCCGTCCTTGATCGCCGCGTTCTCGGCCGGCAGGCCGAACGAGTCGAAGCCCATCGGCCGCAGCACGGTGTGGCCGGTGCGGCGGCGGAAGTGCGTGACGACGTCCCCGAGCGTGTAGTTGAGGACGTGGCCCATGTGCAGGCTTCCCGACGGATACGGGAGCATCTCGAGCATGTAGAAGTGCGGCTCGGGCAGCACCTCGCCCGGCGACGGGCTCTCGACCGCGAAGGCGTGCTCCGCCTCCCAGACGGCCTGCCACTTCCTCTCGATTGCGTGTGCGTCGTACTCGTCCATCGGCGTCCTCGTTCTCTTCGGCCCTAGAAACAAAAAAGCCTCTCGCGTGAGAGGCCATGGGAGGTGGACGCGGCGTTTCGCCGCGGTGGCTCCCTGCGCCATGGAAGCAGCTGCTCCATCGCCCGCATCCTAGATGATCGATCGGCAATTGGAGCGCTCGAACTACCGATCATCCATCTGGCGGCGGAACCGGCGCAGTGGCGCGGGCGCCCACCAGTTCCAGTCGCCGAGCAGGGCCATCAGGCTCGGCACGAGCAGCGCGCGAACGAGCGACGCATCGATTGCGACTGCGAGCGCGATCCCAAGCCCCAGCTCCTTGACGATCAGGATCGAGGAGGTCGCGAAGGCGCCGACGGCGACGCAGAACAGCAGAGCGGCGGCCGTCACGACCCTCCCGGTCCGCTCGAGTCCCAGGGCGACCGCCTCGCGGTTGGGGAGGCCGGCGTCGTGCGCCTCCTTGATCCGCGAGAGCAGGAAGACGCCGTAGTCCGTTGCGAGCCCGAAGGCGATCGCGCAGAGGAGCACCGGCTGGGTGAGCTCGAGCGCGCCCTGGCTCCGATAGCCGAGGAGCCCCTCGAGCCGGCCGTCCTGAAACACGAAGACGAGGATCCCGAAAGCGGCTGCGAGTCCGAGCGCGTTCATGACGAGCGCCTTCAACGGCAGCACGACCGAACCGGTGACGACGAAGAGCAGCACGAAGGTGCTGACGGCAAGCAGCGCAAGCGCGTACGGCAGATGGCGCTCCAGGCTCGCGGCGGTGTCGAGGTACCAGGCGGTCTTGCCACTCACCATCACGTCCGGCAGCCGTCGGACCTCGCGCACCAGCGCTTTCGTCCGTCCGGTCATCGCGGGCGCGCGGGGGATCACATCGACCGACCACAGCCGCGCGCCCAGCCGCTCCGGCGCTGCGACCGCCATGACGCCCGGTAGGCGCCGGATCGCCGCCACAACCGGCTTCGGGCTCGTCGCGCGCACCGCGAGGTGGAGAGGTGCGTCGAGGCCCGGCGTGAACCGCGTGCGAAGCGCGTCGTCGGCCTGACGTGCGCTCGAGCTCGATGGCAGGACGGTCGCATCGACACCGATGAAGCGGACGCCGAGAAACGGCAGGCCGAGCACGACGAGCAGCGTGGACGAGGCGACGGCGACGCGCCCCGGCCGACGCATGACCGCGTGCGCGAAGCGGTACCACCCGCCGCGCTCGTCGGGTCGCGCAGCGCGCTTCGCAGCGCGCTGCCACGACTTCGGCGCGAGCGCGTTCACGCGCTCGCCCAGAAGCGCCAGGAGCGCCGGCAGCAGCGTCAGGGCGACGATCCCGGCAAGCGGCGCCACGATCATCCCCCCGATCGCCATCGAGCGAAGGAACGGCAGGGGGAAGACGAGCAGCGACGCGAACGCCGCTGCGACCGTGACGACGCTGAAGGCAACGGTCCGACCGGCAGTCGCGAGCGTCGCGTGCAGCGCCTCCCGGCCCGGGCCGCGACGCGCAAGCTCCTCGCGGTGGCGGGAGACGAGCAGGAGGCTGTAGTCGATCGCGAGGCCGAGCGCCGCGCCCGTGACGAGATTGAGCGCGAAGACCGAGATCGGCTGCACGTCGTTGACGAGGCGTAGCAGCGCGAGCGTCGCGAAGAGCGAGAGCAGCCCGGCGACGACGGGCAGCAGCGCCGCCACGACGCCGCGGAACACCCAGAAGGCGAGCAGCAGTAGCAGCGGGAACGCGATCAGCTCGGCGTGCAAGAGATCGCGCTCCGACTGCCTGCTCACTTGTTCGTTGGCGAGCGTCGTCCCGCCGACGAGCCCGGGAAGGGTTCGGGCAAGCCCGTGCACGCTCGGCGCGACTGCCGGCCCGTTCGTCTTGAACCACGCAGTCACGAGCACGA
>Ga0105854_1000740_pt1 | contig 14022 bp, 14 predicted proteins | sample OrgsoiDNA_201058_FD_89679 | JGI IMG/M metagenome (GOLD analysis project Ga0105854, IMG submission 89679) | Permafrost soil microbial communities from the Arctic, to analyse light accelerated degradation of dissolved organic matter (DOM) -... | ecosystem: Environmental > Terrestrial > Soil >... | reverse complement strand
GCTTAACCGTCGCTGTCCCAACGTCGAACTGTTCTGCTGTCGTCCGGATGCTCGCGCCGTGCTCCGCACGCCATGCTTTGATCGCAGCATAGTCATATGACCGCGCACGGCCCGTGTACTTTCCCGCAGCCTTCGCAATCGCCACACCGCGCCGCTGCATCTCCGCCCGGTTCGTGTAGTCGGCTTCCCCCTGCGCCGCCATGAACGCCAGCACGGCATCTCGGGTCGCTTTCTCGATTGGGTCTTTGGCTTTCCCGTCAAACGCCATCCCGTTGAGTGTGCATTCGACGCGAACGCCAAGGTCCATTAAACGGCGCATCGTTCGGTGTAGTTCGTCATAGCGGCGGCTGATCCGATCGAGCCAGCGCACGATGAGGACACCACCATGTCTGAGATCGTGCTCCGCTTTGCGCCACTGTTCTCGCCCGTCAGGGGCGACGTGGTAGCCGCTCACGCCCTCGTCAATGAAGACGTCCTTGTCCTGCACGCCATGGGCTTTGGCGTCATCGTACTGGCTCTGCGAGGACTGGCCGTCCGTGGTAGAAATCCTACCGTAGTAAAGCTTGCGCATAAATTGCATGGATCATTAGGGCTAGTGGATCAATTATAGCATAGCTCAAATCAACGGTTGATCCTATTGATCCAATCGCCAGTGTCCAAGATACTGGCTCGTTACGGTGTACCGAAATGAGCCATGTCAGAGGGGCGTACGGCTCGTGGTCACGGATAGCTTGCAAGCCGACGACATATCGCACTCGTCGCACAGGCTGGCTGTGCACACTTGAGTGTCTAGGCTTTCGATGACGTTCTTGTCGATCGGGTACAGGAGTTTGAGGGGCGGTGGCAACGGAAAGCGGAGCGTGCCCAGTGTGATGGCGTCCATAGTAGATAGCGCCGGACATTGAGGCGATTACGCTTCGCATAACCAACGAATTAATGAAGAGGATGGCTGCTTACAAACACTCCAGTGTCCGGATCGACGACATAAAAATGGTCTACCGTCATCGCAATTTTCGTCGGGTCCGCTGAACTAACACTAATCACGAAGCCGGGCTGCCCTAGCTCAACGGTAGGCCAGACAAAGCAGTAGGTTTGATTTGGTTTGTAAAACGGGCTGCCAGGCCAAGGATTGCGAAGACTGAAGCGAATGGTCAAATCGGCATTCCAGATTGCAGCTGATGTTGTGCCGTTACTCTGCCACGAGGTTATTAAAAAACCGGAGCGGTCCGGAAGTAGCTCGTAATTGATTCTGTCATCCCCGTGCTTCAGCTCAAGTTCAAGCATACGGCCGTCGCAATTCCATCGCAGCCTCACGATCTTCACAATGCCGAGCGGCGGGTAAAGTTTTCGTCGCTCGCCGTTTGACATCGACTCGGTGATCTCCTCTCCGTTCACGCCGATCTCAGTCAGGCTTTCAACTTTCGTTTGAAAAGCGCCCGGGTACAGCATTTGGACTTCGGGCGGATCAACAGTATCGGCGTACCGCTCATTTTGCTCCCAATAGGTGCCACAGGAAGGGCAGCGGTGTAGTCTCGAATGCGTCGAGTAATTGACGGCGAGCTCCGGCGGTTGCTTTCCAGATTCCCAGAGGCTTCGGCATACGGGGCAGCCCTTATCTTTCCACTGACTCATGTTAACGAGCACCTTAGTCACTTCGAGCAATTACTGCGAAGCTCCCATCCACTACTCGTAAGCCGCCCCGGTTTCAGTGGAGGCTGTTGGGTTTAAGTTACGCCGCCATTGCGACAGCTTGGTTGGCGAGTTGCTGGTAGTAGTTTGCCTCAGCTTCGGCCGGAGGGATGTAGCCGATGGGTTCCAGCAGTCGGTGGTTGTTAAACCATGATACCCATTCCAGCGTTGCGAATTCCACAGCCTCTTTGGTCTTCCAGGGCGCTCGTCGATGAATCAGCTCGGCTTTATAAAGCCCATTGATAGTCTCTGCCAGGGCGTTGTTGTAGCCGTCGCCCCTGCTGCCCACCGACGGTTCGATGCCGGCCTCTGGCAGGCGCTCGCTATAACGAATAGACACGTTGCGATCCCCTGTCCGAATGGTGGATCAAGCGGCTGTCCTGCTCTGGTTTGCGTGCCCAGAGCGCCTTTTCCAATGCATCGAGTACAAAGTCCGTGCGCATCGAACTGCTGACGTGCCAGCCAACAATGCGCCGGGCGAAGACGTCGATCACGAAGGCCAGCACATCGGCTCGATGGTGGTCGCCATTAACGGCACATTTCCCTATAGGGTCGTGCGGTTCAGGTCAAAGACATCGACATCTGATTCTTCAAGTAGATCCTCAAACGCAGACTCCCCACGCGTGCGCAAAATCTCAACCTCGTCCGTTGAGATCGGAATCACTTGTAACCAGTTCACCTTTGTACCGTTATCCAAAACCAGTTCCGGGAAATGCCCGTTGTTCCACAGAAAAGGAGCGGTCAAATACAAGTGAGGCACGGAAGTCTCCAGATAATACTCGGCGACATATCCTTCCAACACGCTTCCAGGCTTGACACTTCGCTTTGACCGCATTAACGCGAAAGACGCTGAAGCAAGGACGTTGCCCCACTGGGTCACTTCTAATGGCATCGCTCCGCATAGTTCGACTCGCGTGCCAAGCTGTTCATTCTTGTTTAACGCAGTCTCGAACAGTCCAATCGTGCTGTAGGAGGCTACGCCATCGTTTGGCGAATCCGCGACGGAGAGGACGTCAACGGCGAGCGGCATATCGTCGTGAATGTATTCTTGGACTTTGGGCTTGCCGCCGAATGCCGAAAGAGCATGTCGGCCTATGGATTTTCGTTCGGCGGATATAGGACTTGTAGTCATGCCACCGGCCACTGCTGTTTTCGATCGAACGATCAGATCAACTTCCATTGCCGTATCAGGTCCAGGTACTTTTCCCCGCCATCTTCCACAAAAATTGTGTCGCCATCCAGCATATAGGTCCGCAAGAGCATCTCTACGCCTCTTTCAGTCTGTCCTTGTTCCACGAAGACTTGACCTAATCGGTAGGTTACAAAGGGAGAGGGCGAACTGCCGGAACAGTTCAGAGCATTCTGCAGCGCTTCCTGCGCACGCTTATAGTTATTGAGTTCATAGTACGCATCGCCAATAGATGCATACAGCCACTCCGACGCTTCCCAATTAATTTTAGGCTCCGGCAAAATCTCTAAAGCTTCTTCCCATGTGCTTATGGCTTCAGGCGCGCGGCCCTGGTCAAGGAAGTCGTTCCCAAGCTGACTGAGTTCGTCCAGCTTGAGAGCAATGTTTTCCGGTAATGTCGTCACTTCTTGTCCTTTGATACTCGCTTCACGAATTCCAAGTATTTTTTGTCCTCTCCGGAAAATGGCCTATTTCCGTACTGTTCAAACAGAGGTAAAAAGAACTGAGAAGCCTTGTCGAGATCGCCCGCTTCAAAATAAACGGTTCCGCTGAGGAAGCCTACTGTCAAGTCCGGCCCGGTTCCCGGACCATATGCTTCGCGCATTTCAGAAAGCCAATGTCGTGCCTTGTCGAACTGCTTTGTGTCGCGATAAAAAATGACAAAACCCCGGCAAAGTGACGGAGCTAGGTCATATTGACGCTTTGGTTCGGGCAACACTTTCCAAGCCTTAAGGAAATCAGTCTCGGCTTCGTCTAGCGCCCCACGCTTCCAAGCTTCCCGACCTGCAGCGCCGAGTGCGTAGACTTCCTTGGTCAGATTCTCTGGTAGTTTCGTAGCCATTAGTTAAGTGGGGGTAAGTAACGTTCACCAAGTTTAGCACCGAGGGATCGGTTGACCCAGTACGGTTGGAGATCGTAATTGTCGGAATCCAGCATCCAATCACGGACTTCAGGGGACTTCGCCCCATACTGTCTGCCAACGTCATTCCACCATGTCACCGCGTCAGTCTGGTGAGCCATGTCAGCGTCCTTGAGCGGATACCATTGACCGTCGTATTCAAACTCTTTCTCCCCCGTGAATGGGTCTTCGCGTAATCTTCCCTCTTCAGCGAGCCGCTCCTGGACTTCTCTACCCGTCCGTGAATTCTTCCCGGGCGTTCGGCCAAGGTATTTTTCGCGAAGCCGTTTGGGTTTGATCTTTACCCCGTTTCCTGCCGGCTTGACATCCGCCAAGGCTTCTGCAGCATCTGCCCCATTCGCGCCCGCAGTTCCCGCTTCTGCCGCCTTACCAGCCTGTCCGGCAGCATCAGCGGTTTCTCCGAGCTTTCCAGCTGTGTTTGCGATTTCGCCCGCTTTACCAGCGGCGTTCGCCGCTTCACCCACCTCGCCCGCAACGTTTGCTGCTTCGCCAGCCTTTCCGGCCGCACCGACGCCACCGACGAACAGGCCACCAACGTCGATCGCGCCGCGCCCGAGCGCCTCACCATAGTTGCCCTGCGCCCAAGCCTCCGTATACGGTTTCGTGATGCCTTCAACGATAGCGCCGGGATGGTTATATATCGCCTGCGCGGTCTGGGAGACGGCTTGCTGCGTTTCGGAATATCCGTGATAGTTGTACAGGCCCGTTGCATTGGAAAGCCCTTCGGCAGCCTGCGATACCGAGGACAATTTGGCCGCGCCCACACCCAGGCCGACCAAGCCTTTCCCCATGTCCCACAGTGCGCCCCCGGCCCCCTTGAAGAACCCGCCAACCTGATGCATCACGCCCTTGTCGGGCGGTGGATTTGCATCTCCAACAACCTTCCCGCTGGCGTTTATCGAACTCCCCGCAGATGGCGCTGTGACATACGTTCCCGTACAGTTGCCATTATTCATGGTGCACGGATCACCATCACGAATGATCGCGTGTCCGCCAGCTCTTACCGTGCTGCTACCCTTCGTCGGTTTGACCTCACCGCCAACCGTGCCGGACTTCACCCCGTTCGCGGTGCCCGGTTCATCGCCCGTGCAGGTCGGCACTACGCTTTGATCGAGCACGTAGGCTGGCTTGCCGTTGAACCGTACGCTCGGCACGATGCCGGTCGAGCCACCCAGATCGGCCACTATCTGATACGGCACGGGTGGCGTTGAACCGCCCATCGGCGTTTTGCACACATCCGGCGTATTGCTCACCGCTTTGAAGCTACCGTTCTGACGCGTCACGATCCGATTGCCCTTGGAAAAATGATCGGAAGGCTGCGCGTCCGTCTCTGGCTGATATCGCCCCGACTCGAAGCGTTTTTGCACTTCCTGGCCAGCCCAGTCGAACGTTTCCCTGTCTTCCGGGCGACCTTGCTGGCTCCAAGGATTCGGTGTGTTCCACAATGCGTCGAGATTGCTGGCGGCATCTCTCGCCTGCCCGACGTTCTGGATGTTGAATTGCTGGCGGAAAACGTCAGCGGCATCGCCGCTGATCGATACCTGCAAGGGATCAGCCATTGGCTGCCCCTAGATCGATACCCACGCCGGTCTCGGGCAATGCCGATACGCGGTTAATGTCAGAGCGCAGGATGAACCGGGCTTCGAAGCGCTGGATGCCCGTGGCTCTCAGGAAGGTGGCGCGCCAAACAAGTGTCACTGCGGGCCTCGATGCATCCGACAGGTCGATCGACAGGGTGTCCAGCAGAAGCGGAGCAAACTTCAATGCCTGATCCGTGTATGCCCATCCCATCGGTAGATGGCCTGGCAACTGGATGCGCAACAACGTGTTGCCCTCGGCATCGCGGTCAGTGCCGGCTGTGCCCGCGGGCAGGAGATTAGTCAGCAGGATCGCTTCGTCACCCTTCAGATGGGGTGTCTGCATCTGCTCAGGTGCACCGTTCCAGTAGCCGAACTGGAAGTCGTCGGGCAATCCCGGATGGCGTTCGGCCAACCAGTGCTCATCGTATGTACCGGCAAGTGCACGTCGCGGAGACCACGCTTTGCCGACGACGCCGAACGCCACCGGTTGCAGAGCACGGGACGGTTGCCCCCGTAGGCTATCGATCCATGCTTGCGCGGTCACCGGAGCACTATCCGCCTCGATTTGCGGGGCGCGAATCCTCTCCGGCTTGACCGCCTTCAGGAACCACGGCTCGGTAAAGCCGATTCCGACCGGATTGTCCTCACAGACCGTATGCGCAACCGGACTATCGCCCTGGTCGGTATGCTCCGCCGACTGCTGATCGTTCAGAAGAAATTCTTTCGGTACGCGCTTTGCCGCGGGATCATCTGCGCAGACGAGGCATTGTCCACCCCACGTATGCTCGTATCGGATCGGCAGTTCAGCGATCGGCTCAGGCGATGTCAATTTCCACGCGGGGAGGCGAACGAGGCCAAGGGAGCACAGTGCCATCAGTTGGCTCGCTCGCCGCACAAGTCCCGAGCGCCGCACAAGCTCTCGCGGCCCAGTGATCGCAAGGCGACGATCCAGCAGAACCTGCGGCGCTGACGTACCCGTCTGCCCCGAGGCGACAGACGATCCGATGATCTGCGCGCGTACAGCAAACCGCGGTGTTGCACGACCTGACGGAGCATGGGCAGTGCCGACGATCACTACATCGCAAAGCGGCTTGTAGGGCGCAAGATCGCTTTCCTCCGCTAGGCTGGACCGGTTGGGTTCGCCATAGAAGCGATCCGAGGTCGCGAGCGGTTTCTGCGCTTGTGCAAGCACGAGCGAGCCGTCGTGCAGCTCGAAGGTTTGCCGCAGGACGACGGTGTGAAATGCCGCACCGTCGGGCATAACCGACTCGAACGCCAGCGCCGGAAAGGGCGTGTGATTGGAGAATTCCATCGCCAGCGCTCAGTTGATGTCGACGTCTTTGCCGTTGATCTGAACCGGCCCGGAGCCTTCGATCAGCAGCTGAGTGCCGCGCAGGGTGATGTGTCCGTTGCTTTCGAGAATCAGGACGGCGCTACCGGTCTTGAGTTCGATGCGGTCCCCCGCGGTAATCGTGTAGCTCTTGCCCACCATGGTGGTTTTGGACAGCCCGACTTCTTCGGCACTGGCCAAACCTGCCGCAGAATTCATCGCACCGGCTACGGTCACCGTATAGGCCCCGCCGACGGTCAGCGCCTTCGCGAGGCCCACCGTCTCAGTCGACGTCAGCGCAACCACAAGGTTTTCCATCCCGCTGATGGTCTCATTGCGATTGCCACCGACCGAAAGCGTCTCATTGCTGCCAACCTGCTCGGTGCGGTTCACGCCGACCGTGATCGTCTCGTTGTTGCCGACCGTTTCTGTGCGGTCGTGATTCACCTGAACGGTCTCGTCGTGATCGACGGTCTTGGTGCGGTCATTGCCCACCGTATGGGACTCGTTGTTCTCGACCTCGATGCGCTGGTCCTTCTCCGCATGAATCCACACCTCTTCCTGGCCTTTACGATCCTCGAAGCGAATCGCATTGGCATTGGCCGCCGTTGCTCCCTTGCTCGAACGGGTCAGAAAGCCGCTTTGGGTCGCGTTGGCGGGTAGCGCCCACGGCGGCATGTTCTGCGCGTTGTACACGCGCGAGGTGATGAGCGGCCTGTCCGGATTTCCATCGAGGAATGAAACGACCACCTCATCGCCGATGCGCGGAATCTGGACTGCACCGAATCCTCCACCCGCCCAAGGCTGACCCACGCGCACCCAGCACGAACTCCGTTGATCCTTCTGCCCAAGCCGATCCCAATGGAACTGCACCTTCACGCGACCCAACGAGTCAGTGTAGATTTCCTCGCCCTTCGGGCCGACCACGAAGGCGGTCTGCGGGCCAAGCATCATCGGCTTCTGGGTGCTCAGCGAAGGCCGGAATGGAATCTTCTTGCGGATGCACACGAAGCTGTTCGAGTACGTTGCCGAACCCTCGTGCGACTGATAGTTATTCGTTCCGTGATGGCTTACGGACAATATCAAGAACTGGCTGTCCTCTTGCGTGCCGGAATCATGGTCGTAATGCCCGGTCAACTGGAAAAAGCGGCCAGGGCTGAGCGTTCGGCAATTGCTCGATCCGATGAAAACCTTGCCCGCCGCCTCCAGCGCCTCCAGGCGAAAGCGAGTCAATTCTTCGCCGCGATCTGTTGACTCAAATCCGTGCACGCCGACGTAATCGTAAATCTCGTAGCGTTCGGCATTGCCCTGGTCGGTGGTCGTGTCCGCTGACACAAAGCGACGCGCACCCGGTGCCTTGTAGTCGAACGTTTTCATGCTGATGCGGCCGGACTCGAGTTGCCGGTCAGCGCGCCAGTTTGTCACCACGCTCTCGTTGTCGAGCATCTCCCCCGTCGCATATCGCAACGTTGAGTCGCCATCGATCGGCTTGGCCCCCTGCGAGTCGTCCGTGATAATCAGCTTGTGACCGTCCTTCGTGTGCTCGAAATAGAAGTAGAGTCCTTCCTGCTCAAGCAACCTGCGTACAAAGTTCAGGTCCGACTCGCGATACTGGGTGCAATAGCTGTAAGGCTTCGGGTCCTTGCGAACACGAAATTCATAGGACGCGAGCTTCGAGTATTGCGAGAAGACATCGCTGAGTATGTCCTCTACGGTTTTGTCCTGAAAAATGCGGGTGTCAAAGCGCCGACCTAGCATCCACATCCACGGACGCACAGTTGCCGAGTAGGTCGACAGACCGCCGTCAGTTCCAAGGTGGATAAATCGAGTGACATAACCGTTAAAATAACGTGTCGATCCGTCGGTAACTTCCAATTCGATTGAAATTTGCTGGGCGATCAGTTGTTTCAGCTCGATGGTTGCGTCCTGGGAAACCAGTCCGACCTCAATATTGAAAAGCTGGGACAACTCGTCACTACAGCTGAAGTCGCTAACCAGCAACTGGGACTGCCCGGACAGCGGGGTGTCAATCGAAAAGAGCCTGCTGTTCTGCAGCCCAAAGAAGCTTGTTACATCGGACATCTGCATGACGTTCCCCCATTTCCAGCTAGTCAGTTATGCGCATACAATGTCGAAGACCTGAAAGGTATGACGAAATCTGCCTCGGGATTATATTGCGTGTCGAAGGCAATAACCGCTCTCGATAAAAATTAACGATTTGTTCATGCGGTCATGAGCAATGATGTGGCAATATTTTCTCGTTCTATTCGAATTGCATAGACAGGTAAAATATTCCGCGCTTATTCCAATTCAACCGCACAGGCAACCATGAGCGATACGGATTTCTACGCTTGCACCGCCGATGATCCAAGTACGCTTACTGGACATTACGGTCTGCTGGGACCCGGGCATTCACCGTGGCTAGGCGCAACGGGGTCGTATGGCTCGGAGGTTGCACCCCTGACGCTGAACCTCGGCGGCAAGCTTTATCCGGCAGATTGTGCGACGGCCGCGCGCTACCTGATTGCCGAACTGAAATACGACGACAAGCTCAGTCCACAGGAACGCCTCAACGATCTGGCTCAACTGCAACAAGCGCTTCGCGATGCAGAAACCACAGTTAATAAGACTGAATTTGGCAAGCTTTACAAAGAAGCGCAGGGCGTTCCGGGCTTGACGGGGGATTTTCTTAACGCGCTTTATGCACCTTCAAATGTTGGCGCGACATTGGCGACCGCGACAGGTGCTGCAGTGTCACTGGTGTCGAAAGCACCCACTTCGCAACTGATCGACATTCCCGAGTCTACAAAGCAGAAGCTTATCTCGTGGGCCAATAAAGGCGGTAATCAAGGCATCAAATCGGCACAGAAACGTTTTGGAGACACGCTAAAACTCGTGCGTGTCGACGGCAAATGGGCTTTCGAAATTCCAGTCAACAAACAGGCTGCAGGGTATGTGATCAAAGGACGCGCCGCAGCGAATGTCATCCGCATTCCAGCTTATCGTCAGGCAGCGCTGGAAGCGCTCGAAGCGCGTAACCGGATCAGCATTGAAGGTTTTAGCGGCACGATTGGCGGCCGTATTACTGGATTCCACGCTGGCGGATTGCTGGCTCTCGGGCCCCAGGCGATTTTCGATGCCATCGATGCGCGTAACCTGCGCGATTTCGCCAGTCTGGAAGCGCATAGCCAACCCGCAAATGCCGCCGGATGGCTAGCGGGTTGGGGGGCTGGTGCGATGCTACCGGCAGTCGTTGTCGCGTTGCCGTTCGAGGTACCGGTTCTGGCTGTGATTGCGGTCGGATTTGGGGTCGGTCTCATCGTGCAGGTCGCCGTGAATCACTATTACGGCAAAAGCATCGGCGACACCTGGGACCGATTCGCCGTTTCGCGTCACTGGTAAGCTGGGTGCATGGAAAAAAATATTATCAAACTGCCGCTCGGCATGTTTGCGTTCAATGTGTTGTTCGGCGCGCTGGCGGTGGCCCGTTTCCCCGTTCTGATCTGGGCGCTGCCTGTAATGCTTGTCGCCGCGCTCGTGTATGCCGTGTTTGCGGCCTTTTTTGCGACCAGGTACACGGCCTATCATCAGGGCATGAGCATCCTTATGCGGCTCAATTTCTGCCTCTTCGCGGCAACCGTGTGCGCACTGCTTGCAGATACGCTCGGCTTTACGTCGCGAGCGATGCTCATGTTGACGAGCGGATATTTCGCTGCGCTAATTACGGCGTATTTCATTTTTTTCGTCCGGGAACGAGGGCGGAACTGGAACGACTTCCTGGACTCGCTGCGCAGCCCCACGCTCGCTATCGAAGGCGTGAGGGTGGTGCGGTTCATTCGTGCGCGGGGAAGTTCCCATTCGAAACAAAGCAAATCGCCATCGCTGCTTGCGCCGCTTGGTGCGGCAGCAGGCGTGGTCGCGATGACAGTCGTCGGCGCTGTGTTCGGCGCCCAAGGGAAAGCGCTTTTTCAGTGTGCCGTTGAGGCCGCTATCCTGGTGTCACCCTTCGCGGTGCTGCCCTTCGTGATGATGTATTTCGTGGGCGTCCACGAAGTGAAGCGCGTCGAGAAACGACAGCGGACCCGATTTGTGTTCGACGATGTCGAGGCATTGCAACATGAGCGTGCGAAGTTGAGCGTCGCCCGGCTCATCAATCCCAGTCTGCGGCAAATGGTGCCTCCGGCACGGTAGTACGGCGACCGAGCAAATCCGCAAGCGAAATGACGTATAACGACGACAACCGGAATGGAAGAACTACTCCCTTTCTACGAGCGAGAACTATCACTACTCCGGCAATATGCACGCGAGTTCGCCGAACGGAATCCGAAAATTGCGGCTGGGCTTGCTATGTCTGGCGGCCGCTCGGAGGACCCGCACGTTGAGCGAATGCTGCAGTCCTCCGCGCTTCTGGGTGCCAGGATCAGCGCAAAAATAGAGGACGACTATCCCGAGTTTACCGAGGCGCTGCTAGAGGTCCTGTTTCCGCAATATCTGCGGGCGATTCCGTCATGTTCGATTGCTCAGTTCACAGCAGATACGCGTGCAAGCCAACTAACCGAAGCCGCCGTCGTCGGGCGTGGAGCGGCACTGGAAGCACGTATCGGCGAATGCCGGTTTCGCACGGTCTACGACGTGACGGTCCTGCCACTGCGTCTGACGGCGGCCCGGTACTCTGCGACGGCGATGGCACCAGCGAGCGTCCAGCTTCCAGCCAACACCACCGGATTGATCTCGATTACGTTTGAACCGGCACCGGAAACCGGAGGCTTTGGTTCGACGACGCCTCCTGAGGCACTCCGCATACATCTCGCGGGCCAGCAGCCGTTCGTATCCGCGTTGACCGATACGCTTCTAATGCGAACGTCAGCCGCCTTTGTCGAGGCCGATAGTTGTGGCCGGTGGAAGCCTCTCATGCACGTCCCGCTAAAATCCGTTGGTTTCGATGATAGCGACACACTGCTTGGCGAACCATCGGACGCCGCATCCGCCTTCCGGCTGCTAATGGAATTTTTCGCATTTCCAGACAAGTTCCAGTTTGTCGATGTCGATTTTGCACGCCTCGTGCGTAGCGCTGGCTCATGCAGGAAGCTGACGCTGCATCTCGCGATTGGGAACGTGCCGAACGACTCGCCCGTGGCGCGCGCAATGGAGGCGCTGAGCGCAGACAATCTGAAGCTCTTCTGCACGCCGGTCATCAACCTGTACAAACGTGAGGCGCAACCGGTCCACATCACGAGCACCGCGACTTCATATCCGGTTGTGCCGCAGGCACTGCGCGTCTCTAACACGGAAGTCTATTCAATCGATTCCGTCTACGTTGCGGAGCAGAAAGCGACGGGCAAAATGGTGACCGAAATCCCACCGTATCGCTCGCTACGGCACGACGGATCGGCGCAATCATCTGGCACATACTGGGTTGCTCGCCGTGACCCATGGATCGCCCAGCAGCGTCCCGGTTATGAAACCGAGATTTCGCTCGTAGGAATTGACGAGAACCCGATCTCTCTGGAAACCGAGCAGTTAAGTATTGAAGTGACCTGCACTAATCGCGACTTGCCGCCAACGATGCCGTTCGGCACGCCCGGCGGAGATTTACTGAACGAGGACGCGTCATTTGCCTGCGCGATTTCAATGTTGCGGGCGCCCACCGAAAGCGTGAGGCTGCCGCGTGGCAGCAGTGCGCTATGGAGTCTTCTCGCCCAGTTCACGCCGAACCCTCTTTCGTTAAGACCGTCCGGCCTCAGAGCCTTGCTGCACCAGCATTCGCATTCGCGGTCGCCATCGATTTCACGACTCATCGATAGTATTGTCGGACTGGAACATCGTCCATGCATGAAATGGATGCCGGTCAAACCGCTGCCTACATTTGTGCGTGGCATCGAGGTACTACTGACGATCGACGAAACGGCGTTTGTCGATACCAGCCTCAGCACCTTCGTTGGCGTGATGGATCGGTTCTTCGCCCCTTATGCGCATCTGAATAGCTTTGTCCAACTGGTTCTACTGTCGAGCGGTACAGGCGCCGAGGTCATTCGCTGCGATGCGAGGCAGGGGACCACTGCGATCCTTTGACGAACTGTACGGTTCCACGACGATGTATCAGTTCAACCCCGTGAAGCAAACACCTATGTGCTGCGCACTCGAAGCGTTGCAGCGGTTGCGTGCCCTCGCAAAATTAATGGTGGCACCTGTCTGACAGGCAAATATCTGGGGCGCGAAACGCGTCATGAGTTCCGATGCGCAGGTAAAGTGCGTTTCCGTTCTCTCGCAAATTCCCGATATCGTTTAACCTTCTGCGTTCACCCTTCGTATTCATATTCGAACTTCCTGAACTTCTGAACCTCATTTTCGGGCCGTCCATGCCGCGTTTCGCCGCTTTGCTTGTTTGCTCCCTGCTCCTGTCCGCCTGTGCCGACGCTACCGTGCCTCACCACACGCCGCCGCAAGATCCGCCCGACTACAAAGGCGTGCCCACAGATACCACGCCGCCGGTCATGATCATCGCGCCGGCCAAGCCCGAGCAGCCGCAATAAAGCCCTGACGCCGCGCGCCCGGAGCTTGGCCCCCATGCCACAGCGTATAATCCGCCTATGAACACGCCCGCCAACGACGCCCAGTCTCACGCCCACTCGTCCGCCGACGCGCTTCAGGCGGCGGTCACGATGGCCGACGATTATTGTCGCGAGCGTGGTCAGAAACTCACGCCCATTCGCCGCACCGTGCTCGAGTTGCTGCTGGCTTCGGGGCGCGCGACCAAAGCCTATACGTTGCTCGACGAAATGCGGGCAATGCATCCGAACGCGTCGCCTCCCACTGTGTATCGGGCGCTGGATTTCCTGCTGTCGGCGGGGCTGATTCATCGGATCGAATCAATCAACGCGTTCACCGTCTGCCACGATCTAACGCATTGCCAGCATGGCGTGCTGATTGTTTGCCAACAATGTGGCCGCGTGACCGAATTGCCGCAGCAAAAACAGTTACGCCAGAGCTTGATGTCGCAGGTCGAGGCGAGTGGGTATCGGCTAGCCGGCGACGACATCGAGTTAAAGGGCATTTGTCCGGCATGTCAGGCCGCTGAGGACCCCAGCGCGCATCAGCACGATCACGATCACGCGTCGCATTGATTTCCGCCCGCAACCCATGAAGCGCAGCACACGCAAAAAGGCCGTTTCCGACGTCAGTCAGAAACGGCCTTTTGTATTCCATGGATGGCTCCGGGCACCGATGTAGCCGAAATGCGGGTCTCTGCGAGTCCCGCAGGCTCAGAGCGTCAGAGCCCCCAAGCCGAAAGCCGAAAGCCGAAAGCCGAAAGCCG
>Ga0105854_1000739_pt1 | contig 14031 bp, 13 predicted proteins | sample OrgsoiDNA_201058_FD_89679 | JGI IMG/M metagenome (GOLD analysis project Ga0105854, IMG submission 89679) | Permafrost soil microbial communities from the Arctic, to analyse light accelerated degradation of dissolved organic matter (DOM) -... | ecosystem: Environmental > Terrestrial > Soil >... | reverse complement strand
CGCATCCGGACTCTCGAGCTCGGCCGTTGGGACCCTGTCGGGCCAGGTCGTGATGCAGGGGTTCATCCGCCGCCAGATCCCGGTCACCGTGCGGCGCCTCGTGACGATGCTGCCGGCGTTCGTCGTGATCGCGATCGGCGTCGACCCGTCACGGACACTCGTGCTCTCACAGGTGGTGCTCTCCTTCGGGATCCCCTTCGCGCTGATCCCGCTCGTCTGGTTCACGGCCCGCCGCGACCTGATGGGCCCGCTCGTGAACCGGCGCATCACGACGATCGCGGCCTCAATCGTCGCGGGCGTGATCATCGTGCTCAACGTCTTCCTGCTCCTTCAGACCGGAGGCCTCGTCTGACGAACGGTTACGGAGACACTCTGCGTGGGAAGGAAACCTCAGCCGAAAACCCAACCGTGAAGGAGACCCGAATGCCCCTACTGCTGATCGTCCTGCTGCTCGTCATCGTGGTGTTCGCTTTTGGCTTCCTCGTGCACCTGCTCTTCTACGCTGCGGTCATCCTCGGGCTCGTCTGGCTGATCGGCTTCTTCGTCCGCGGCAGCCAAGGAGCCCGCTGGTATCGCCGGTAGCTGCCGCACGCGCCCGCCTTACAGGTAGCCCATCGGATCGACGGGATTGCCGTCGATCCGGACTTCGAAATGAAGGTGCGGGCCGGTGCAGTGGCCCGTGCAGCCGACGTACCCGATCACCTGACCCTGCGCAACGAACTGCCCGCAGGTGACCGCAATCGCGCTCTGGTGCCCGTAGGCGGTGGCGAGGTTGCCGCCGTTGTCGAGCACGACGAAGTTCCCGTAGCCCTGCTCCCAGCCGCAGTAGATCACGGTGCCGGCGGCGGCGGCGTGGATCGGGGTCCCGGTTGACGCGCCGATGTCGATGCCCTGGTGCATGCGGCCCCAGCGCCATCCGAACGGGCTCGTGATGGGCCCGCTGACCGGCCAGATCAGTCCCGCCGCGGACGGCGTCGACGTGGCACCGTTCGCGCCGTGCTGGGCTTGGGCGGCACGGATGCGCTCGGCGATCGCGTTGCTCGCAGCCTGCAGCGCATCGATCTCACCGGCCTCCGCACGCTCGGAGGCGGTCAACTGCGACAGGTCGGTGAGCTCCTTGTTCTTGCTCGACGAGAGGTCATTCTTCGCGCCCACGAGTTGGTCGCGCACGTCGCGCGTCTGTGCCGCGCGGGCCGAGATCACGGCGGTCTCGCCCTGGACGCTCGCACGCAGGACTCTTGTCTTCGCGCGCGCGCCCTTCACCTGAGCCTTCGCGACGGCCACCTCGCGCGCAATGCGCCGATCCTGATCGCCGATCTCGTTCAAGTACTGGACCTGGTCGAGCGCATCCTGCACATTGCGCGCCCCGAGGAAGATGTCGAGAGTCGACCCAGGGTCCGACTCGTAGATATCGACCAGGCGGCGGTTCAGGGTCGAGATGGACGACGCGTACTGCTCCTTCAGGAAGGTGTACCGCGTCGTCTGGATCGAGAAGAGCGCGTTCAGAGCATTGAGGCGCCGCTGGTGCAGTGAGAGGTCCGCCTCGAGCGTTCCGAGTTGCAGGGAGACGTCCCCCACCCTCCCCTCGAGCGTGCGAATCCGCGAGGTGAAGTCTTGGACCGCGTTCCGCAGCGATTGCTCATGCTGCTTCTGCGCGGCCAACCGCCCTCGCAGGTTCGAGATCTTGTTGTCGACCTGGTGCTTCTTTGTCACATCGTCGCCGAAGGCCGGCGTCGCGACGGCGAGCAGGACGACAAGTGCGAGCATGAGCCGCCGCATGACAGACGATTCGCCGCCCTCCAGGCTTACTCCTGCGAGCCGGGCTCGGGAATCCGCGCCTCGCGTGGGACGCTCTCGGGTGTCTCCGAGCTCATCTCTGAACGGTAGCGCGGCTCATTGTCGAGCGCCCGCAGCGCCGCCGCGGCCTGGCGGCGCAACGGGCCGAGCAGCTCGCGGTAGTCCTCGTCCCCCACCTTGCCGGTCCGGTGATCGAACTCGAGCTCCTTCAGCGCCCCGAGGGCCCGGTCACGCTCCTCTACGAGACCGAGGTGCCGTGACTCCTCGGCGCTCGGTGCGTCGAGCCGGTCGTCGTCGGCCACCGGCTCGCGCAGGAACGGCAGCGCGACGAGCACCACCGCGGCAGCCGCGAGCGCGACGCCGAGCGCGAGCGCGACGGTGCTCACGCCCGTGCTGGCGCGAGCCGCGTGACGAGCCGCCGCTGCTCGCGTGCGTCGGGCCAGAGCGCGACGAGCGAGCCGAAGAGAAAGACGAAGCCGGCGACCCAGATGAGATTGACGAGTGGCTTCACGAGGATCTTGAAATTGACCGCGGTCGAGTTCGGCACGAAGTCCGCGATCACGTAGACATCCTCCGCGCGCAGCCAGTCGGTCTTGATCCCCACGTCTCGGTCGGTCTCCTGGAAGCCGGTGAAGGTGACGTCTCCGGTGCGGAGCGTGCCGTTCCAGTGGCCGCCGACGTGCATCACGGCATAGCCGCCGGTGCGATTCGGGTCATTCGTGATCTGGTCGATCCGCTGGTAGGTGAGGTTGTATCCCGCAACCTGCACCGACTGGCCTTGCTGCAACCGGACCTGGCGCGTCGACCCGAACGCGCCCGAGCCGGCGATTCCGATCGCGAGCAGCACGATCGAGGCGTGCACGATGTAGCCGCCGTACCGACGTCTGTTCCGCGAGACGAGTAAGAAGAGCGACCCCGTGGCCCGTGTCCCGCGCACGAGCTCGACGACGATCGTCGCGAGCACGAACGCCGAGAACGTGTAGGCGATGAGCCCTGGCGTCGACGAACCGGCTCCGGCCACGAGCAGCGCGACGCCTGCAACAAGCGCTGTCGCGATCGGCCAGACGAGCGCTCGCGCGAGCGCTCGCACACTCGTTCGCCGCCACGCGATCAGCGGGCCGATGCCCATCAGCAGCAGCAGCGGCAGGCCGAACGAGCGCAGGAAGAAGTCGTAGTAGGGCCGGCCGATCGTGCGCGTCTCGCCCCGGAAGAGCTGCGTGACGATCGGGAACAAGACGCCCCACAGGATCGTCAGGCACAGGGCGATGAGCAGCAGGTTGTTGTAGAGGAACACCGCCTCCCGTGAGAGGGCCGACTCCAGCTTCGTCCGTGCCTTCAGAAGCGGGAGCCGCCACAGGATCAGCGCCACCGAGAAGAGCGACGAGATGACCACGAAGGCGAGGAACCAGCCCCCGATCGGGCTCTTCGAGAACGAGTGGATCGAGTTGACGACGCCAGAGCGGGTGAGAAACGTGCCGAAGACCGAGAGCTCGAAGGCCAGCGCGACGAGCACCATGTTCCAGACCTTCAGCATGCCCTTGCGCTCCTGGATCATCACCGAGTGCAAGAACGCTGTCGCGGCGAGCCAGGGCATGAGAGCCGCGTTCTCGACGGGGTCCCAGGCGTAGTAGCCGCCCCAGCCGACCTCGGTGTAGGCCCAGTGCGAGCCGAGCAGCTGGCCGAACCCGAGGAACATCCAGGCGACGAGCGTCCAGCGGCGCGTTGCGACGATCCACCGTTCATCGGTCCGCCCGGAAAGCATCGCGCCGGCGGCGAATGCGAACGGGATCGAGAGCCCGACATAGCCGAGGTAGAGCATCGGCGGGTGGGCGACCATGTACGGGTTCTGCAGGCTCGGCGTCAGCCCGGCTCCGTCGACGGGGGCGGTCTGCGTGGCGAACGGGCTCGCGACCGCGACGAGCATGAACGCAAAGAACGTCGCGGTGCCGCCCAGGACGGGCACGACCCAGGCGACGAGGTCGCGCAACAGCTTGCGGTTGACGGCGACGGCGAGGGCGCCGTAGCCGGTCAGCACGAGCAGCCACAGCAGCAGGGAGCCCTCCTGGCCGCCCCAGAAAGCGCTCAGCGCGTACTGAGTCGGAAGCGTTCGGTTGGTGTGCGCGGCGACGTACCGGAACGAAAAGTCGTGACGGACGAGCGCGGTCGCGAGCACAGCCGCGGCAACGAGCGTCGACGCAAAAGCCGCGAAGAGCGCATTGCGCGCCGACGTGGCGAGGCGCCGCCGGTTCTGGACTGCCGCAGCCGCGCCGGCGAGGAGGGCGTAGACCGACAGCCCGAGGCTGACCACGAGCGCCGCGCGGCCGAGCTCAGCCATCTAGAGGCTTGATGTGGATTGGGGTGCTTGCGGGCGCGTGCCAGACCAAGCAGGTCGTTCGCGGCGGGCGCAGAGCATAGCGGTGCCTACGTTCAAGCCCGACCCGGGCGAGCTGCGCCGTGTCTGGGACGTCATCCGTGAGTGCCTGAAGTTCATATCAAGCCTCTAGGAAGGGGACTGCTTCGCCGTGTACTTGGACGGGCACTTCGTGACGATGTCGACGGCTGCGAGCCGGGCGGCCGAGTAGCTGCCGGTGACGACGACGCTACGGCCGACCTTGAAGAGCGGGGGGGGCGACTCACCGCGGTAGACGACCGGCACGACGCCGCTGCGGCCCTGGATGTTCTTCAGGCCGAACCGAAGCCCGCCGGCGCTGTGCGAGTCTCCGATAACCGGGCCGACGACCGCTCCGACGACCGCGAGCCGGCCCGTGTGCTCGGCGAGCTGGCTCGGCGTCAACGTCAGTGTCGAGTTACCGGCGACGGCGGTGTAGAGCAGGAACACGGTGAGCACGGCCGCCACGGCGAGGGCGACGATCAGCCGCGCTGGATTGCGCGTAGGCACGGACGAAAGTCTAGATGGTTGGTTACGCGTCGGCCGGAATGGGTTGCGGCCGGCGAGCCGGGACGCGGTATCCGTGATCGGCACAGAGCGCGCCGGGCGCGTCTTCGGTCAGCGCGTCGCAGTAGCCCTTGCCGTAGGCGGCCCGCATGAAGGCCGCGACGACATCGAGCGACCAGTCGCTGATGCCGGCAGCCTCACGCCAGAGGTCGGCGAGCCGAAGGTCGATGTCGAGCTCGAGCAGGTCGATGCGGGTTGGACCGATGGACATATCGCAAAGAGTAAAAAGGGCGTCGGACGGACTCGGACTTCTCGCGTACCCTCGGGTCGAATGCCCCGCGCTCGTCATTTCGGCCCTGCCCGCGTCCCGTCGCGCGAATCGCCCGAGGCGGCGGTCGAGGCGCTGCTCGCTCGCGGGCTCTCGGCCTGCGAGATCGACTTCGAGGGTCGGTTCTGGATGGACTACCCGTTTGCCGAGCGCTTCGGGACGCTCTGCCGGGAACAGGACATCGCCCTCTCGGTCCACGCGCCGATCGCCGGCTTCATGGGGCACGCGGAGCGCGGCAAGAAGCTGAACATGGCGGTCGGGATGCTCGACCATTCGGCGGGCATCGCGAAGACCGCCGGCGCCGAGGTGGTCGTCTTCCACCCCGGCTTCCTCCTCGGTCGCAGCCGGGAGGACGCGATCGACGCAGTCGTCGAGCAACTCGCCGAGCTGCGCGAGCGCCTCGAGGGCAAGGACCGCGCCGTGCCTTTTGGGATCGAGGTGATGGGGCGCGTACGCGAGCTCGGTTCGATCGACGATGTGTGCGAGATCGCGGGCCGGCTCGACTGGGTGCGCCCGGTGATCGACTTCGCGCACATGCACGCGACCTCGGACGGAGCCTTCACGACCGTCGAGCCGTTCGCGGAGGCGCTCGCCAAGGCGGATGCGGTGATCGAGGCGGGCGCGCCGTTCCACATCCATTTCTCTGACATCCAGTTCGCGAACCGCAATGAGACGAAACACCTCCCCTACGGCGACGGGACCCTGCGCGCGGAGCCGATGCGCGACGCGCTCGCCGGGTTCGAACGCGCCGTCACGGTGATCTCAGAATCACCGGATGAGGCGTCGACCCGGGCGATACAGCTCGTGCTCGAGGCGTAGCATCGGCCGCGTGCTCGACCCCAAGGCCTTCAAGGCGTACGACGTACGCGGGATCTATCCAACCGAGCTCGACGAAGCCGGCGCGTACGCGATCGGGCGTGCCTTCATCGAGCAGTTCGAGCCGGCGCGGATCGCCGTCGGTCGCGACATGAGGCTGTCGAGCCCGACGATGGCGCACGCGGTGCGCGAGGGTGCGGCCGACGGCGGCGCCGATGTGCTCGACATCGGCATGGTCGGCACTGAAATGCTCTATTTCGCGGTGGGGGAACTGGGCCTCGACGGCGGCATCGCGGTGACCGCGTCGCACAACCCCAAGGAGTACACGGGCATGAAGATCGTGCGGCGCGGCGCGCTGCCGGTCGGCGGCGAGTCCGGCCTCCATGACATCCGCGACCGGGCTCGCTCCGCGCAGTGGCGGGACGCGACGCGTGGCGAGATTCGCGAGCAAGACGTCTGGGACGGGTTCGTCGAACGCGTGCTGTCGTTCGTCGATGTCGAGTCGCTGAGCTCGCTGCGCGTCGTGATCGACGCGGCGAACGGGATGGCGGGAACGATGTTGCCGCCGGTGCTCGACCGGCTGCCGATGCTCGACGTCGTGCGGCACTACTTCGAACCGGACGGATCGTTCCCGAATCACGAGCCGAATCCGCTGCTGCCCGAGAACCGCAAGTTCATCATCGGCGAGACGACGAACGAGCAGGCCGACTTCGGAGTCGCCTACGACGGCGACGCCGATCGGTGCTTCTTCGTCGACGACGCGGGCAACTTCGTGCCGGGTGACTTCACGACCGCGCTCTTTGCCGAGTCGATCCTCGCGAAGGAGCCGGGCGGGAAGGTGATCTATGACGTGCGCGCCTCGTGGGCGGTGCCAGAGGCGATCGAGCGGGCGGGCGGCATCCCGCTCGTGAATCGCGTCGGGCACGCGTACATCAAGCAGCGCATGCGCGAGGAGGGCGCCGTGTTCGGCGGCGAGGTGTCGGCGCACTACTACTTCCGCGACTTCACGCAGGCCGACTCGGGCGTGGTTCCGTTCCTGCTGATGTGCGACCTGATCTCCAAGCGCGGCAAGCTCAGCGACGTACTCGCGCCGCTGCGGCAGCGTTACTTCATTACGGGCGAGATCAACACGCCCGTCGCCGACGTCCCGGCGAAGCTCGAGGAGTTGGAGGAGCGGTTCGGCGCCGAGGGCCGGGTCACCCATCTCGACGGCCTTTCGGTCGAGTTCGACGACTGGCATTTCAACGTCCGCCCGTCGAACACCGAGCCACTGCTCCGCCTGAACCTGGAAGCCCGCTCACAAGCCGTGATGGACCGCAAGCGCGACGAAGTGCTCGGCGTCATCCGCGCGTAGCCCCACCCTCCGGAGATGGCGTCGCGAGCCACGTCTCGTCGCCAAGCGAGGTTTGCGGAAGCGTGGCGAACCATCCACAGGGGCGGGACCTGGGACGCGGCTAGGATCGGCTGGTGATCGAGCTCGGGCACGTCACCGGACGCAGGCCGCCGTTTTACTACGCGGCCTATGCGCGCGTCGGGTTCTCCGACACCGACGCGCAGGGGGTCGTCTACTACGGGCGCTACATGCCGTACTTCGACCTCGCCCGCACCGAGTTCCACCGCCACCTCGGCCGTACGAACTTCGGGACCGCCGACCTCGCCATGCGCGCCACCAGCGTCGAATACCACGCCGGCGCACGGTTCGACGACCTGCTCGAGGTGTTCGTGCGTGTCGAGCGGATCGGCCGCACGAGCATCACTTATGACCATGCCGCCTACCGGATCGACGAGAGCGGCCACGACGACATCCTGATGGCGACCGCGAAGGCGACCGTCGTCTGCGTCGACCTCGTCGAGCGGAAGCCGGTTCCCGTTCCCGACTCGTTCCGCGAGCGGATCGCCTCCTTCGAGGCGGCAGCCGGCTCGTGATGCCCGAACGCGTCAGGACGGGGTGACGCGGTAGGCGTCGAAGACCGCCTCGAGGTTCCGCAGCGCAGTCAGCAGCGTGCGGAGGCTCTTCAGATCGCCTACCTCGGCCGTGTACCAGTTCTTCGCAAGCTGATCCTCGACCATGCCGCCGTAGCTGACGATGTTCGCGCCGTGCTCGGCGAACGTGCGGGCGACATCTTCCAGCAGGCGCGGACGATCCCATGAATCGACGGCGATCTGGACCCGGAAGCTCTTCGCAGAGACCGCGCCGTCCCACGAGACCGGCGTGAATCGCTCCGGACTGCGGCGAAGCGCCTTCACGTTCGGGCAGTCGTTGCGGTGGATCGTGATCCCCCTGCCGAGCGAGATGTACCCGACGATCTCGTCGCCGGGCACGGGTGTGCAGCACTTCGCAAGGCGGATCAGCACGTCGCTGACGCCCTGGACGACGACCCCCATTTCGGTGCCGGACACCGTTTCGCGCTCCTTCGGCGCCTTGACGACCGGCGCCTCCTCGGCGACCTGCTCGGTCTTCAGCCGCTGGACGACCTTGTTCACGATCGAGCCGGGCTGCAGCTTCCCGGAGCCCAGGGCGAGGTAGAAGTCCTCGGCCTTCTTGAAGCCCGTCTCGCGGATCACCTGTGCAAGCGTCGCCGAGCCGCGCAGCTTCGCGTACGGCAAGTTCTGCGCCTTCAGCGCCTGCTCGAGCGAGTCGCGGCCCTTCTGCTCCGTGTCGTCGCGCGTCTCGCGCGAGAACCACTGGCGAATCTTGTTGCGCGCGCGCGAGCTCTTGGCGAGCGACATCCAGTCACGCGACGGGCCGCGTCCCTGCTTCGACGTGAGGATCTCGACGAAATCGCCGTTTTGGAGGACGTAGTGCAGCGGCACGATGCGGCCGTTGATCTTCGCTCCGACGGTGCGGTGCCCGACGTCCGTGTGCACGGCGTACGCGAAGTCGATCGGCGTTGAGCCCGCCGGCAGCGTCTTCACCTGTCCCTTGGGGGTGAAGACGTGCACCTCTTCCCCGAAGAGGTCGGTGCGGAATGTCTTCATGAACTCGCGCGGGTCAGCCTCATCAGTCGTGCCTTCGTCCATCAGCCGCTTGACCCACGCGACCCACTCCGCGTCCTTGTTCTTCTTCCCACGCTTGTAGAGCCAGTGCGCAGCGACGCCGTACTCGGCGGTCTCGTGCATCTCACGGGTCCTGACCTGGATCTCGAGCGGACGGCCCTGCGGCCCGATCACGGTCGTGTGCAACGCCTGGTAGGCGTTGAACTTCGGCATCGCGATGAAGTCCTTGAAGCGGCCGGGCATCGGCTTCCAGAGCGAGTGGATCAGGCCGAGCGCGCCGTAGCAGTCGCGCGTCCCCTCGTCGCCCGCGCGCTCTGCGATCACGCGCATAGCGGTCAGGTCGTAGATCTCGTTGAACTCGCGGCCCTTCTTGGCCATTTTGTCGTAGATCGAGTAGAAATGCTTCGCGCGGCCGGAGATCTCCGCGGGGATGTCGACCTTGTCGAGCTCCTTCTGCAGCACCATCGCCGCCTCGCGCACGTGCTCCTCGCGGTCGGTGCGCCGCTCGGTCACCATCTGCTTGATCTCCTCGTACTTGCGCGGATGCAGCGTCTGGAACGAGAGGTCCTCGAGCTCCCACTTGAGCGCGTGGATGCCGAGACGATGCGCGAGCGGCGCGTACACCTCGAGCGTCTCGCGTGCCTTCTGGAGCTGCTTCTGCTTGCCGAGGTACTCGATCGTACGCAGGTTGTGGAGCCGGTCCGCGAGCTTGATGAGGATGACGCGGAGGTCCTCCGCCATCGCCACGATCAGCTTGCGGTAGTTCTCGGCCTCGGCGTGCTCCCGGCTCTGAAAGCGGACCCGGGTCAGCTTTGTCACGCCCTGGACGAGGGTCGCGATCTCGTCGCCGAACTCGGCGCGGATCTCGTCGATGTCGGTGCCCGTGTCCTCGACGACGTCGTGGAGGAGCGCCGCCGCGAGCGTCGGCTCGTCGAGCTGTAGCCCCGCCAGGATCTTGGCCGCGCCCCACGGGTGGTAGATGAACTCCTGGCCCGACTGCCGCAACTGGCCCGCGTGCGCCTGCGCGGCGAAGTCGAACGCCCGGGTGAGGAGCTCGCGGTCGGCGTCCGGCTTGTACGCCTCGACCTCGGCGATCAGCTCCTCGACGAGACCCTGATGCCGCTCGAGGACTGTCATTCCCTCCAGTGTACCCCGCGCGTTTCCGGCTCCACCTCTCGTTTCGGAGAGCACCCCTTCAGGAGGAGAAGGCGTTGTACCGATGAACCTGGGGAGTCAATGTTCGCGCGTCGCCGACAGACAAAGAAGCTCATTCGCATTGCCCGGATGCTCCGGGAACTCGACGCAGCCGCAGCGACACGGCCCGCACCCGCCCGCCGGCGTAGCCGCGCCGCGATCGTCCGCGCTTAGCTGACGGTCGCGGGGACGAACTCCGCGAAGCGCGGATCCTCCCGCAGCGGGGAGAGGTCGTCGTCGCCGCGGGCGAGGTCGACGAGATCCGGGCGCCCTGCGAGCGCGGCGGCCAGGTGCTCGAACGCCTGATCGGTCTCCCCGAGCTGTGCCTCTGCGCACGCCAGGTTGTAGAGCAGCCCTTCGCGGTCGTCGTAGCGGCCCAGCGCCTCGTTCAGGATCTGCTTCGCCTCGGCCGGCTCCCCCCGCTCGAAGAGCGGGACGACGAGGGCGTTCGTCTCCCACGCGCGAGGGTTGTACGCCTCGCCCGGCTTGCTACCGACTGCGAAGACCGTCGTACCGGCGTCCTGCGCGATCGCACCTCGCTTCAGCGCCGGGTCGGCCACGAAGACGACGGTGCCGGGGCCGGCGTCGATCTCCTCGCCGTCGACGGTGAACGTCGCGCGTCCGGCCGTGATGAGGTACAGCTCCTCGTGGCCCGACGGTAGCTCGTCGTGTTCGCCGATCAGGCGGTTTCCGGCTTCCTTTGCGGTCCATGCGTTCACACCGAACGACTGCACGTCGAAGTGCATCCGCACCGGCGACCAGCCGTCGCCGCGCGCCAGTTCCTCGATCCCGGCTTTCTCTGCCTTTGCCATCAGGGCCACGAGTCTACGGCTTGGCCCCAATCCCGGACCTGAGAATTGTCGATCAATCGAGGCTCTCTAGGCGGCTTCTGAGAGCTCGACGCCCTGCTCGAGCAGAGCGCGGAAGGTCGCCGACTCGAGCAGGCTCCGCTTCGCGCCATCGGCGAGTTCGAGCTCCTCGAAGATCGCACGCGCCTGCGGTGTCCACGCGCGATCGCCCGCCTTCCACTCCGCCGCGAGCCACTCCCGGAGCGGGTCGAAGCCCTCGACGGCATCGAACACGCGCCGGACGACGAGCTGCGGCGAGACGACGCCGTTCCAGCGGTTCTCCTGAAGGCGGAAGGCCACGTCGTAGCGCCGCTCGGTGCGGAACCGATCGAGCTCGGCCCCCATGCCAAACGCGATCGCCGACCCCGAGTCGCGGCCGCGCTGCCGCACGCGGAAGCGCAAATGCTTGCCGTCGCCGACTGTCGAGAGCTCGCCGAGCTCGCACCCGTCGACGAGCAGCAGCACGCCCGGATTGCCCAGGCCGAACGGCGCGAGGCGACCGAGCTCGGCGCACAGGTCGAGGCCGAGCTTGGCGCCCGGGACGATCGCGTCGACCCGCGTGACGTGCCGGAGGTCGTCATCGGTGAGGACGGCGTCGGCGTGCGCGGCGAACGCGGCCGCGAACGTCTCGACGCGCGCTGCGTCGACCGAGAGGCCGGCGGCTGCGCGATGGCCGCCGAAGCGCTCGAGGTGGGCGGCGCACGCGCCGAGCCCCGCGTGCAGGTCGAACGCGGGCACGGACCTGCCCGACCCCTTCCAATTGCCCTCGGCCCCGGCGATCATCACGACCGGCCGGTTGTAGCGCTCGACGAGGCGTGAGGCGACGATCCCGATCACGCCCTCGTGCCAGTTCTGCCCGGCGACCACGTAGCCGCGGTGGCGGCGACGCGCCTCGGGCCACGACTCGATCTGGTCGATCGCGTCGCGCAGGATCCGCTCCTCGACCGCCTGCCGCTCGCGGTTGAGCGACTCGAGCTCCTCCGCGAGGCGCGTCGCCTCGTGCGCGTCTTCAGTGAGGAGCAGCGAAAGGGCTGCTTCCGGCCGGCAAAGCCGTCCCGCGGCGTTGATCCGCGGCGCGAGCCGGAAGCCGATCGACGACTCGTCGATCGCGGCAGGGTCGACACCGCCGACGCGCATGAGCGCTCGCAGGCCCGCTTTCTGGGTCTGCGCGAGCCGGCGCAGGCCGGCGAGGGCCAGGGCGCGGTTCTCATCGACGAGCGGCACGACGTCGGCGACGGTGGCGAGGGCAACAACGTCGAGGTGGCGCTCGAGGAAGGGATGGCCGGCGCCGAGCAGCGCCTGTGCGAGCTTCCAAACGACGCCGGTGCCGCAGAGGCCCGTGAACGGGTAATCGCCTTTCAGCGTCGCAACGACGGGGCAGGCAGGGAACGCGTCGGCCGGTCGATGGTGATCCGTGACGACGATGTCGAGCCCGAGCGAGCGGGCGTGCTCCACTTCGGCGACGGCGGTGATGCCGCAGTCGACGGTCACGACCAGCTCGAACCCTTCGCCCGCGAGGCGGGTCAGGGTGTCGGCGCTGAGGCCGTAGCCCTCCTCGAACCGCGACGGCAAGTGCCAGGCCACCTCCGCACCGTTTTCCTCGGTGCAGAGCTCCCGAAGCAGCAGGACGGCGAGCGCGGTGGCGCAGATGCCGTCGGCGTCGTAGTCGCCGTGGACGCAGATCCGGGCGCCGGCCTCGATTGCGGCGACGATCGTCTGGACGGCTTCGCGCATGTCGCCGAGGGCGAACGGATCGTGGCCGGGCAGCGCGCCCGCGAGGAAGCGGCGCGCGTCGTCGGGCTCGGCGTACCCACGCCGCACGAGGACGGAGGCCGTGACCTCGTCGATCGAGAGCTCCCCTGCGAGAGCGCGCACCGACGCGTGCGTGCAACGTGTGAGCTCCCAGGTTCCGCTTGCCATCGGGTTGACGAGAGTACGGCCGGGATCGGACAGCGCGGTTCGATCCTCCCGCTCGAAAGCTGCTTCAATTTCGCTCCGTGCTGAGAACATTCGCTGCACTCGTGATCGCCGCAGGCCTCGCCTGCGCCGCCGCCCCGGCGTCGCAGACGACCCGGATGATCCCGGCCGGCGTCTCGGTCGCCGGCGTCCGCGTCGGCAGCCTGAGCGCCGAGCCCGCCCGGGCGCGGATCGAGGCGGCCTTCGCGCGGCCCGTGACGATCGGCTACCGCGGTGCGGCGACGGTCGTCTCGCCCGAGCAGGTCGACGCGACCCTCAGCGTCGACGCGGCCGTCTCTTCCGCTCTCGCGGCCACCCCGCGCAGCCGCATCGCCCTGCCGGTCCGCTATTCGCAGCAGAAGGTCGCGAAGGTCGTCGCGTCACTCGCGCGCCGCTACAACCGCCCCGCAGTGAACGCGAAGGTGACCGGTGCGCTCGCGGCGGGCCCGACGTTCGAGCCGGCGCGGGCCGGCATCGCCGTGCGAGTCACGACCATGCGTGCCGCGATCGCGCAGCGGCTGCGCGATGGAAACCGCGCTCCGCTCGAGCTTCTGACAGCGACAGTGCGCCCGACTCGCACGGTCGCACACTTCGGCCCGGTGATCGTCGTCACACGCGGCGCGAACATCCTGACGCTCTACGACGGCCGCCGGGTCGTTCGCACGTTCCCGGTCGCCACCGGCCAGGCGATCTACCCGACTCCCGCCGGCGTCTGGAGCATTGCGAACAAGCAGCGCAACCCCTGGTGGTACCCACCGACCTACGACGCGTGGGCGAAGGGCCTCAAGCCCGTGCCGCCCGGCCCGGGCAACCCGCTCGGGACCCGCTGGATGGGGCTGACCGCGCCCGGCGTCGGCATCCACGGCACCGACGCCGACACCTCGATCGGCTACAGCGCCTCGCACGGCTGCATCCGTATGCACGTCCCGGACGCCGAGTGGCTGTTCGAGCGCGTCCCCGTCCGGACGACCGTCGTGATTCTATAGAGGCTTGACGTGGATTGGGGTGCTTGCGGGGGCTTTCCAGACCAAGCAGGTCGTCCGGGGCGGGCGCAGAGCGTAGCGGTGCCTACGTTCAAGCCCGACCCGGGCGAGCTGCGCCGTGTCTGGGACGTCACCCGTGAGTACATGAAATGCACATCAAGCCTCTAACCCTCCCGGGGCAGCGACACGCCGAGCCACGTCAAAAAGGCGATCGCT
>Ga0105854_1000738_pt1 | contig 14036 bp, 10 predicted proteins | sample OrgsoiDNA_201058_FD_89679 | JGI IMG/M metagenome (GOLD analysis project Ga0105854, IMG submission 89679) | Permafrost soil microbial communities from the Arctic, to analyse light accelerated degradation of dissolved organic matter (DOM) -... | ecosystem: Environmental > Terrestrial > Soil >... | reverse complement strand
GAAGCTCGTATCCGACGACCGAAGGTGGAGAGCGCACTGGCCCACGAGCCTCATGCTGAGGGGCTTGCGGAGTTCAAAGTGGTCAATGCGAAACAATTCGAGATTCTCCTGCACCTTGGACAACAGGCCCCGCTCCACCTTGATGCGCTGTGTGGTGATCACGTATGTTTTTCGGATGCTGCTTAGCCAGTAGGAGAGGTAGACGATGCCGAGGGCTAGAACCACGCCGCCGGCGACGTAGGCGATATCAACGTTGGCAAAGGCTACAAGGAGGTAGGCGATGCCGAGGGCCAGGGGAACCCATAGCCACTGATTGACACTGTAAACGAAAGCCGGGTGACCGGCGAACAGCTCCTTTTCCACTTCGGACTCTTTGGCCGCAGCGTGGGCTGTCAGGTCGGTGTTGCAAAAACGGCATTTTATGGCCACTGCCTTGATGGTCTCTCCACACACCGGACAGGGCTTGGTGTCCTCGTTCATCGCTGTCTCCTATTCTGACGTCGGGATCTCGATTCTGAAGCCCAACTAAACGATATATACACGGTTTCGCTCCGGGAGACAACCTCAATCGCGGGTCGGGAGTGGGTCAGTTTGAAGATTTTGGGGCGAGACGGACGGCAGCGCGGATCCGATTTCCAGACTTTGTGACCTTCCACAGCAGCGGCCCGAAAAGCCTTTCCATTTCAAACTTGGCCGCAACCTGCGCGAGCGCGATGGAGCAGGGCCTAGAGGAGACGTGGATCGATGGGGAAGTCGTGAATCTGAACGATTCGGATCCGCGCACTGAACGGGTGCTGGGGGTTGACCAGGGTGTTAAGAGTTGCGGGCACGATTACCGATGGCACCCGGAGCAAGGCTGTGCGTCCGGAATGCAACCATTCGTCACCAGCGCGCCTGGTCGCCACTACATCCGTCCGCCAGTTCCGTCCGAAACCGCCGGCATCAACCGTCTCGATCGAGACCGAATCCGGCGCCTCGATTTCAAGATAGCGGAAAGTCACTGGCAGATCCTCAACGTCAATCTCGGCATGCACCAGCATTTCGAGGAGTGCTGTCGCCGGGTTATCCGCGCAATAGAGGATGCGCCGGCCACGCGTATGCCATCTGCCATGCGTCCGCAAACCTCCGGCTCCATCGAGCGCCGCGTGGTTGGTGATCCGCCAGAGAATCACGCCGCCATGCCGTCGTCGATCTGCGCGATGATCTCTTCCACGATGCGCGCGCCGGCCTCGGAGGCCAGCATGTCGATGGGGGTCTTGCCGTCGAAGTGGCGTTTCGGCTTCCTCAGCCATCGCCAGGCGCGGTCCGCTTCGCCGAACACCTCCTCGGCCATAGCCGTGATCCGGGCCACCCGCACGGCTTTGTCCGACTCCCCTTTCGAGAGGGACTGGTGCTTGGCAATCCGATGCGCCAGCGTCCTGCGCGGCACGATCAACTGGAACACCTCGGCATCCGACAATCCGCCGCGTACCAGCGATTGAATCGCGGTGGCCGGAAGGCGTTTTTCGACCAGGGATGCCAGGTCGCGGTCGGAGCGAATCCGCGCGCCGAGTTTCCCGCCCATGCGAGAGTAGAACCCTCCGCTTGGCGTTGGACTGGCGACTCTATGCAACTCAGCCATCCGCAAATCCTCCCTGGCAAGCTGCCACTATTATAGGAGCAACTTGCAAGCACAGCAATCTTGGTTTCTCTCGGCAATCTCAGTTCTTGATCTTTCTCCGCGTCCAGTCTCAGCGTCTCAGCGACTCCGCGTCAAAGCTACCCTTCCGACTTCTTCCGTATCTTAATATCCAGCCGCTTGATCTTCTGGTTCAAGGTGGATAACGGCACGTGCAGGCTTTCGGCCGCTTCGGTCTGGCTCCAGTTGCAGTGCTCCAGCCGTTTCAGGATCACCCCGCGTTCGAAATCGTTGACAATCTCGAACAGCGATGCGTCGGCCGGCAGCGGCACGCCTTCGCCGCGATTCAGGCGGATGCCGTTGGCCTGCAGAATCGTCTCCGGCAACACGTCCACCGGCACCGAAGGCTCCGCCGCCAGAACCACCGCCCGCTCCACAACGTTCTCCAGCTCGCGCACGTTGCCCGGCCAGGCGTGCTCCATCAGCACCTGCATGGCCTCGGGCTGAAAATGCAGAATGGACTTGCCGGAAGCGTCCAGATACTTATCGTTCTCGCGGCAATAGTAAGTAAAAAAGTGTCCGGCCAGCAGAGGAATATCTTCCTTGCGGTCGCGCAGCGCCGGCAGCGCTACGTTGATCACGTTCAGGCGGTAGTAGAGATCCTCGCGGAATTTGCCTTCCTTCACCAGTTGGGCCAGGTCGGCATTGGTGGCCGCCAGAATGCGGACGTCCACCTTGATGGGGTCGGTGGCGCCGAGCGCCGTGAATTCCTTCTCCTGAATCACGCGCAGCAGCTTGATCTGCGTTTCCGGTCCCAGCGTGCCGATCTCATCGAAGAAAATGGTGCCGTGGTCCGCCACTTCGAAGTATCCCTTTTTGGTCTGAATGGCGCTCGTGAACGCGCCCCTCACGTGCCCGAACAAGGTGGATTCCAGCAGCTCCGGCGGCAGCGACCCGCTGTTCACCGCCACGAACATGTGGTCGGCGCGCGGCGAATTGGCGTGAATGGCTTTGGCCACCAGTTCCTTGCCGGTGCCCGTTTCGCCCGTGATCAGGATGGTGGAACGGCTGGACGCCACCTGGCCCACCAGGTCCAGCATCTTCACGATGCGCTCGCTCTTGCCGATGATGTTGGGAAAGCTGTAGCGCTGTTTCAACGCGCGCTTGAGGTGAGTGTTCTCGTATTCCAGGCGCCGCCGCGCGATCATCCGGTCGATCTCGATGATCAGCTTCTCGTTGTCCCAAGGCTTCGAAAAGTAATCGTTGGCCCCCAGTTTCAGCGCATGCACCGCGGCCTCCACCGAACCGTAGGCGGTGATCATGAAGATGGGGGTTTCCTTGTCGCGCTGGCGGACGTCCTGCAGCACATCCATCCCGGACCTGTCCGGCATCATCAGGTCCAGCAGCACCAGGTCATAGCTGCCGTGCTCTATCTTCTGCAGACCCTCCGTCGCGTTCGGCGCCAGTTCGACCGAGTAGCCTTCCGACGTCAACAGATCTTCCAGGCTCTCGCGGATGTCCGACTCATCGTCGACTACCAGCACTTTGCCTTTGGAGGGAATGGTCGTAGACTGGGGAACGTTCATTTCAGGCGGCACTCACCGGCTTTCGGGCAGAACTGGGCACGAACAGCGGAAGCTCGACGCGTAACGTGGCGCCGCCGCCGCGCCGGTTGGAAACTTCGATCGATCCGCCATGCTCTTGAATGATACCGTAGGTCACCGATAGGCCGAGCCCGGTGCCCTTGCGCGCCGCCTTGGTAGTGAAGAACGGGTCGTAGATACGGTGTACGTGTTCCGGCGCGATTCCGGATCCCGAATCGGCCACTTCCACCCTGGCGCAGGTGCCCTCGGCCCACGAAGTCACTTCCAGCGTGCCGCCCGATGTCATGGCGTCGCGGGCGTTGAGGAACAGGTTGAGAAATACCTGTTGCAGCTTGCCCGAGTTGGCGTGGACCCCCGGCAATGCCGGTTCCAGGTTGGTCTTCACCTGGATGCCCGACTTTTGCAACTGGTGCTCCAGCAGCGAAAGGGTCTCCTGAATCACGCGGTTCACACTCACGTCGCCGAAGGAAGTGGTGGAGGTGCGCGAGAAGTTCAGCAGCGAGTTCACGATCTCGCTGGCGCGGAAGGTTTGCTTGGCGATCTTATCCAGGATCATCGATTTCTGGGAATCGTCGGCCACCTGCTTGGCCAGCATCTGGGCGTAAGTCGAGATCACCGCCAGCGGCGTATTGACTTCGTGCGCCACGCCCGCCGCCAGCAGGCCGATGCTGCTCAACTTGTCCGCCTGCACCAGCCGCTGTTCCAGTTCGGCGCGGTCCGTGACGTCGTCGAAAATGATCAGCCGCCCGATCTGCCGCTGGTCCTTCGAAACCAGCGGTGTGATGGCAATGTTCAGGGTGGCCTCGCTCAGGCGGGCCGGCGTCCCGTGGCCGTTTCCCAGACCGTTTGATTTGCCGCTTCCGTTGGCAGCGGCGGCATTGGCACTCACGGCCGGCCGCAACACGAATTTATCCAGGTGATGAATTCCGGTCTCGCCGCGCACGCGGTCAAACTGTGCCGACAATTCGGCCGGAAACAACTCCGACAGTTTTTTGCCCACCGCTTTCTCGCGCGCGATGCCGCTCAAGTGCTCGATCTGCGTATTCCAGCTCTCCACCCGGTCTTCCAGGTCCGCCGCCAGAATGCCCACGTTGATGGACTCCACGATGTTCTCGCTGAATTCTTTCAGCCGCTCGTATTCCTCCACCTTGCGCTGCAGCGATTGGTACAGCGACGCGTTCTCGATGGCGATGGCTACGTAACCGGCCAGCGTGAGCAGCAGCTCCACGTCGGTGCTCGAAAGATAATCGCCATCGGCCGTCCGGCTCGCGCCCAGGTAAGCGATGGTTCGGCCGCGGACCGTGCAGGGTATGTAGTACGTCAAATCGAGATCGGCGATGGTCTTTCGCACCGAGGCCGGCCAGGATCGCGAGACCGCATCCAACTGGTAGCGCGTGCGCTCGAAGAACAAGTAAGGTTCCGGCAATTCCCAGTTGAGAAAACTGAGGTCCAGTTCCTCGTAGTTGACGCTGGCCAGGCGCGAGTTGGGTCCCATTGCCTTTTTCAGGAAGAAGCTCGGGTTACCGGAGTGAGTGCCAGACTGGTTACCAGACTGGTTACCAGACTGGTTACCAGAGTGAGTGCCGGAGCTTTCGTCCGTCAGGAAGAACACCACGTGCTTGATGGTGAGCGCCTGGAGAAGCCTTTCACCCACCGATGCCAGCATGGTATCGAGGTCGGTCTCCGAACTCAGCTCCCGTGCAAATTCCACCACCGTGCGGCGGTAATCGTAGCGGTCGCGGTAGAAATGCTTGTCCAGCCGTTCCTGAATCCAGTTGCGAATCGGCTGGAACACGAACGCCGTAATCAGCATGACGGTCATCAGTCCGGTGGTGCCCAGGTCTTTGAAATACCGTTGCACCTGGTTGCCCAGCGAAAATACGATGGCGTAGAAAGCCGCCAGCACGCACACCGTGGCCAGCGTGTAGGAGTAGCCGCGGCGGAAAATGACATCCACGTCCATCAGCCGGTAGCGCACAATGGCGTAGGCCAGGGTCAGCGGAATCAAGACCACCGGCAATACCGACATCTTCAGGTAGGCGTTCGGAATCATCCCCAGCGAATAGGGCACCACGTAGAACGCCGCGTAAGGCAAGATGCCGCAGAAGGCGCCGTTGCGCAGCCATTTGAGTTGCTGGCGCACAATCGGATCCTCGGCCCGGCCGTATTCCATATTCAGCGCCAGGCCGCCGATGATGTACGGCACGGTCGAAAACACCACCCAGAAGCGGTCCAGCATCCAGCTCAGTTCCAGCAGGGGAACGCCGATTTTCACCGTATCCGAGGAGAATGCCACATAGGCGGCAAACAGCAGGGCCGCCGGAACGTACAGCAGGGCTTTGCGCGTCCGTCCCAGAAACCACTTGCGCGGTTCGGGGAAGGTAAGGCAGAAGTGCAGGAAAACGGTTGGCGCCAGCAGGCCGGCCGCCACGTTTCCGTAGTAGATCACTTTGTCGAAACTATCCAGTTGCCCGGTGTAGTGGAAGCAGAAAAAGATGAACGAAGACAGGCACAGGATGTAGAAGTGCTGCGCTTTATGAGCGCTGCCGCGCCGGAAATAAACGAACAGCCCGATCACCAGGTAGGCCAGCCCCACCAGGTACTCATAGCCCAGCGTGCGCGGAGCCTCCCCGACGATTACGCTGGTCTCCACGGGCACGCCGCCGTGGTTCACCAGGTACTTGGCTTTGCTCCACGGCCCCAACCTCACCAGAATCTGCGTGACCGTGGCTGCCTTATCCACCGGAACCGTGTCGATGCGCTCCAACCGGTCTCCCGGATGCACGCCCGCATTCGCCCCTCCGCTGCCCGCCCGCACGTACAGCGCTTCTACACTGGTCTGCCCCGGACTGCCTTGGCGGTCAACCCAAATTACGCCGTCCTCGGGAAGTCGAAAACGGGTTTGCTGCTCGAAACTGATAAAAGCGAACACACCGGCGGCGAGGGTCAATATGGTGAGTATTGCCGTGGACAGTTGGAACTTGAGTTCCTGAAACATGGTGACCGCGATCAACGCCGATTTCTACAGACAATAATGCGTGTAAACAGGAGCACGTTTAGTGCCGCGCATAATCCTGCTTTCGGTATTCAGACTACCTGATTTTTCTACAGCTTACCAGCATACCCCGGAATCGTCTTTAGTTTTTGGGAGAAATACACTATGCGGAAGTGTATCCTGGCTCCCTTCAGCCGCCGCCTTGATATGTTTGAGCGGGCCAATCCGAATGATTGAAAACACACGGATCGCGGTTTTGGGGGTTCTGATTTCAAATGCCGTACAGCCGTATAATTAGTACAATAACGCCTATGGCGCTTCGTCATACTGTTTGCGGGCCGCGTGAGGCACTAGTGGCGGTTTTGTGCATTGCAGGGTACGGCATTTTAGGATACGGCACGGTATACGCCCAGGATCCTCCCAAACCGAAGCCCGCTGCCGAATCCCAGGCGCCGCCGGTTGCCGATTCGGCCGGCAAGGTTCCTCAGGCGCCTCCGGCGGAAGTAGATCCATCGAAAATGGCGGCGCCGGCGGCCACCGGCACAGCCAAACCACAAGGCGTCGCGGGCGTCGATGCGAAGAAGTACATTCTGGGCGCCGAAGACATGATTGTCATTAACGTGTGGCACAGCGTAGAATTCACCGGTGCCCACATGATTCGCCCGGACGGCAAGATCACGCTTCCCTTAATTGGCGAGGTCGAGGCCGCGGGGCTCACTCCGGAAGCTTTCGGGGCCGCGATTCAGGAGAAGCTCAAGAGGGTTCTGAGGGAGCCCGACGTCAGTGTCTCCGTCACGCAAGTCAACAGCAGGCGATACTTCATCGAAGGAGAGGTCAACAAACCGGGCGAATACAAACTGGTGGTGCCCACCCGGGTGTTGGAAGCGCTGGTGAACGCCGGAGGTTTCAAGGATTTCGCCAAGCAGTCCGATATTACGATCATGCGCGGCAACTCGCGTTTGAAGTTCAACTATAAGGCAGCCATCAAGGGCAAGGGCCTGGATCAGAACGTTTTTCTCGAACCGAACGACATCATTATCGTGAAGTAGCGGCAGGTTTTTTGGCGGTTTCAAAAACTGAAAGTTAGAAGGACCGTGAGAATATGGCAGCAGCGCGAAATTATGTAAGCGTTTCCCGCCGTCCGCCCGACGTCGAAGATTACATCGATATGTTCCGGCGCTACCGTTCGTGGATCCTCGGGCCCATGTTTGCGGGTTTGGTGATCGCGGTTGTGGGTGCGTTTCTTTACCCGGACACCTACGTTTCCTCGGCTGTGATGCGTATCACGCCGCAGCAGATTTCCGCCAGCCTGGTTCCCACCGTGCTCAACATGCAGATGGCGCAGCGCCTTGACGAAATGCGGACGGATATTCTCAGCCGGAACAGTCTGGGGGAGTTGATCGTGCGGCCCGCGCTCAATTTGTATCCCAAAGAGCGGGCGCGTTATCCGCTGGAAGACGTCATCCAGGATATGCGCAAAAAAATCCTCATTCAGCAGGTCGAAGTGCAGGCAGGACAGGGCCGCGCGGTTTCCGCATTCACCATTTCTTTTTCTTATCCGGACCGGTTCAAGGCCCAGGCCGTGGTGCGCGAGCTGGTGACCGAGTTTACCAAGCAGAACTTCACGGTGCAGCACACCCAGGCCACTCTCAACACCAACTTTTTCAATGACGAATTGAAGATTGCCCGCGACAAGATGGTCACCCTGGAGGCCGAGATCACCAAATTCAACTCCCAGAACATGGGCCGGCTGCCGGCGCAGTTCCAGGCCAACGTGGCGGCGCTTCAGTCCCTGCAAATGCAACTCTCGAATGCCAACGAATCGCTCAGCCGGAATCAGCAGCAGAAGCTGCAGATCGAGACCCAATTGCAGAATTACAACACGCAGTTGAACTATTACACCGCCCAAGGCGAGGACACAGCCACTCTGGCGGGTCCGGCGGCGGTCAGGAACGAGAAGCTCAACAATCTGAACCAGAGGATCATGGATCAACAGTCGAAGGTGGCCGCCATGGCGGAGATGATGACCAAAGATCATCCCGACATCAGGCAGGCCCAGGCGACGTTGGCCTCTCTCGAAAAGCAGAAGGCCGATGCCGAAGGGGAAGACGTGGCGCAGCAGTCGGCTGCCGCGTCCGCCCAGCCTCAGGTAAGGAAGATCCCCAACCCGCAGAACCAGAAAATGGTGCAGGACCTGCAAGGCTCCATCGCCATGCTGAAAACCGAAATTCAGAGTATCAATCTGCAAATGGACGAGAAACTGCGCCAGGTGTCGGAACTGAACCGCCAGATCGTCGGCTACAACTCGCGCATCGAAAGCAGCCCGCAGTTGGAACAGCAGTATGCCAGCCTGATGCGCGAATATACGATGTCCAAGACGACCTACGAAGAGATGTCCAAGCGCAGCCAACAGTCCGAAACCGCGAAAAATCTGGAAGAGCACAAGGCCGGTGAGAACCTTGAATTACTGGATGCGCCTTCCGATCCAACCACGCCTACCGATCCCAATCGCCTTGAGATCGCCGCCATCGGCACTGGTTTGGGTTTGATGCTCGGTGTGGTGCTGGCCGCCGGCAAGGAGATGAAGAACACGTCGTTGAAGAACTTGAAGGATGTCCGGGCATACACTAACCTGCCCGTGTTGAGCAGCATTCCGCTGCTCGAAAACGCGTTGCTGGTCAGGAGAAAACGGCGCTTGCATTGGCTGGCCTGGTCGGTCGCCATTATCATCGGGTCCATCGCCATGAGCGGGTCGGCCTTCTATTACTATTCCGGCCACAACACTTAGAATCGAACGGGGAACCAGCCGTGGAGAAACAATGAGTCGCGTACATGACGCTTTACGCCGGGCAGAAGGCGGGTTGCCGGAAGAGACGAGCCCGCCGGTTTCGATTTCGGTTCCGCCTTTAGGCCCAGAGATCCGGCCGGCGGAGCCCCCGGTGCTGTCCTCCGCGCCCAGCGCCACTAACGGAGTTCCTCTCCGCCTCAACATTCATCCCGACATGTTGAGCGAAGTGGCGGTAGTGCCCTTCTCGCCCGCGCCCGAGTCTCACCTTCTGGATCTCAACAATTCTCATGAGACGCCGGCCGAGGAATTCCGCACCCTGCGCACCCGGCTGAATCATCTGCAGACTCTGCAGCCCCTTCACACCATCATCGTCACCAGTCCCTCGCCCGCGGAGGGAAAGACGTTTACCGCGGTCAACCTCGCGCTGGCGCAGGCGCACCTGGAAGAAAGTTCGGTGCTGCTGGGCGATTTCGACCTCCGCCGGCCCATCATTCACAAGCTGTTCCAGATCGACCGCGCCCCCGGACTTTCGGACTTCCTCACCGGGCAATGTACCTTCGCACAGGCCTTGCGGCATATCGAGGGTATGAACCTCTATCTCCTGCCCGCCGGCACGCCGGTTAAGAATCCGCTGGAACTGCTGAACATGCGGCAGGCCAGGTTGTTGTTCGAAGAACTGCCCCGCAGTTTCACCTGGGCCATCTTCGATACGCCGCCGCTGTTGTTCTCCGCCGACGCCAACCTGCTGTCCACCGCCGCCGACGGCACCATCCTGGTGGTGAGAATCGGCGCCACCACCTTCGATAATGTGACGCGCGCCATGCAATCGCTTTGCGAGAACAACGTTCTGGGAATCGTCGCCAATGGCGCCCGGGCTTCCGAGCTCTACAGCAAGTACACCTACTACTACTCCAAGGTCGAGTAGGATAGGCCTCCTGGCCTGTCTCGGGCCAATCTCCAGGAACAGGCCTCCTGGCCTGTCTCGGTGGCAGGCGGGGACGCCTACCCTACGCCGGCTTCACCCAGACCTTGGCCGCAACCGCCCGCTCAATCCGAACCGCCCGCCCGTCCACCAGGAGGTCGATCTCCGGCGTATCGATGTGTCCCTGGCCCGGCGCCACATCCACGCAAACCCCGGGACGGATGCCCTGGCTATCGAGGTATTCCAGCAGCTTCCGGTCCCGCTCGAAGACGCTGACCACCGTCAGCCGTTCCTGAGCCTTGGCGTCCTCCAGCGGTTTGAGCCCTTGTTGCCGGCGCAGCCGCGGCGAATCCATCCCCACTACATTTCCGTGAGGGCACACGGCGCCGGCGCCGAGTTTTTCGGCCAGCTTGCGCTCGAAATCGGCCGACACCGCATGCTCCAGTTGCTCCGCCTCATCGTGGACCTTGTACCACTCCAGGCCGAAAATCTCGGTCAGCATCCGTTCAATCAGGCAGTGCCGGTTGAGCAGCCGGTTGGCGATCTCACGCCCGGCGCCGGTGAGCGTGATCTGTCCTTCATCGGCCACGCGGATCAGCGCATCGCGCCTCAAGCGTTTAATGGCCATGGTCACGGCGGGCGCCGAAACGTGCAGCCACCGCGTCAGGGTGACGGCTTTTACGATCTCTCCTTCGGACTCGGCCTCCGCGATCGCCTTGAGATAATTCTCTTTTGAGATTGTGATTCGCACGATTCGGCGCGGATCTTACCCTACTTGTCTTTGTCCTTGTCCTTCACATCGCCGAACTTGATCGTGGATTCCCCGGAGTACTTGTGATAGTTGCGGAAATCGATCACATTGCGCGAGCAGAAGTCCGAGCCCCGCTGGCAGCTCAGCGATTCGGAATGAACGGGCAGCAGATACTGCTGGGCGTCGCCCAGGCGGATGTACTGATAATCGGTGGCCGATTCCACATGGTCCAGCGGAAACTCCTTGGGGAATGCCTTCGCCTGCATCTCGATGCGCAACACGCGCGCCGTGGCCGGGTCGATCCATACCGAGCCCGTATAAGCCGGCTGGTAGGTTTGGGCTGTAGCGTGGATGCTCCAACTGGAATGTTCGCGCAGCACCTCGAAATCGTACATCTTGGCCATGACTCCGCCCGCCCGGGAATCGCGGCGCAGGTGGAACTCGGCCGCCGTGTACGGTGCAAAGAGGTTCAGCAGAACCGTGCCGAATTCGCCCGTGGACCAGGAGCCGCCCGTTTCTTCGATTTTTGTCTTGACGGGCTTGTTGTTGATTTTGATATTGCGATAGTCCTCCCTGCCGTTTTCATAGACCACGTCGGTCGACACCACGTCGATGGGCTGGAAGTTCGGAATATGGGTCTCGCTCTGGAAGCGCGACATCATTTCCTGGCATATGTAGGCGGGCAGCGTCTGCGTGAATTCCATCGCGGCATCGGCGGCCTTACGGATGAGCGGTTCATCGGGGCGCTTGACCATGCGCACGGAGTCTTCATCGGCATCGCCCCGCGAAATGCTGGGGCGCCCGCGCTCCAGGGTTTCGCTAGGGGTTTCGCTAGGGGTTTCGGCGGCCCGAACGGCTACGGGCGGTGGATTGTTCTCCGCCACCTGCGCCGGCGGATCGGCGGCACGCTCCCGGCTGGAGTCGGCAGGCTTGCCGCGTTTGAGCGTGGGTGGGCCCGGGTCGTCGGCGTCGCGTCGCGTGGGCGAGACTCGCTCGATGGCCTGGGTTGAAGAAGCCGGACCCGAAGAAGCCGGTCCCGAAGAAGCCGGACCCGAAGACGCCGGTCCCGAAGCGGCGGGCTGTGTGCCTTCCTTCGGACTGCCTTCCTTCGGCGTGTCCTTCCAGGTATCCACCGAGCCGCCGGCGTCGTCGCCGCTCTTGGCCGTCTGCGCGCTGGCGCCCTTCTCCCAGTAAACGTTGACCGCCGTCATGCCGCCGGCCTGCTCTTCCTGGGCCTCCACCGAAAGCTGGTCGTCGGGCGAGAAGTCGGGTGTCTTCACTTCATCGCCGGCCCTGAAGAATTTGGTCTTATCGGTGCGTTTGAAATCCAGCACGCGGTTGTCGCCCAGTTCGAGCGAGATGGCTTTGGCGTCAATCTGCTTCAACTTGCCGCGGAAGTTGGGAAGCGGCTGGTTGGGGTCGGTCTTGGGCTTTCCCGCTTTGTTTCTTCCCGGCATGGGGATTCCGGTTCCGGTGCCGCGGCCCGGGTATCCGCCGCCGGGATAGCCGCCGCCACCGCCGGGGTAGCCGCCGCCACCGCCGGGGTAGCCGCCGCCAGGATAACCGCCGCCAGGAGGATAGATCTGAGCCTCGGCAGCCGCAAACACAACGAGCAACAGAATTCCTGATTTCACGGTATACATTTAGAGTCCCCGCACGGATATAAGGTTACCTGATTTTAGTGCCCACGTCGCCCCCCTTCGTGCGATACAGTTATGGAAGAGTGGGAATGCTTTGAGTTCGCGCTGCTTGCTCGTGATCGATAGCGACCCGGTGGTCCACGAAAACCTCGCCGCCATTCTCAAGCATGAGGACCATAAGATACAGGACGCCTACAATGAGCCGGACGCCGTGGAGCGGCTGCGTGCGTCGAAATACGATGTGGTGCTGGCCGGCCAGGGAAATAACGGCTTTGACGGGTTGAGCCTGATGCGGCGGATGCGTTCGCTGCAGCCCGAGGCCAGGGTAATTGTCACCGGCGCCGCCGACCCGTCACGCGTGGTCCGGGCCATTCGCGAGCGGGCCTTCAGTTACTTCCATCAGCCCATCGCCGGACCGCAAATGGCCGACATGGTGCAACTGGCGTTCGATTCGAAGTCGTGGAAAGACGATATCCGTATCGTCTCCGCGCGCCGGGAATGGATTTCGCTCGACGTTCGCTGCAAGATGGATGCCGCCGAACGCACCACCCAGTTCTTGCGCGAGATGGTGGCCGACCTGCCTCCGCAGATCCGCGAAGACATAGCGGCCGCCTTTCGCGAATTGCTGATGAACGCCATCGAACACGGCGGCAAATCCAACCCCAGCAAGCGCGTGCGCGTTTCGCTGCTGCGCACGTCCCGTTCGGTGATCGTCCACGTCCATGACCCGGGGACCGGATTTTCGCTCGAATTCCTGCCGCATGCCGCCATCTCGAATCCCGACGATTCCCCGATCAGGCACGTGGAGGTGCGCGCCGAATCCGGCAAGCGCCCCGGCGGCTTCGGCATCCTGATGACCCGCAACCTGGTGGACGAGCTGCTCTACAACGAACGCGGCAACGCCGTCCTTTTCGTAAAATACCTGTAGCCCTCATGCCTCAGCCCAAAGCGGCTCAACCCAAAGCGCTTGCTCCCGCCGTACTGACTCATATATCACAACTGTTAAATCTTTCCCTCAAAGGCATGTTGGCCGTCATCGGGTTGCTGGACGAAGGGGCCACCGTGCCGTTTATCGCGCGTTACCGCAAGGAGGCCACCGGCAACCTGGACGAGGTGCGGATTCGCGAAGTCCAGGAGAAACTGGAATATTTTCGGGAACTCGAGGATCGCCGCGAGACCGTGCTGCACACGATCGACGGGCAGGGCAAACTCACACCGGAGCTGAAGGCGCGCATTGAAGCCGCCATGGAGAAGACCGAACTCGAAGACCTGTATCTGCCATATAAGCCCAAGCGCAGGACCAAGGCTTCGATGGCTCGCGAGAAAGGCTTGGAGCCGCTGGCGCAATTCCTCCGCGACCAGTCCGGCGCCGGGCGGCTGGCCGCATTCGCGACCACGTTTGTCAGCCCGGAAAAGGGTGTGGCCTCAGCCGCCGAAGCGCTGGAGGGCGCGCGGCATATTGTGGCCGAATGGATTAGCGAGAGTGCCGAATTCCGCAAGGCCGTGCGCGGCATGATGATGGCCGAGGGACGCGTGGTGAGCCGTGCGATAAAAGGCGTGCCCGATCCCGAAGGCAAATACCAGATGTACGCCGGGTACAGCGAGCCGGTCTCGAAAATTCCATCGCACCGCATGCTGGCCATCCGGCGTGGCGCAAGCGAAGGCGTGCTGGCGTTCGAAATCGAGCTCGAAAACACGGGGCCCCTGAACTGGTTGCG
>Ga0105854_1000737_pt1 | contig 14059 bp, 11 predicted proteins | sample OrgsoiDNA_201058_FD_89679 | JGI IMG/M metagenome (GOLD analysis project Ga0105854, IMG submission 89679) | Permafrost soil microbial communities from the Arctic, to analyse light accelerated degradation of dissolved organic matter (DOM) -... | ecosystem: Environmental > Terrestrial > Soil >... | reverse complement strand
GGGCTGGGGCAAGCCTCAGACGAAGCGCGCACTCTCGCAGGGCGTTGCGTGGAAGGTCAACGATGTCCTCGCCCAGAACGCCTTGTACGGCACGGGTGCGGGGTCGGGCGACGGTGTCCACCCGAATGCCGGCAAGACGGGCACGACCGAGAACCACGCCGACTCGTGGTTCGACGGTTACACGCGCCAGCTGAGCACGGTTGTCTGGATGGGCTACCCGAAGGGCGAGATTCCGATGCTCAACGTGCACGGGTCCGAAGTCGCCGGCGCCACGTTCGACGTGCCGATCTGGCACGAGTACATGGCGGCAGCGTTGTGGCACCACAAGGTGCTCGCCTTCCCGCCGCCGGACACCTACCCGATCTGGCACTCGATCACGCGCGGGAGCTACGGCACGTTTGGTTCCTACTACACGCGCACGTACTCGTCCACGACCACCGCCGCGACGACGACGACGACGATCGCAAGCCCGGCGGCGACCTCCCAGTTGCCGCCGAAGCCGGTGTCGACGAAGCCTGCGCCGCCTCCGCCGCCCCGCACCACCCCCGCGCCACCGCCCCGCACCACTCCTGCACCACCTCCGCCGCCCACCGCGCCGCCGCCTCCTCCTCCCACGACGACGACGACCCCGGAGCCGCCTCCGACGACGACGACCACGCCGGCCCCTGGGCAGTAGCCGCAGCGCTCTCGCCGCCGCCGCGCTGACGCTCGCGCTCGTGGCGGCATGCGTCGTCGTCGCCTGGCTGCCGAACTCGCCGCTTCCTCCGACGGACGGCGGGCGCCCGCACGGTCAGGACGAGCTCGGTGTCCTCTTCGTCGGGTTGCTCGCTGCGGCCTTCGCCTGCTACCTCGCCGGCCTCTGGGCGGTGCGGCGCGGTATGCGCTTCACCGTCGTGTTCGCCCTCGCTTGTGCGATCCAACTCGCGCCGCTCGCCGCGCCGCTCCTCATCTCCAGCGACGCGTGGACCTACTGGAGTTACGCGCGGCTCCACGACCCGTACCGCCAGACGCCGTCGGACGACCCCGTCTCGGCGCCGCACGCGGGTGCCGCGTACCTGCACACGACCTCGGTGTACGGCCCGGCGTTCGGCCTGCTCTCGAAGCCGACCGCGCTCGTCGACTCAGCCGGCGTTGCCGCGTGGATCTTCAAGTCCGCCGCCGCGTTGTGCGTGCTCGCGACGACGTGGCTCGTCGCGCGCCGCCGACCGTTTGCTGCGGCGCTCGTCGGCTGGAACCCGGTGGTCGCAGTCCACTTCGCCGGCGGTGGGCACAACGACGCGCTCATGGTCGTGCTGCTCGCCGCCGCGCTCGCGCTCGGAGAGACCGGCCGCGTGCAGTCGGCCGGTGCGGCGTGGTCGCTCGGCTCGCTCGTCAAGTGGGTGCCGCTCGTCGTGCTGCCGCTGCGCGCACTCGAGGCCCGCGCGACCGGCCGGCGCGTCGGCCATGGCGGGTTCGCGCTGATGACGGCCGCCACGCTCGTTCTCGCGACCGTTCTGTGGCGCTTCCATTGGCTGCACGCAGTCGTGCCGCTCGCCCACGACGCGGCACGCGAGACGAGCTACGCCCTGCCGCATCGCACGCACCTTTCGCCGTGGTTGTTCGCCGCGGGCTACGCGGTCGCCTACGCCTGGCTGCTGCGTGAGGCAAACCGGGGGCGCGCACGATCGGGGCTCGCGCTGGCGCTGTTGCTCGTGTCGCTGCCGTACTTGACGGCGTGGTACGTCTTGTGGCCGCTGGCCCTCTCGGCGCGAGATGACGATCGTACGGCGATCGTCATCACCCTCGCCCTCTGCGCGTACCTACTGCCGCAGCGGATCCCGGTCTAGAGGCTTGATGGCGCGAGGAGGGACTCGAGCAGCGAGCGCCACTGCTCGCCGAGCACGCGCCGCGACGCGCGGGCCGCGAACACCTCACGCCCGCGCGCGGCGATGCGCGTGCGCAGCCCCTCGTCTCCGGCGAGCCGCCGTAGCGCCGCGGCGAGCGCCTCGGGATCGTCTGGCGCGACGAGCAGCGCGGACTCGCCGTCGGCGAGCAGCTCGCGCGCCGCGGCGGTGTCCCCCGTGATCAGCGGCGCTCCGGTCGCAAGGCTCTCGAACACGACAGGCGCGATTGCGCGGGACTCGCGGAAGCTGCCGAGCACGAGCCCGGCATGTGCCACGACGAGGCCGAGCTCGTCCCGCGGGGTCTCGGCGCGGCCGACGATCCGAACCGGCAGCTCGGACACGAGCTGCCCGGCCGCATCGACGACCTCGGATGAGACGTCTGCGAACTGGAGCGCCGAGAACGGGTAGGTCGGCGACCAGGTCTCGGAGAAGAGCTCCTCGTCGGCGCCGAGGAAGACGGCCTCGGCCCGTCGCGCCCCCAGGACGCGCAGATACGCGGCCTCGGCCTCGGTTCCGCAGACAACGAGGTCGGGGAGCCGCAGTGCCCGGAAGTCGACCGCGCGCAGGACACTGGCCGCCGCCGACCGGTCGCGAAAGCGCCGACGCACCGAGACGAGCTCGTCTTCGAGCGACAGGACGGCGTCGAAGACGAGCGGTGCGCGTCCCGCGACCCGCCGTGCGCGCGGCACGTCGAAGTGGCCGGGGTAGCCGACGATCACGACATCGAAGTCCCGGCGCCGGGGCGCGAGCAGCCGCGTCTCGGCACCGAAGATGCTCAGCGCCCCGCGAGCGCCCCGGCCTCGTACGTCCGCCTGCCGTTCGACGACCTCGGCGCCCGTGGCGCGCAAAGCCGCGATCGCGTTGACGTTGCGCGGGTGCTCGCGGTCGTACGTGCCGTAGTAGAGCGCCCTCACGGGCCGGAGGTCGTGGTCGGGCCTCCGGGCGCGGCCGGCACCGCCGTGGTGGTCGGGGGCGCGGTCGTGGTCAGGGGCGCGGTCGTCGTCACCACCGTCGTCGTGGGAGGCGGCGGGAGAGCGGTCGTCGTCGTCGGCGCGGTCGTCGTCACCACCGTCGGCACGGTCGCAGGCACTGTCGCCGGGGCCACGGTCGTCGCGGGAGCCGTCGTCGTCGCCGCGGTCGTCGCCGAAGCGGTCGTCGTCGCCGCGGTCGTTGCTGCGGTCGTAGCCGGCGCGGTTGTGGTCGATGCCGAGCTCGAGCTCGGCGCGGCGGTCGCGACGGTCGGCAGGTCGAGTCCCGGCAGCGATGAGGAGCCTGGGCCGGAGCTCCCGCCCCCCGTCGAGACGAGTGCGACGGCCGCGCCGACGCCGAGCAGCGCGAGTGCCGCGAACAACGCGAGCGGGACGACGGCGACACGCCGTCGTTTGTGACCGCGCCGCGCCGGTCGAATCACCTGCGTCGCCCCCTCGCCGGCCGCGGAGGCGATCGCTCCTGGAGCGATGATCATCGTCGCGGCCCCTTCCGCCCCCCGCAGTTCGCGCAGTACCGCAGCGCCGTCGGCCGGGCGCCGGGCCGGATCCTTCGCGAGCGCCGCGGCGGTCAGGCTCTCGAGGCGTGCGGGAGCGGCGGGACGGAACTCGCCGACCGTCGGCGGCGGGTCGTCGCGGTGCATCCGGACGACTTCCATCGCGTTCGCCGCAATGAACGGGAGCCGCCCGGTGAGCATCCGGAAGCAGATGACGCCGAACGAATAGACATCGCTCGCCGGGCCGGCGCGCGTCCCGCCCGCCTGCTCCGGTGAGATGTACGAGGCGGTGCCGAGCACCGTCCCTGCCTCGGTCAGCGCACCGGCGTCTTCCATGTGCGCGATGCCGAAGTCGGCGATCTTGGCGCGGCCCTCGCTGTCAAAGAGGACGTTCGACGGTTTCAGATCGCGATGAACGAGGCCGCGGCCGTGCGCGTGGGCGAGCCCCGCTGCCATTTCAGTGGCGATGCGGTAGGTCTCTGCGTCCGGCAGTGGCTTGCCATCCTTCAACCGCTCTTCGAGCGAGCCGTTCGGCAGGTACTCGAGCACCATGAACGGCTTTCCATCGGACTCGCCGTAGTCGTAGAGCGCGCAGAGGTTCGGGTGTGAGAGCGAGGCGGCTGCTCGGGCCTCGCGCTCGAAGCGCGCCCGATCGGCCGCCGGGGAGAGCAGTTTGACGGCCACATGCCGCTCGAGCTCGGAATCCCGGGCGAGCCACACGGAGCTCATCGCACCGCGCCCGAGGGGCTCGATCAGCCGGTACCGCCCTGCGATCTCCTCGCTGCTCATCCCCACTGATTATCGTGATCGGCGATGGAAGCCTTCCCGGGGATCGACCAAGCGCTCGCGCTCGTGCTCGAGCGCGTGCGGCCACTCGAGGCCGAGGACGTGCCGATCGCCGTCGCCTCGGGCCGCGTGCTCGCCGAGGACGCTCATGCAGCCGTCGACCTGCCACTCTTCGACAGTTCGGCAATGGACGGGTTTGCCGTACGTGCGGCCGACACCCCCGGCCGCCTCGCCGTCGTCGGCCAATCGGCGGCCGGCCGCCCGGCCGCACGGGCCATCGCGGCAGGCGAGGCGATCGCAATCTCGACCGGTGCCGTGGTTCCAGCGGGCGCCGATGCGATCGTGCCCGTCGAGCGCTCGATCTCCGCAGGCGGGACGGTCGAGGTGGAGGGTGTTGCCGAAGGAGAAAACAGGCGGCCACGGGGAGGCGACGTGCGCGTCGGGGATCCAGTCGTGCTCGCCGGGACGCGGCTCGGCCCGCCGCAGATCGGCGCGCTGGCGGCCGTCGGCGCAGCGATCGTGCGCTGTGCGCGTCGTCCGCGGGTCGCCGTGCTCGCGACCGGGACGGAGCTGCGTGCGCCCGGCGAGGAGCTGCGGCCCGGCGAGATCTACGAGGCGAACACGCTCCTGCTCTGCGCGCAGCTTGCGTCGGCAGGTGCCGAGGTCGCAGTGCTCGATGCCGTTGCGGACGACGAGGGGGCCACGCGCGCTGCGCTCGAGGCCGGCCTCGACGCGGATGTTCTGATCACGTCGGGCGGCGTCTCGGTCGGCACCCATGATCTTGTTCGCGGTGCGCTTGCAGACCTCGGCGCGGAGGAGGTCTTCTGGCGCGTCGCCGTACGGCCCGGCAAGCCCGTTGCATTCGCGACGCGTGGCTCGACCCTCGTTTTCGGGCTGCCCGGCAACCCGGTGTCGGCACTCGTCGCGTTCGAGCTGTTCGTTCGCCCCGCGGTGCTCGCGCTGCAAGCGGTCCGCGATCCCGGCCCCCTGTACCTGCCTGGCCGGCTCGTCTCGCCGCTTCGCCGTAACGACGCGCGCGACGAGCTCGTGCGTGCGCGTACGAGCAACGGCACCGACGGCGTGACGCTCGAGCCGCTGACCGGCCAGGAGTCGCACATGATCGTGCGCGCGGCAGCCGCGGACGCGCTCGTGCTCGTGCCACACGGCAGCGGCGAGCTGGCTTCGGGCGCGACGGTCAGCTACTTGCGGATCTAGAGGCTCTCTCAGCCCCCGACCGCTCGCCGCCGCCGGTCGACGGTGCGGCGTCTGGCGCGCGCCGTGAGGACGACGGTCCGCACGAGCGCCCGCAGTGGGCCTCGGACGGGACGCTCGCCGGCTGCGGGATACGGCGCGTACCGGCCGGCGGCGACTGCGGCGAGCTGAGCGGCGCAGGCGGCGCCCGCGAGTGTGATTGCGACCGCAGGGAGCGTCACGTAGCCGAGCGACACGAGTACGAGCAGATACCACGGCGCGTCGAAGCCGAGGCCGAAGCGGACGCCGAGTGATCCGACCACGAGCAGTGGACCGACCAGGCCCGCTACGAAGAAGATCGCGCGCGCCGGCGGCCGCCCGCTGCGCACCTGCGGGAGCCAGAGCCACGCGTGCAGCGCGGGCAGGAAGAAGACGAGCGCAAACGGATTCGTTGCCAAAACGAGCAACGAAACGACACAGAGCCCGAGCAGGGCGGCGGTCTCGCCTGCGAGCCGCTCGTCGCCGCCGACCGGCCGCCGAGGGACGAGACGGTGGCGCGCGACGATCCACGCGGCGAGGGCGATCGCCGTGAGCAGGAGCAGCGCGAGCACCGGCCAGTTCCCGGCCACGGGCGTCGCCGGGTTCGGCGGCCGGTTCGCGCCGGCCGGCCACGCACCGAGTGCTCCGAGCCCGTAGAACGCGAACCCGAGGAAGAGCCAGAAGCCGAGCCGGGTGCGCAGGCTGCGCACCGCCGGCAGCAGCGAGATGCGCCGCCGCCGGCAGTGGGCAAACAGGTCGACGACGACGACGAAGCACGGGACGAGGAGCGCGAAGAGGACGAGTTCGACCGCCCAGCCTCGGATGATCCGGTCACCCGCCCAGACGAAGCTCGTCGTCCCCGGGGCGAGCTCGAGGCCCTGGTCGAGCGAGCCGATGAGCTCCTGCGCGGAGCGGCCCATCCCCGCCAGCCGCCCCGCGTGGAGCGACGCGGCCCGGTCGGTGAAGGCGTCGGGCGGCCGCTCGCCGGACGTCGTCAGTGTGACCGCCGGGATACCGCGCGCGACGAACGGGCCCTGCTCGTAGAGCGTGTACGGGAAGCCCAGGTCGATCAGCTGTGCCGCGAAGCTGGTGTGGCGGACGCGCTCGCCGGTCTGCTCGAGGATCCGCTTGGCTGCCGTCTCGACGAGCGCCGCAGCCGGCGAACGCGGCGTGTCGCCCGCGATCTGAAGCCGCGGCGGCCCGGCGCCTGCGAGCGCGGTCAGGTTGATCGTCGCAACGACGCGGAAGGGCATGCGCTCGACGAAGCGCGCGGCGCCGAGCCCGCCGAAGGAACCACCGTCCGTCGAAAGAAAGACGATCGTGTGCGCGGAGCGCACGCGCTGCGCCGCCGGCGTATTCGGTTGCGCGTAGCCGCGTGCGAGCTCGACGAGCGCGGCTGTGCCCGTGGCATCGTCGTTCGCCCCCGGGCCCGCGCCGGTGTCGTCTCGGTGGGCCATCACGACGATCGCGTCCGGCGACTGGCCGGAGGCGACGGCCCACAGGTTCTGGAGACGGACACGCCCGACCCCCGGCACCGTGGCGCGCCAGGAGTCGCGGGCGACGGGCAGACCGTACGGGCGGAGCGCCTCGCGGAACCAATGGGCGGCGCCGAGCGACCCGGCGCTGCCGGGCACGCGGTCGGGGTAGCGCCTCGCGATGTCTGCCGCGAGCGTTTTGGTGGCAGCGCCGTCGAAGTTCGGCGGCAGGAGCGGCGCCGGCAGTGTCCCGGTCCGCGCGATGCTGAATGCGAGGATCAGGAGCGGCAGCGAGAGGACGAGGAACGCGCTCCGGTAGAGGCGGCCGTTCACGGGGCGCTCGAGCGATCCGGGCCGCGGCCGCCGCCGCACAGGGCGGGGAGTTGCTGTCATACCAGGGCTATAGTAGGAGCCAGGGGCCGGCACGAGCTGGAGTCGAGCCTCGGCAGGCGCCTCGGTTCGCTCATGCCCGACTCCTCCCCCACGATCCTGCTCGTCGACGACGAGGACTCTGTCCGCAAGGTGTTGGCGTTCCCACTCGAGCGCGACGGCTACGTCGTCGTTCAGGCGGCCGACGGCGAGGAGGCGCTCGAGCGCTTCGGCGCGCAGCACGTCGACCTCGTCGTGCTCGACATCATGCTGCCGAAGCTCGACGGGCTCGAGGTCTGCAAGCGATTGCGTGCCATCTCGAGCGTGCCGATCATCATGCTGACCGCCCGCGACGACGAGCTCGACAAGGTGATCGGTCTCGAGCTCGGCGCCGACGACTACATCACGAAGCCGTTCTCGATCCGCGAGTTCCGCTCCCGGGTACGCGCCCTGCTCCGCCGCGCGCGAACCGCGCAGGGGGCCGCCGGCGACACCGAGGAGCGCATCGAGCACGAGGGGCTCGTGATCGACGTGCCGCGCCGTCATGTCGAGGTGCGTGGCGATCCCGTGCAGCTCACGTACGTGGAGTTCGAGCTCCTCCGGACGCTTGCTCTGAGCCCGGGCCGGGTCTTCAGCCGCCGGATGCTGCTCGAGGCGCTGTGGAAGAGCGCGGACTACCGCGACCCGCGCACGATCGACGTCCACGTCCGCCACCTGCGCGAGAAGCTGGAGGCGGAGCCCCGGACCCCGGAGTACATCCTCACGGTGCGCGGCGTCGGCTACCGCTTCCGCGACCGGTGAGCCCGCTTCGGAGCGTCGCCGGCAAGCTCGCGCTCGGACTTCTCTTCGTGGTCGCAGGCGTGCTCGCGATCGTCTACCTGATCGTCGTGCCGTCCTACCAGGCCTCGCTCGAGAACACGGAGCTCGACAGCCTGGAGGCGTCCATGCGGTCGATCGCGATCCCGAACTTCCCGGCGGAGCTCTATCTCCAGCAGCGGTTCGCCTCGTCTGTCGCACCGCGGGTGAACGCACGGGTCGTCGTCTACGACCTCCTGAGCGCAGCGCCTGCCCTACCCGAGCCTGCCGCCGACTCGAACCTGGACGGTTTCAGCACGGACGTCGAGAACGACCCACTCACCTTCGACGCGGTTCAGCACCAGACCCTGGCGCGTGGGACGGTCTCGCGCCACGGCCAGACCTACGCCGAGGTCGCCTACCCACTCGGCGGGGCGGTGATCCTGCTCGTCGCGCCGCTGCACGACCAGCTCCAGGCCGTCTCCCTCGTGCAGCGTCGCGTCTTCGTCGCCGGCGCGCTCGCCCTGGCGTTTGCCATGGCGCTCGCCTACGCCGGAGCGAGCCTGTTCGCGCGCCGGATCAAGCGGCTCGAGGCGGCCGCCGACCGGATCGCGGCCGGACGGTTCGACGAGGCGGTCGTCGACCCGGGCTCTGACGAGCTTGGCCAGCTCGCTCGCACGTTCGAGCGGATGCGTCTGCGCCTCGCGCACCTCGACCGCGCGCGCGGCGAGTTCATCGCGAACGCCTCGCACGAGCTGCGGACGCCGCTCTTCTCGCTGGGCGGCTTCCTCGAACTGCTCGACGACCCGACCCTGGACCCCTCGACGCGCGACGAGTTCCTCGCGCAGATGCGCGAGCAGGTGACGCGCCTGACGAAGCTCGCGACCGATCTCCTCGACCTCTCGCGCGTCGACGCGGGGCGGCTGGCGGTGACGCAGGAGCCGGTCGACCTTTCGGAGCTCGCAGCCGAGCTCTCGACCGAGCTTTCCCCGCGAGCGGCGGCGGCCGGCCGCCCCCTCCTCCTCGTAACCGAGCCACCGGTCCCGGCGCTCGCCGATGCCGAGCGGGTGCTCCAGATCGGGCGGATCCTGATCGAGAACGCGCTCGTGCACACCTCCGACGGGACGGCGGTACGGGTTTCGACCTCCCTCGACGGCGGTCGCGCGACCCTGACGGTGGCAAACGACGGCTCCGAGATCCCCCGCGACGCGCAGCAACAGATCTTCGAGCGCTTCTACCGCCTGGACGGCAGCCGCGCCTCCGGTTCGGGCCTCGGGCTCGCAATCGCGCGCGAGCTGGCCGAGCTGATGGGCGGCCGGATCGAGCTCGACTCGCAGAACGGCTGGACGCTCTTCACGCTCGCCCTCAGCGCTGACGCGTTCGAATCGGACGATCAACGCACGTGAAAACGCTGCAGCCCTCTGTTTGAGCCGAATTCGCCGTCGGCGGGCGGCCCGGCTACAGTGGCCGCCCGTGCGCCCGAACTCCGCAGCTGCCCTTGCCGTCGCCGCCGCGATCGCCGGCGGCGCCTTCGTGCTCGTCGTCGGCAAGGCGGCCGGCTGGCTCGGGGGTGGCTCCGTGACGACGGTCGTCGTCCGCCAGTCCGCGCCGACCTCGGGTGACAGCGCGCCGGTCGTCGCGGCGAAGCCGCTGCTCGGGAACGGCTTCCAGCCGGCGCAGATCTTCGCGCGCCGCTCCGCCGGGGTCGTCACGATCATTTCCTACTTCGACTCGGCGAACCTGCCGGCTGCCTCCGCCGGCCAGGGCTCGGGCTTCGTCGTCTCAGCCGCCGGCGTCATCCTCACGAGTGCTCACGTGATCACGACTGCCGGCCAGGGCCAGGCCGGGAAGGTGACGCCCGCCCGGACGGTCTACGTCGAGTTCTCCGACGGCGACCGTGTCTCGGCGACCGTCGTCGGCTACGACCTGTTCGACGACGTCGGGGTGATCAAGGTCGATCCGGCCCGGCACGCGCTCGATCCGGTGCCGCTCGGGAACTCGAGCCGCGTCATCGTCGGTGCGCCCGTCGCCGCGATCGGGAGCCCGTTCGGGAACGTCGACTCGCTCTCAGTCGGCGTCGTCTCTGCCATCCGCCGCTCGATTCCCTCGCTGACGACCAAATACAACCTGCTCGACGCGATCCAGACCGATGCTCCGATCAACCACGGCAACTCGGGCGGCCCGCTGTTCGATGCGGTCGGCAACGTGATCGGCATCAACGCCCAGATCCGTTCCAGTGGCGCCGGGTCGGGCTTCGAAGGGGTCGGGTTCGCGGTGCCGATCGACTCCGCCCGGCGCTCGATGGAGCAACTCTTGCAGGGCGGTCCCGTCCGCTACGCCTATGTCGGGATCACGACGGAGGACTTGACCCCGGCGATCGCGAAGAAGTTCGGGTACGCCGCGACGCGCGGCGCACTGATCGACTCGTTCGCGAGCGGCAAATCGGCCGGCCGGCGCGCGGGCCTCCGGGCCGGGACGCGCGACGCCCTCTACGAGGGACTGGCGGTGACCGTCGGCGGCGACGCGATCGTCGCGATCAACGGCCTTCCGGTCACGAGCGCCGAGGACGTCGTCCGGATCGTGGCCGAGCATCTCGTCCCGGGCGAGACCGCCCGCTTCACCGTCGTGCGGGGAAGGCGCCGCCGAGTCGTCCCCGTGACGCTCGACCAGCGGCCTGGTTAGAAACGCGAGCGGGAGGGAATCCCTCCACGGAGTCGAAGGAAACGGCGGGAGGTTTCATGAGATTTCGGGGTTTTTACTGGAGTGAAGGTTTAGCTTCATCTCTGGGGCGGAAAGTGACGTGACGATGGGCTCTGCGGACAGGAACGGCAACGGCTACGCGCATGCGATCAGGCTGACGATCCCGGCGAAGCCGGAGTACATCACCCTGGGCCGGCTCGCACTGACCGGCATCGCACGGCTGCGCGCCGAGCCGTTCCCGCAGGAGGTGCTGGGAGACCTGAAGCTCGCGCTGACCGAGGCCTGCACGAACTCCGTGCGGCACGCCTATGCGGACGGCGAAGGCACCGTCGAGATCCTCTACGAGCTCCACGCCGACCATCTCGTCGTCGAGGTCTCCGATCGTGGCGAAGGGTTCGAGCCGCCCGAGAAGCTCGGACGTGTGCTCACGGAGAGCGAGCTCTCGGAAGGCGGCCTCGGCATCGCGATCATCGCGGCGCTCGCCGACGAGTTCGAGATCAGCGAACGCGCCGACGGTGGGTCGCACCTGCGCTTCGTCAAACGTCTTTAGGCCAGAGGCTTGCTGCAGCTCGTCAACGTCGGCCACAAGTCGCTCGCCGACTACGCCACGCTCGTCTCGCGCGGGCTGATGGACGAGATCGCACGGCTCGCGGAGCCGCTTGCGGGCAAGCGGGTCGTACACCTCTCGGCGACCGCGTTCGGCGGCGGTGTCGCCGAGATCAACTACACGCTCGTGCCCCTGATGGCGGACGTGGGTCTCGAGGTCGAGTGGCGGATCATCCGCGGCGCCGACGAGTTCTTTCTCGTCACGAAGGCGATCCACAACGGGCTCCAAGGCGACCCGCGTTCGCTGAGCGCCGCCGAGCAGGAGATCTTCGCGCGCTACAACGCGGAGAACGCGGCCGAGCTCGCCGCCGACGACTACGACTTTGTCGTCGTCCACGATCCGCAGCCCGTGGCGGTGATCGATGCGTTTCCGGAGCGGAGTGCGAAGTGGATCTGGCGCGGGCACATCGACTTCTCGACGCCGAATCCGGAAGTCTTCGACATCTTGCTGCCGGCGATCCGCCGCTACGACGCATCGATCTTCCACCTGCGCGAGTACGCGCCCAGGACCGGCGGCCTCCAGCAGGTGGTGATCTGGCCGCCGGCGATCGACCCGTTGATGCCGAAGAACATGGCGCTCTCGGTGGAGGACGCGGCGTACATCGTCGACCAGTTCGGGATCGACGTCGGGCGGCCGCTCCTGACCCAGGTCTCGCGGTTCGACCCGTGGAAGGACCCGGTCGGCGTGATCGATGCCTACCGCGCGGTGAAGCAGCGCTTCCCCGAGGTGCAACTCGCGCTCTTCGGCTCGATGGCACACGACGATCCGGAGGGTTGGGAGTACTACAACCGCACCGTCGAGCACGCGGCCGGCGATCCAGATGTGTACATCTTGAGCAACATGAACAACATCGGTGCGGTCGAGGTGAATGCGTTCCAGGTGCATTCCGACGCGCTGATCCAGAAGTCGACGAAGGAGGGATTCGGGCTCACCGTCACCGAGGCGCTCTGGAAGGGCCGCCCGATCGTCGCGGGTCGCGTCGGAGGTATCGTCACCCAGATCGAGGACGGCGAGACGGGTTGGCTCGTCGACAGCGCCGAGCAGTGCGCCGACGCGTGCGTCGCGATTCTCCGCGCGCCGGGCGACGCGCACGCGCGGGCGCTCCGCGGCAAGGAGCACGTGCGCCGGCACTTCCTGACGCCGCGGTTGCTGCGCGACTGGCTGGTGCTCTTCAACCGGCTCGTCGGCAACGACACCGGCAGCAGCGAGATCGTCGTTGTCCCCTAGACGCTTGATGTCTGTCCGCCGCTCGCTGATCGTCGTCTCGAACCGCGGCCCCGTCACGTATGCGCGCGATGCGGAGGGCATGAGGGTCGAGCGGCGCGGTGGCGGCGGTCTCGTGACCGCGCTCCGCGGCCTTGTCCACCACCACGACGTGACGTGGATCGCGAGCGCGACGACCGACGAGGACCGGGTCGTCGCGGCGGAAGGCTCGGGGGACGGCGTCGTGCTCGTCGCGCACGACGCCGCGGCGTACGACGGTTACTACAACACGATTGCGAACCCGCTCCTCTGGTTCGTGCAGCACTCGCTCTGGGCGCTCGGCACCCGGCCGGAGCTCGACGAGGCGACCCACCGTGCGTGGAACGACGGCTACGTCCGCGTCAACCGCGCCTTCGCAGACGCGGTTGTCGCCCAGTTGGACAACACGCCTGACGCGACGGTCTTCTTCCACGACTACCACCTTTACCTTGCCCCGGCATTCGTGCGGGAGGCGCGCCCCGACGCGACGCTTGCACACTTCGTGCACATCCCCTGGCCGTCCGACTGGTCGGCGCTCCCGGAGGAGTGGCGCAGAGCGGTGCACACGGGACTGCTCTCGAACGACCTCGTCGGCTTTCACACCCAGCGCTGGGCGCGCAATTTCCTGCGCACCTGCGACGACGTGCTCGGGCCGGGCCCGCGGCCGCGTGTCGCGCACCACGCCATCTCGGTCGACCCCGCGGAGTTCGAGGAGCTGGCGGCGAGCGACGCCGTGCTCGAGCGGGAGGCGAGGCTTGTCGCGACGCGCCCTGAGCGGTTGATCGTGCGCGTCGACCGGACGGATCCCTCGAAGAACATCGTGCGGGGCTTTCACGCCTTCGCGTTGCTGCTCGAGCGGCACGCTGAGTGGCACGGTCGCGTGTCGATGCTCGCGCTGCTCGACCCTTCCCGCGAGCGGGTGCCGGAGTACGTCGCGTATCGCGAGGAGATCGAACGTGCGGTGCGGGCCGTCAACGAGCGCTTCGGCCGCCCCGGCTGGCAGCCCGTCGACCTGCGCATCGAGGACGACTTCCTGCAGTCCGTCGCCGCGTACAAGCAGTACGACGTGCTCCTCGTGAACGCCGTCTACGACGGGATGAACCTCGTTGCGAAGGAGGGGCCGCTCGTCAACGCGCGTGAGGGCGTGCTGGTGCTCTCCGAGAACACCGGCGCGCACGACGAGCTGGGCGGTTGGGCGATCGGGGTCAGCCCGTTCGACGTCCTCGGCCAGGCCGAGGCCCTGCACGCAGCCCTTTCGATGGACGTCGCCGAGCGGCGGCGGCGGGCGGAGGCGTTGCGTGAGCACGTGCGTGGAAACGATGCCGCCCGCTGGCTCCGGGGCCTGCTCGACGACGTGGACGGCGTCTCGACGTAACCTTCGCCCATGGCGGTTGTCGCACACGACGAGCTCTTCGTCTACAACCCGGCGACTCTTCAGGTCGTAGGCTCGGTTCGCTCGACCGATCCCGCAGCGTTGCAGGAGGCCGTG
>Ga0105854_1000735_pt1 | contig 14064 bp, 12 predicted proteins | sample OrgsoiDNA_201058_FD_89679 | JGI IMG/M metagenome (GOLD analysis project Ga0105854, IMG submission 89679) | Permafrost soil microbial communities from the Arctic, to analyse light accelerated degradation of dissolved organic matter (DOM) -... | ecosystem: Environmental > Terrestrial > Soil >... | reverse complement strand
GTTGTTTGCCAAGGCATCATAGAAAGCCAGCTCATCGGTGTTCAAGCCAAAGTCCGCGCCTCGATCAGCAGCCTCTCTGAATTTCTTCGCCATCGCGATCAGCTCTTCCATCACCTGGGCCGTTTCGATCGACCGATTCTGGTAGCGCTTGATCACGTTCATCAGCATCTCGCTGAACTTGTTGGTTTGAACAACATTGGTGGCGAACCGCGTCTTTATCTCACCTTCCAGTAGTCGCTCCAACAACTCAACGGCGAGGTTCCGTTCAGGTAAATTGCGTACCTCGTTCAGGAAGGCGTCGTCCAGAATGCCGATATCAGGTTTATCCAACCCCGCGGCATCGAAGATATCGACAACTTGGTTCGACACCAGCGCCGAGCCGATGATCTGGCGAATCGCCAGTTCGCGCTCCTCATCGGTACGCCGCTTCGTGCTGATATCACGCTTGGTCAGCAGCACCTTGACCGCCTGGAGAAAGGCAACCTCGTCGCGCACGGCCCTGGCTTCGTCAAGCGTGCAACACAGCGTAAATGCCTTCGACATCGCCAACGCCGTGTCGCCGAACCGCTTCTTACCGTCCTTCATCCCAAGCACATGGTTTGCCGCCTTGGCGAGCATGCCGTGCCCGCCAGTCAGGAAGCCGCTGTAGTCGATCTTATGCAACATGGCACGCAGCACTTCGAGCTTCTCTTCGAGCACCGCATAGGCTTCGTGCGCATCAACCGTAGGCCGCCCCCGGCCTTTGCTGGCTGTATATTCCTTCAGCGCTTGCTTCAGGTCGCTGGCGATGCCGATGTAGTCAACGACCAGGCCACCCTGCTTATCACGGAATACGCGATTGACCCGCGCTATCGCCTGCATCAGGTTGTGCCCTTTCATGGGCTTGTCAACGTACATCGTGTGCACGCATGGCGCATCGAAACCGGTCAGCCACATATCGCGCACGATCACGAGGCGCATCGGATCGTCAGGGTCCTTGAACCGCTTCTCCATCCGCTTCTTGACTTGCTTCGAATAGATGTGGGGCCGCAGCAAGGGCTTGTCACTTGCTGAACCGGTCATGATGACCTTGACCACGCCTTTTTCAGGATCGTCGTCGTGCCACCCGGGCCGCAGCGCAACGATCGCATTGTACAGGTGCGCGCAAATGTCCCGGCTCATGGCCACCACCATCGCCTTACCAGATTGAGCCTTGCTGCGCTCCTCAAAATGCTCGACTAGATCAGCCGCCACTTGTTTTATACGGGGCTCGGCGCCGACGACTTTTTCCAATGCAGCCCATCGGCTCTTGAGGATCGCTTTTTGATCGTCCTCTTCATCCTCCGCCAGTTCGTCAACGTCAGCGTCGATGTCGGAGAGAAGGTCCTCGTTCAGCGCCAGCTTGGCAAGCCTGGATTCGTAGTAGATCGCGACAGTAGCGCCATCATCGCGCGCCTGCTGCATATCGTAGATGTGGATGTAGTCGCCGAACACGGCGCGCGTGTCGCGATCTTCGCTCGATACCGGCGTTCCCGTGAAGGCGACGAAGGTGGCGTTCGGCAGCGCATCGCGCAAGTTTTGAGCGTAACCGACTTGATACCGTTCCAAGTATTGGGCGGGTGCCTCAGCTACGCCGAGAGGCACATCCGGCCCCATGCCGGTGCCGACATGGGGCGCAAAATGGGGCGTCATCTTTCGGGTCTTGAGTTTCGCCTCAAAACCATACTGCGTGCGGTGTGCCTCGTCCGCAATCACAACTATATTGTGCCGATCAGACAGCAGCGGGAAGCTGTCTTCGTCCTCGCCGGGCATGAATTTCTGGATCGTGGCGAAAACGATCCCGCCAGACGGGCGCTCGGCAAGCAAGGACCGCAAGGTCTGTCGGCTCGTCGCCTGCACGGGCTGCTCACGCAGCAGGTCTTGAGATAGCGAAAACACGCCGAACAGTTGACCATCAAGATCGTTGCGATCGGTAATAACCACGATCGTCGGATTTTCCATGACCGCCTCGCGCATTACACGCGCGGCGAAGCAAGTCATGGTAATGCTCTTACCGGACCCCTGCGTGTGCCAAACGACACCGCCCTTCTGGTTGCCACCCGGACGCGAAGCCGCGACGACCTGCACAATCGCGGCGCGCACAGCGTGAAACTGATGATAGCCGGCGATCTTTTTGATCAACACACCGTCATCTTCGAACAGGACGAAAAATCTCAGGAAATCGAGCAGATAGGTCGGAGCCAGCACTCCGCGCACCAGAGTCTCCAGCTCGTTGAACTGCCCAAGAGGATCAAGCGTTATGCCGTCGATTGTGCGCCACGCCATGTACCGCTCGGCGTTGCTCGACAAGGAACCCAAGCGCGCGTCAGTACCGTCCGAAATCACAAGAATCTCGTTGTACTGAAAGACATCCGGGATCTGCTCCTTGTACGTCTCGATCTGGTCGTAGGCTTTCCAGATGTCGGCATTCTCGTCGGCTGGGTTCTTCAACTCCAGCACGACTAACGGCAAACCATTCACAAACAGGATGACGTCGGGGCGACGGGTGTGCTTTGGCCCCTTGATCGAAAATTGGTTCACGGCTAGCCACTCATTGGATGCCACTTCAGCAAAGTCAATCAGGCGCACAAAATCGCCGCGAGTTTCACCAGCCATTTGATACTCGACCGGGACGCCATTGATCAGCAAGCGATGAAAGGCCCGGTTGGCCGATAGCAGCACAGGAGTGTCGAGGCTCAAGACCTGTTGCAAGGCATCTTCACGGGCGACCAGCGGCACCAGAGGATTGAGCCGGTTGATCGCGTCGCGCAAGCGGTGGACCAGCACCACCTGGGTGTAGTTGCTGCGTTCGGGCGTCCCGCCATCGACGGCGATATCGGGACCGTAGACGTGGTTGTAGCCAACAGCGGCAAGCCAGACAAGCGCTTCTTGTTCGAGTTGATCTTCGGTCATCAGGTCACTTTCGGATGCTAGCCTTTGGCTGGTTCAAAGTCTGGCAGGCGCAATTGGCCGGAAATTAGTCGAGGCAAAAGGCTGTCTCGAATTGCAGCGAGGGCGCGGACCTGCTCCTCGTTCAAAAAAATTCGAGCTCGTAGGATCGATGCAATTGCATCAAACGCATTCAGTAGTTTAGTCGGAGGAATTATCACTTGAAGTCGGTAAGCATTGCCCCTGTTCAGTCCTGGCACAGCACCGTCCGTGTTCATTTCTTCGAGGCCCAACGTCTTGAGCAAGTAGTAGCAAAATGTCATAGGCTCACTAGTCTTGACGTAGAAGACCGTATCAATCGGATAGAACGGACGATCCTCCCAATACAGGCTCCCCACTGTACCTTTTCTACCAACAATGATCGACGGCCCGACGACCAGGGGATCGACGTGCCAACCAGTAATACCGCCCGAGCCATACACAGGTACAGGCCCGTCTGTTCGATCACTAGCCTTCAAAGCCTTCCCATAAGCCAACTCCAAAAGATCCTCAACTTTTCCGCACGACCAGCCTTCTGGTACCAACCCCAATCCCGATTCCTCGAAGCTGCAGGGGAACAGCGCGGCGGTGGCGGCGTCCATGCCTTCCGGCTCACGGCCTTCCTGTTTGGCGCGCACTGGATCGAAGTCCACGAACCAGGATTTGAACAGGGCCTGGGCGATGGCTTCGAGGGTGGCGTTGGTTTCGCGTAGCAGGGCGATGCGGTCATCGAGGGCAGAGAAAAAGTTCGCCAATTCAATCTGCGTATGTTTGGGGGGAACTTTTACCGAAAGTGCCTTCAGTGAGTCTGTATTGAGCCGTCCTGTACCATGTCCAGCACTGTCTACTAAACTTTGCAAACGCGCCTTGTTTCCAAGGAGCAGATAGGGAACAAAGTCCGAAACCAAACACGCCCTTGGCAAAACTGCCTTAACGTCTTGGTTGAATGCGGCTGCCGTTCGGGTTCGTACGATAGGCACGTCGTTGTGTAGGGTCATACCGCGAGTCAACATCAAAGTCGTCCCAGCGTCCACGACGCGCGAAGCCTTCGCCGCGCCAGCTTCTGAAAGATGGTCTTCGGAGTCATCAATCCAAAACGACTTCATATCTTTTGCGGAAATCCAAGGAATTTTTCCAATCCAAAATTCCGGATTCCCTTTAAACGGTGTACTCCCGGATTGAAATACTACGCACTCATCAAGAGGCCCTTCGCGCCAATCAGAACTCATACCCCAACCCTCCTAGCTTCTGGCGTATAAGTTGATCCAATTCTGCGCCTTTGGCCATCTGTTCGCCCAACGCGTCAGTCAGTTTTTGCATCTTGTCGGCAAAACTCTCCTCATCGGCCTCGACAGCTTCCGCGCCAACATAGCGGCCCGGAGTCAGCACGTGGCCGTGTTCGGAGATCTCGGCCAGCGTCACACTGCGGCAATAGCCTGCAACGTCAGCGTAGGCTTCGCCCGATGCGCTCTCGCCGCGCCATGCCGCGACTGTGTCGGCAATTTTGTCGATGACTTCATCGGTGAACTCGCATTGGACACGGCTGATCATGCTGCCAAGCTTACGAGCGTCGATAAACAGTACTTCGCCTTTGCGGGCGCGCTTTTCCTTGACGAGGAACCAGAGGCAGGCGGGAATCTGCGTATTGAAAAACAGTTGACCGGGCAGCGCGATCATCACTTCGACCTTGTCGGCATCAACCATCGCGCGGCGGATGTCGCCCTCCGAATTCTGGCTTGATGACATCGAGCCGTTGGCCAGAACGATCCCGGCACGGCCTGCCGATTTGAGGTGGTACAGCATGTGCTGTAACCATGCGTAATTGGCATTGCCTTGCGGCGGCGTGCCGTACACCCAACGCGGGTCGCCTTCCAGACTGCCATGCCACCAGTCCGAAATGTTGAATGGCGGATTGGCGATTACGAAATCTGCGCGCAGGTCGGAATGTTGATTGCGAACGAAGGTGTCGGCGGGTTCCTTGCCGAGGTTGAAGTCGATACCGCGAATGGCTAGGTTCATCGCAGCCAATCGCCAAGTGGTCGGGTTAGCTTCCTGTCCATATATCGAAACGTCGCCAATTTTCCCGCCGTGCGCTTCGATGAATTTTTCCGACTGCACGAACATGCCGCCCGAACCGCAGCAGGGGTCATACACCTTGCCGTGATGCGGTGCAAGAACCGCCACCAAAGTCTTGACGATAGAGGCGGGGGTGTAGAACTGCCCGCCGCGCTTGCCTTCAGCGCTGGCAAATTGCCCTAAGAAATATTCGTACACCTGCCCGAGCAGGTCGCGCGCATGGTTCTTGGCCGTATCGCCAGATTCGCCGAAGCCTATCTTCGACACGAGATCGACCAGTTCGCCGAGCTTACCATCGGGCAGTTGGACGCGCGCATAGCGCTTGTCCAGAATGCCTTTCAACTTCGGATTCTCGGTTTCGATCAAGGACAAGGCATCATCAATACGCTTGCCGATGTCTGCCTGCTTGGCCTGCGCCCGCAGCGTCTCCCAGCGTGCCGCTTCCGGCACCCAGAACACGTTCACCTCTTTGTAGTAATCGCGATCTTCCAGCTCTTCGGCCAGCAGTTCGGCATCAACATCATGCAGAAAGTAATCGTCGGCAGGGTCGGCAAAGCGCCGCGTCAACTCTTCACGGCGCGTCTGGAACGTGTCCGAGATGTACTTGACGAAAATCAAGCCCAAAACGATGTGCTTGTATTCGGCGGCGTCCATGTTGGCGCGCAGCTTGTCGGCGGTAGCCCACAGTGTCTTTCTGATGTCTTCGATCATGCTTTGCTATGTGGCTGAAATTTCAATATAGCATCATATATCAGCCGGTCAGCACAAAGCAGAAAAAGGCCCATGGGGGTCATCAATACGTCGGACGCAATTCTTCATCCATGCCGACATGACAGCCTCAGGATCAGGGCGTATTGCCCACCAGCGCACGGACGCGCTCTACAGCGGCGTCCCTCAATGGGCGCGACAGCTGCGAGAACAAGAGCAGCAGTTCAGCCTCTTGATCGTCTCCCGCATAGAAGTAAGTCACCGACACGTTCAATACGGCCGCCAGCCGCGCCATGATCTCGTAGTGCGGGTAATGCTTCCCCCGTTCGTACTGGTTCATCCTGGCGCTCGCCGAATCTTCCTCGATACCTGCCAGCACACCCAATCGCTCCTGCGTCAGCCCGCTCCTGAGCCGCGCCTCCTTCAAGCGGCGCGCCAAAATATTCGTCTTCGTCATCGGTTCTCTTAGGTCGGTCATGGCCTAAGAGAGTCTTAGTTTTTCCTTGACGCCACACTAAGACTTCCTTAGCATGATTGCACTGGCCGGATAGGTCCAGCATGTCGAAATCATTCATTTTGTGCGGGGGGGGTATGTATCTAAGGTCAAAGCGTCAATGGAATCTTGTCGGCAGAACATGCCGCGACTGCGGCGGGAGCGGCTACTCCTTCGGGGGCCAGTGCGAACGCTGCGAGGGCACAGGTTCGGAACTACCCGAGCCCCAAGCACAAGCAATCAAGTAACGAGGAGAAGAAATGCCAAACAAGCTGTGGGACAAGCTGAAGGACACCGTCAATCGCAACTCCGCAGGCGAATGGGCGAAGGCGCTGGGCATACCAGATCTGACGTCCAGCGAGTGGATGAAGGCCGGGGAGCTGGGACCGAATCGAAGCGACGCCGAGATCCGCTCGATCATTCTTGCCGACCGCGCTGCCAAGGGGCGGTGACTCCATCAGGCAGCAATGCAAAGCAGTGCGCCAGGTCATGGGTGAAGGGGCCGTGCCGGCCCTCGTTACAACTCGATATCATTCACTTGGTTACCACCATCAAGGCCCAACACCGGCAACGGCGTTGGGCTTTTTCAATTGTGCACCATTCCCGGCACCGAGCCAAAGGCCAGCATGGCGCTGGCCCCGCCGACTCCATCAATCCCGAAAGGCCATCCATGAAGATTCACATGAACCGCACCACAGTGCTCGCCACCATCGCCCTTGCCATCATTTGCAACTCCGCATCCGCCTTAGGAATTCCAGATGGCGACGAGCTCATCAAGGACCTCGACAAATTCACCGGCGAGGTGCACTGGAGCAAAAACTTCTTGAAATACGAGGGCATGTCCGTGCAGTACAACGCCTTCGTCAAGGAAGTCCGCGCGCTCACAGGCAAGAACGGTGAACGAATCCCTGTCGTTGCGCTCGGCAGCTACCGCACGAAGGCGGGGCACGTCAGCGCCGGAATGTCAGATTTCCTCTGCGTAGTGGACCCGACGACAGCCAAAAGCCTCGACGCGGGGCAGCGCGTCGGCTTCAAGGGCGTCATTAAGAGCGTCGAATCGCAGCAGCGGTTCAACCCGACGATCAATCAGATGGTGGACGATCGCACGATTGTGGCGGCATGCAGCATTTCAAAGCAATCGAACGCCGCCGCTCTTCCCGCCACAGTTGTGGCCCCGACACCAAGCACCGCTGTCCGCGCTACGGTGCCGGCCGACTCACATTGCACCAAGTCCGAAGCCACCGTGTTCGCATGCACCGCCGGCAAGAAATTGATCTCAGTATGCGCCGCCGCTGGCGCCCTGCAATATCGTTTCGGTCCCAAGGGCGCGCCTGAGCTGAGCTGGCCCGACAACTCGGCACAGAAAAATCTTGTCGTACACGGCTCGATCATGCTCGCGGGCGGCGGCGGCGACTACCTCCGATTCACGAAGGGAAAAACCGACTACATCGTCTACAGTGCGTCCACCAAGAGCGTCGACAAGGAGGGCGTGGTCGTCGAACAAGGCGGCAAGATGCTTGCGAACGTTGCATGCACACAAGCAGCGGCGACAGACCTTGGCGGCAGTGCGGCACGAGCCGCTGGCGCAGATCCGAAAGCATTCTCCCTGCCGTAAAGCCGGCGTGCACGGCGGTGCGATGGAGCCGCCATGTACCCCGATAATTCCGTCTTGATCGAATCGACCCAGCCAACGTACCCATATCATTCACAGGGTTGATACGCAACGAGCCCAACGCCGGAGACGGCGTTGGGCTCTTTATTTTTGAAACCTACATAGCCCCGCTGACAGCGATGTCAACGGGGCTTTTGCATTTACCCCTTCCACACACGACCTGAGGACCATCATGACCAACGCACTCACAAACATCGACGGCGCGAACGACATCGAATCGCTAGGCACCACGACCGCCACGCCGGAAGAATCCAATGCCAACCCCGCCCGCGCGACCATATCGCTCTGGCTCCTGCGGGCTGGTACTGCGAAGAAGGTCAGCAAGTATGGTGACGGCAGCATCACGTACCAAGTGCTCGCCGACGCCGACCGTGCTGCCATTTACATCGCCATCACCGGCAACAACGGCGGCGGCTACTTCAGCCGCGAGCGCGTGCCTTTCGACGCGATTGAAGCGTGCCTGACCAAGTGCGATTCCAGCAAGGGGTTTCCGTCGAAAACGTTCAAGCCCGCGTTCGTCGGGCGTAGCAGCAATAACGCTGGATTTCTGGTCGCCGTGTTGCGCGCAGAGGACCTGCTCTGCCAGGCCCCGGAGGTGGAGGCGAAACACGCGGTCGCAAGCGATTGGGCTGCCTGGAAAAAGGCCGTGCTGGCAGAACCCGGAACGATGATCGAAGTTGACGGCGGCGAGGCCAGCCCGCCACCAGTGCTGCCAGCGCCAATTCCGGAACATACGGAGCACAAGAAAACGCTGAAGCTTCCTGGCAAGAAGAAGTCATGACGCACTGACCACATCCAACATGTAAGGGACAACCAATGAAATCCGCACAGCAAAATTTCACCATCATCGTCAACTGGAAAGCAAAGGGGTTCGGATGCTCCAAGGCGTGCGTCTATTGCAACTGGCGCGATTCCGCATTGCTGCCGCACGGCGGCCAGAGCCCCGAGGCAATCTCGGCATTCATCAGCCAGTGTCGGAAATCGTTTATCACGATCAGCGGCGGCGCCGATCCGCTTTATAGGTTCGAGGAAAACAGCAGCCAACTGCTCGCCATGATCCGCGTCGTCCAGGCCCACGGCTTCAAGGTGCGGATCATCACGCGCGAGGTTGAGCACGTCGCCAAACTCAAGGGCATCGTCGATTTCATCTCGATCTCGCTGGACGCCGATGTACTCAAGGAAATCGAACGCCATGAGCACGAGTGGGACGGCATGGATATCGAATATTCGCTAGTCCTGCCACCATTGCCGACGACCGACATTGCAGCCCTCAAGGATCAGTATGCCGCCCTGCATCGAACCTTGGGGCGGCGTCTGGTCCTGCGTGAAAACCTGAACTCGATTTTCCCGCTTGATCTTGATCTGCTGACATTCGGCCATGCCGGCATCGTGTTCGTGCCGAAATCGCTCTGCCTGAATGGCCGCTACCTTTCGACAATCGACAGCACCGGTCATGACATCGTGCAGGACAACGCCGCGTTGGCCGAATTTCTAATGGGTCAATCCGATGTCGTCCTTTTTGGCGGCATCGTCAAGCATCTTCTCAACCCCAGCGTACATGCCGATTACAGCGACATCGACATCATCGCGCTGTCGTCCGACGTGATCGAAGCGCTGGCCGCCCGTTTCGCCTTCGATTTCAAATCGGTATCGCCTGCCGACAGCTACCCGCGTTATTTCATTGGCAGGTCGGCACGGGCGGGCAAGACCGTCCAGGTAGTCCTGATGCACACAATGGCCGACGCGCATCGCTTCATCTTCAACGGGCAGTATGACGTTGATCGTGTCGGCTACTGTCATCAAAGATTTTGCTTTGATCCAGTCGTCGGCGAGCGGGCCATCCGCCAAGCCATCGACTCGAAACGCGGCCATGCCATCCAGCAGGCCAGAAGCATGGACCTGTTCCACGTCGATCGTCCACTGATCGAACAGCGGCACAAACTTAAGCTGGTCCGCAAGGGATTCGCCCTTTCCGACTAGAACCTCACCAACAAGGAAAAATACTATGCAAGCCACCATCTACGTCACGCAAGAGGCGATGGCGACAGCGCTCGCCATTCGCGATCTGGACTACTATGCGCGCGTCTCATTGTCCGACGATCCCGAGCACGACTTGTCGGCGTCGCCCGGCTACTACCTCAAGAACGCCAGCAAGCTTAACTTGGCGATCCTGCCAGACGCTGCGCACATCGCGGCGACGCTAGGCCCTGATTCACCGGCACCGTTCGCTAGCGTTAGCATGCCGACTAACCTGCGCGGCTGTATTTTCGAGAAGGCACCCAACCTGCCGGACCGCTACGCCGATATCGTGACATTTTGGTCTGGCGAGGCGCTCAACGTCAACGACAGCCGCGCTGTCCACTTTCAGCCATGTCTGAACGCGTATCTGGTTGAACTTCGCCCCCCAGCCGACGACGACGAAGGCGAGCCCGTCGCCGTCGATAGGCTCCTTTCAGAGGGGATCGTGATCAGCATCGTAGGCGCTGCGGCATTGACGGAGGGGCTTAAGCCAGATGACTTTATCGAGATCATCTTGCCGATCGATCAATCAATGGTTGGCGTCGAGCCCGACGGATTCCAATCCACGACGCCATACCAGCTTGACGACAGCACGCACGCCGAGCGCATCTTCGTCACGGTCGCCGATATCAGGCGCTCGCCCGACCCAAATAACATCCTGATCGACATACTCCGTCACGAACTGCTCGATTACGGCTACTGGTACTGATCGGTGCCAGCCAGCGCAGCCGCGCACCGTTGCGCATCGGCGTTAAGGTAATACCCTCCTCAATACCAGCAAGTCCCCCCTCCCATCCAACAACGTGATGCGCGCAGCCCTTCCACGCCTCCGATCAGCTCTTACCAACCCGGCCGTGACCAGCCTTGTCATGGCATCACCCGCCGCATCCGGCGATACACCATAACGCGCCAGCGTCTTCGCACCGGGCGAGATCGTGGGCGAGTCCATCAGGCTAGCCAGTGCGAGAACTGCCATCGCGTAGTGAAGCGTGCGTCCCGGCAGCACGGCGGCACGCGCTAGCCAATCGACGCGCATGTACTGGAACAAAGGAAGACGCAGGCGCGCCTTGGGAACGGCAGCGCTATTGGTACTGACCAATTCAAGCATGATGATCTCCGGGTAGACAATATCAACCTGTTCCGCGAATTACGGAAATTCCCCGCAACCAGATCAGGGAAAGTCCTGCGACCAGCATCGTAATGCGATGGAACACACGAAACGGCGCGTCGGTTGCGACGCTGTGCGGGTCAGCGCTGGGATCGACCGGTCCGGCCACGCGTCAATCAGGCCCCTTATCTCAATATCATTCTCTTGGTCTCCGACCACCACGTCGTCGGCCAGGACCATCCTACCCGGCCGCCGCGTATCACATCACACATCAACGAAAGGTCTCTCATGTTTTCTGCTTTGCTCAACGCCGCCCGACTGGCAATGCCTGCCGCAACCGGCCCTGCCGCCATCCTGGTGCCGACCCTGCTGTACATCGTCGCCTGTCGCAAGTTCGATGTCAGCATCTCAGCACGCTAACCGGCATAGTTCCGGACATGCGCGGCCAGCAACGGCCGCGCATGCGCTTCCATCTGCGACGCCCGAGTCTTGACGGACTCCGGCGTCGCTTTCACTTTTGACCAGACGATGAACACTTTTTCACCACACTTGCGGCGCTTCCCACTGGGTAGCGTCGTTTATACGCGGGGTGCGCTCAATCTCCTGCGCGCCCACAACCGATCACCACTTACCTTCCTCGCGCGTCACCAGACTGGCGACTGGGGCGAAGTTCCGCCTGACGATGCCAAGGCCAATGAAGAAGCGTTAAAGACCAGCGCGCGCTTGATGTCGGCGTACACCATCGACAGCGAGCGCCTGTGGGTCATCACCGAAGCCGATCGTTCGGCCACGACGCTGTTGCTACCCAGCGAATATTGATGCGCTTCCGGCGTGTCGCTCACGCAGGCTGCTGGCGCGCAGTGCTGCCCCCCCCCACCAAACCGACCCAAACGCGGAAGTACGGAAATAGACCAGCGCCCCGCACATCTCAGTGGCGTGCCAGACCCGCACTTTCCTACAACTGTAGTGCGGGCCTAAGCCATCGACCGCCTCTGCTTCCCGACGCCTGACCTGACCAAAGGATTTGTACGACTCGTGTCGATTTTCGTGAACCTCGGTAGCGGCCAATGAGGGTGGGTGGCACGCCAGCAAATTATCCGTGGTTCGCTCCGCGCCAAAAAAGTAGACCCACAGAACAGATCGATAGTGCGTTCGGCAAGCTGCCGCAGCGCCAGCCCGCGCCACCGGTCATTTGCCGGTACGGCCGCCCACCAATGTAAATCGACGAGGCCCCCACATGAAACAAAACCGAAAATTCAACTTCACCAATCGCGCCATTACTGCGCTGAAGGCGCCACCCGCAGATTCCAAGTCCAGGGCCACGGAATATTCGGACTCGACCGTCACCGGACTGAAACTGAGCGTCGGCAAAAACGGCAGCAAGTCGTTTGCCTACCGTTACGTCTTCAACGGCATCAAGCGCTATGCCTGCATCGGCGACTTCCCTGGCATCGACGTGGCCGAAGCGCGTCAGACCGCGACGGCCATGGGAGCACAGGTCGATCGCGGCGTTGACCCGCTCGAAGGCCAAGACCGCATTAAGGCGGTGCCAACGTTTGAGGAATTCGTCAACAGCGACTACCTCCCCTTCGCCCGCCAGACCAAGCGCTCCTACCGCGACGATGAATCGAAATTCCGCGTCCACCTGATCCCTAAATTCGGCAGCCGCCGCCTGAGCGACATAGACACACGCGCCATCCAGCAGCATCACGCCGCAATACGCGAGAGCCTCAGCGCGGCAACGGCGAACCGGCACCTCGCCCTGCTGAGTGCAGTATTCCGCAAGGCGGTCGAATGGGGAAAGCTGGACCGCAACCCGGTGGCCACCACCAAACTATTCAAGGAGAACAGCATCCAAGAGCGTTATCTGCAATCAGATGAAATCGCGCGCATCTTCGAGGCCATGAAGACCGAACCCAACCAGACGGCAGTTGCCGCACTGAAGTTGCTGTTGCTAACCGGCGTGCGCCGCTCTGAAGCGCTGACGGCCGAATGGGCGAACGTTGACTTGGAGAGCGGCACATGGCGTCTTCCCATGACTAAGTCGGGGCGGGGTCGCAACGTGCCGCTGAACGATGACGCCAAGGCGCTGCTCGCGGCACAACCGAGCCGTGGCACGTCGCGCTGGGTGTTTCCAGGCCGCGACGGCGACAAGCCGTTGAACAACCCGCGTAAGGCGTTCACGCGCATTTTAACGGTGGCCGGGGTCGAGCACATCCGCATCCACGGCCTGCGTCACACGTTCGCGTCCACGGCAGTTGGCAACGGTGTCTCGCTGTACGACGTGCAGGGCCTGCTGGGCCACAGTTCGCCACAGATGACGCAGCGCTATGCCCACCTGGGCAACACCGAACTGCGCCGCGCAAGCCAAGTTGCATCGAGCGCGATCAGTGCAGCGGCAAACGGCACACGCGACTCGGCAGCCTGATCGGCCCGGTACTGCGGACGTAGCTGGCGTCAGCACCAAGTAAAAATCCCGAACGGCCTTGCGGTCGTTCGGGATTTTCTTTTTTTCCATTGGCAAGCAGAAGGCAAAAGCGCAAAAAAAGGTTCGCGCCGTTCCGCGCCCTATATGGGAATAAGGAGTGTACAAGACATCAGTACAGGGTACCTCAGTACGCCTTCGTATCCAGCAGCTCAATTGCCCGCATTAGCATTTCCCGGAGCTCAAATTGAGCAGAATCGTCCAACTCCGTTCTTCCGCTCATAACATTGAATGCCTGCATCACCTCGTTGGAATGTCGCGCTAATCGCCTTGGTGGGTGTCGATGTGGGTGAACTTTGCCATGGGTTTTATCCTAGTAAGTGGCGTTGATCGGATGTCGTCAGCGCTCGACGTTGAGCGCGTTTCGAGATCCTCTCGCATAGTCTCCCGTGGCGGTGACAGTGGCTTTTTCTGAAAGAATGGCAGGCAAAAATACGCACGGCAATCGTGAGGAAAACTCGCATTGATCGTGGCGAGCCGCAGCCGCTGGGCTTGGAAATTTTTTTTCCTAGTGCAAAAATGGCCGTTTTGAAGGCATGATGTAGGCATGACAAACG
>Ga0105854_1000734_pt1 | contig 14079 bp, 11 predicted proteins | sample OrgsoiDNA_201058_FD_89679 | JGI IMG/M metagenome (GOLD analysis project Ga0105854, IMG submission 89679) | Permafrost soil microbial communities from the Arctic, to analyse light accelerated degradation of dissolved organic matter (DOM) -... | ecosystem: Environmental > Terrestrial > Soil >... | reverse complement strand
TTCCGATCCCCTGCTATACTGCGCGCCGTTTCCCGTATTCCCGTTCTTTAACATCCTAGTTGGAAGATATCCATGCATCCGATGCTCACCATCGCCGTGCGCGCTGCGCGCAAGGCCGGTAACTTAATTGCCAAACATTATGAAACGCCTGATTCTGTCGAAACCACTCAGAAAGGCACTAACGATTTTGTTACCAACGTTGATCGCGATGCCGAGCATCTGATTATTGACGTTATTCGTAAGTCATACCCAAAACACACCATTATTGGTGAAGAATGTGGTGAACTGGCTGGCGAAGACCAAGAAGTACAATGGATTATCGACCCACTGGATGGCACCACCAACTTCGTTAAACGTCTCCCTCACTTTGCTGTTTCTATCGCCGTGCGCATCAAAGGCCGCACTGAAGTCGCGGTCGTTTACGACCCAATGCGTAACGAACTGTTCACCGCCACTCGCGGTCAGGGCGCACAGCTCAACGGTTACCGTCTGCGCGGTACCAATGCAAAAGATCTCGATGGCACTATTCTGGCGACCGGTTTCCCGTTCAAAGCAAAACAACACGCCAACAGCTACATCAATGTGCTGGGCAAACTGTTTGGCGAATGTGCTGATTTCCGTCGTACCGGTTCTGCTGCGCTGGACTTGGCCTACGTGGCCGCTGGCCGCGTTGACGGTTTCTTTGAAATCGGTCTTAAGCCTTGGGATTTCGCCGGTGGCGAACTGCTGGTTCGTGAATCAGGCGGTGTAGTGACTGACTTTGTTGGCGGCCACGACCATTACCTGTCTGGCAACGTGGTTGCAGGCAATCCGCGCGTAGTGAAAGGTATTTTAAATACCATGCGCGAAGAACTGAGCGAAGCGCTGAAGCGTTAATTCACTTCCGGCTCGCCATGAAAAACGGACGCTCAATCGCGTCCGTTTTTTTATCTCTGTACTTGGCGATTTAACCGCGACCGAACGGCCCAATTCCACCATCGGACGACGCGCCTCCCGCGGTATACAGCACGAACCCTACCAGCAGTAAAATCACGCCACCAGCCAATGCCAGCACGGACCAAGCCACGGTTTGCCACGCCGCTGGCGTGCGTTTGGCGCTCAATTTCACCGCCATTGCCCGACTGTAAAATACCAAAAAACCGATCAGCGAGACGGTGATCGATGTGCCGAGCGCCATCACCACGGCAGACAACACACCCCACAAATAAACGCCAATCACTTTGGAAAACAGCAGCACCATAATTGCACCGGAACAGGGCCGAAGCCCCATCGCCAGTACGATAGTGGCCTGCGTACGCCAGTCACTTCCCGCCTGAAGTTGTTGATCGGTCGGTAGATGTTGATGCCCGCAGCCACAATTGTCGTCATGAACATGAGCGCTATCCAGCGGTCGTAGACGTTGAATCGCTAGGCCCTGACGAGGTTTGAGCTTTTTGAGCGTGGAATAACAGCGTTTGATCGCGCGCCAGCAGAGTAAAACGCCCAGCAGCATCACCAGAATGAAACTGCCTCTTTCCAGCCAGAAGCTACTTTGATGGAGCTGACGCGAGGACAATTGCAGCACGCCCAGCATCACGGTCACCAACAAAACCGCCACCAAACCCTGTACCACCGCGGAGGCAAAGGTCAGCTTTAAGCTATTTTTTAAACGTGATGGATGAGTTGCCAGATAGGTAGTAATAACAATTTTACCGTGGCCCGGCCCAATGGCGTGAACAATGCCATAGACCAAACTGAAGCCCATTAGCGTGAGTCCCGCTTTCTGCGGATTGGCCTTTACTTGCTGCAACAAGCCCGCCAGTTCCTGATGCAGTTCACGCTGCCAGATAATGCTGTTGAGCAAAATCCTCGGCCAATATTGCCAAAATGCCGCGCCACCGACGGCCAGCACCACCAAAAAAATCGCCAGCGGCCACAAATCCCACGCCCAATGACGCTTGTTATCCAGACTATTCAATGACATTGCAACGTCACCTTCTGCGCAAATTGCTGCCCTAAATCCATGTCTTCCGGCGGCGCATCGGCTTTATCCAGTGACAACGCATAGCTTTGTAACGATGCATCAGGTTTCGGCGTGAATAATATAACGCTGCAAGACTGCGCCAATTCCGGCGGCAGGTGCAGTGCGCTTTGATCTTTATAGGTCATATCAACAAAATAGCTGGGATCAAAGGTGGAAAAAATCATCGGCTTTCCGTTCAGGGGTTGCGGCTCGGCCAGCGGCATAATGAACTCCAGCACGGCCTGATCGCCTTGACGAGAGAGCTTATATTCACTGGGTAAATCGAGATATTTAATGGGCTTGCCATCACGATAGAAATCGGTGAAATAGTGCTGACTCAGAACGCGGGCCATCACTTCGGCAGCCAGTTTTTTCCAAATTTCAGAATCCGTTTTGGCCTTTTGCGCATCATAAAGCAGGTCCGCCGAGGTGATTTCATCCATCGTCCAGACCATTTTTAGACCGGTAAGTTGTTTTTGCTGCGTCACTAACGTGGTTTGCATATCGATAAAACTGTGCGGATGCGCTATCCCCGCCAACGGCCAGAGTAAAGCGCCGGTCAGCAGACTGGGCGTGAGAAACCGAAAAGTGAGACAGCGAAAACGCCGCTTCCTGGCGTGAATAAAGGTCTTTTCCATGGTTAAGGCCCGTTAAAGTCAGTCAAAAAACACCGTTAATTGTTACAAAATAACAGTTCTAACTGACACAATTAAGCAACGAAAGAAAATATCTGTGATCTGAGTTGTAAGCCGGTGTAAAACCGTGAACTCCCCCGCTTTGCGCAACGCGGGGTTTGCTATGCTTGGCTTATAGTTCACTGGTTAATTATTTCGGAAGGTTAAATGAGCCTGGACACACATCCCGTGCCTGAGCTCTCCGGTCAACAACGACGCTGCCATGTTTTGTTGATGCTGTATGCGCCGTTACCGGCAATGCAACTGGAGACGATCAGCCAAATAAATGGCACTGACCTCCCCACCACCCAGCAGGATCTTGCTGAGGTCAATCGCGAAATCCTGCGCCTGCATCAGGTCGATGTGATCGCACCCGATGCCTCCCAGTGCCAACTCACAGGAAATTCACTGGCGCTTCGCCTATGTCTTTTTGATGGTTTACGCCGCGCTCTGCGAACATCGGCCCCTTTTGTTAACCGGCACTTTGCCCCCTGGTTACATCAGGCGCTGGAGCCTTTTCGTTTTGCAGACAGCCATTTTCGCGAGCACACGCTCAATCAACTGATACAACAGTGTGCCACTGCCCTTCAACGTGAGTTCAGCGAACGTGATCAGGCATTTCTGCGGGTCTATCTACAATATTGCCTGTGGCAGAATCTGTCGAAAACCGAGAGCGCCTTCGGCCCAATCAACTTCAGCGCGACGCAGTGCCACTGGTTGAGAGAGAAGTCGGAGTACGCCGCGGCCAGCGAGTTATTCAACCAGTTACAGCAGTTCAGTGACGGGCGGCTGGCCGAGGAAGAACGGGACTTTTTCACTTTGCTATTGCGCCTGATGAAGAATCACAACTATCAGAGCAGCGGTTCCGAGGAAGACCAGCGTTTAACACGCCAGGTGGCTCGGGTGATTGCCAATTTTCAGGACGTTGCCGGAATGAAATTCAGCAGCGATGAAGGGCTCACCCGCCAGCTGTTTGCTCATCTTGGCCCAGTGATCGAACGCTGCCATTTTGCGATTGGTATCGACAATTTATTGCAAGATGAAGTAACTCGCATGTATCCGCGGCTGGTACGCACTACTCGTGAAGCGCTGGAAGATTTTCAGGATGAATATCAGATTCATCTTTCGGAAGAGGAAATTGGGCTGGTTGCCGTGACCTTTGGCGCATGGTTGATGCAGGGAAATGCCTTGCATGAGAAACAGATTTTACTGCTGACCTACAATAATCCACCGCTGGAAGAGGCGGTCGAGCAGCAGATCCGCGAAGCGACATTATTGCCGCTCAATATTCAGTATCAGACGCTGGAAGAGTTTCAGAAACACGGCGCGCCGGATGGGGTGGCGATGATTGTCACTCCTTATGCAACGCGGATAACCGACGCTGATCCGCTGGTTATCCACACGCAATTACCGCTGGCTAAAGAGCAGCGAAAACGCATTCGTTCGCTGCTCGAAGCCCATTAATCTATCGCGACGGGCGTCACTTGTGGCCGCAAGAAAATGGCCGGTGCCGCTACCAGTGCCATCACAAAGAATAGCCCCGCGTGCAGGTGTTCAAACAAGAAACCGGACACCATGGTCATCACCGCCACGCCGCCACCCATCGCCAAGGCCGAGTAAACCGACTGCAAACGGATAACCTGATCGCGTGGGCGCGAGGCGATAAACCGCATGCCTGCCAAATGGCACACCGTGAAGGTACCGCAATGCAGGATTTGAATCACAATCAACCAGGGCAGTTCGATAAACGCGCCCATCAAAGCCCAGCGCACCACGCCACAACAAGCGGAAAGCAGCAGTAAATCTCGCGCACTCCAGCGGCGGAACAGCTGATTGCTAAAAGTGAAGACCAGGACCTCCGCCACCACGCCGAGTGACCACAAATAGCCCACCACCGACGCCGAATACCCCTTCTCTTGCCAGTAAATCGCGCTGAAGCCGTAATAGGCCGCGTGCGCCCCCTGAAGTAACGACACACAGAGCAGGAAGCGCCATACCGGCGTTTCGCTTAACACGGCTTTCCATGAAACCGCTGGCGCATTATTTTCGCGCCTTGCACCGGCCGGCTTAACGCTTGGGCGAAACAGCATGCCGAGGAACATCGCGGCCACGCCCACCGTCAGCGTATAGAGAATGGCGCTATGCCCATACACCGAGACCAGTTTGCCGGTGAGTGCCGAACCGATCACAAAGGCGATGGATCCCCAAACGCGGACTTTGCCGTAATCCATGGTGATTTGGCGTTGTAACGTTCCCGCCAGCGCATCGGTCAGCGGCACCAACGGGCCGAAAAACAGGCTAAATCCGGCGATGTTGATCATCAGCCACGCCCAGCCATTGCCGAACCAATAGCCGACGGCGAACGCCAATGTCAGCAGCGCTAAAATTCGCAAACCGGTAATTAAATGAGCGGGATCTTTAATCGCGGGAGAAATAATCAATGTGCCGAGGAAGCGTGAAACCAAGCCAGCGCCGAGCAATAAACCGATGCTTTCGGATGAGATGCCCTCACCTTTTAACCACACACCGAAGAAAGGCAGGAAAATGCCGTAGCTGAAAAAATAGGTGAAGTAGCTGAGTGCCAGCCAATAGGTCGAACGCAGTACCATAGTTCCTCCGGTTGTGAGGCCGATACTTTGACAGAGGTCACACTGGCTCGCAATCAGCAGTCGCATTCATAACAGCAGACTGCAAGACCGCTCACAATTATTGTGCTTGCCCATAAAAAAACCCGCCGAAGCGGGTTTCATTGCAATCAACGCGATTAGGCGTAAACAGGGAAGCGCGCGCAGATATCGAGAACTTTCTGCTTAACGCGTTCGATGGTCGCTTCGTCATTGATGTTATCGAGAACGTCGCAGATCCAGCCAGCCAGTTCGCGGACTTCAGCTTCTTTGAAACCACGACGGGTCACCGCTGGTGTACCGATTCGCACGCCAGAAGTCACGAATGGGCTCTTCGGATCGTTAGGTACCGAGTTTTTGTTGACGGTAATGTTAGCGCGACCGAGGGCGGCGTCAGCTTCTTTACCGGTCAGGTTCTTATCGACCAGGTCCATCAGGAACAGGTGGTTGTGCGTACCACCGGATACCACGTTGTAACCACGTTCCAACACCACCGCAACCATCGCTTGCGCGTTTTTAGCCACTTGTTGTTGGTAAGTTTTGAACTCAGGCTCCATCGCTTCTTTCAGTGCTACCGCTTTACCGGCAATCACGTGCATCAGCGGGCCGCCTTGACCACCTGGGAAGACGGCTGAGTTGAGTTTTTTGTAGAACTCTTCGCTGCCGCCTTTCGCCAGAATCAAACCACCGCGAGGACCGGCCAGCGTTTTGTGCGTGGTGGTGGTCACGATGTGTGCGTGTGGAACCGGGTTAGGGTAAACGCCTGCGGCAATCAGACCAGCAACGTGAGCCATGTCGACGAAGAAATACGCGCCAACGCTGTCAGCGATTTCACGCATTTTTGCCCAGTCAACGATACCGGAGAAGGCGGAGAAGCCACCGATGATCATTTTTGGTTTGTGCGCTTCGGCTTGACGTTTCACATCGTCGTAGTCGATGTCGCCACTTTCGTCGATGCCGTAAGGCACCACGTTATAAAGCTTACCGGACAGGTTAACCGGAGAACCGTGGGTCAGGTGACCACCGTGTCCGAGGTTCATCCCAAGGATGGTGTCGCCCGGTTGCAGCAGTGCGGTGTAAACCGCGAAGTTCGCCTGGGAGCCAGAGTGTGGCTGCACGTTTGCAAAGTCTGCACCGAACAATTCTTTAGCACGGTCAATCGCCAATTGCTCAACGATATCGACGTATTCACAGCCGCCGTAATAGCGCTTGCCCGGATAACCTTCGGCATATTTGTTGGTCAGTTGCGAACCCTGAGCCTGCATCACGCGCGGGCTGGTGTAGTTTTCTGACGCAATCAGCTCGATATGCTCTTCCTGACGAACCACTTCCTTTTCCATCGCTGCCCACAGCTCAGCATCATAATCGGCAATGTTCATTTCACGCTTTAACATCCGCATCTCCTGACTCAACAAACTAAAAAATAAATGCCCCTTTCGGGTTGTGCGCAACAGTGTAAATGTTTAAGTCGCCTTCGGATAGGGCCTGTTAAAGGTTTTTAGGCAAACGTTTGGCTCCAGACGTAGCAAGGCTTTTATCTGTTAATCACTTAGCGGAATCAAGGGAGTTTTCTTCACGACATCATGCCTATTTTTCATGTTTGTGACTCATCCCTCAGCCTAAAAATGCCCTTAATCCTTTAGAGGTTGTTTACAGGAATTGTGGGATTCTATAAGATGCATTCAAAATACATGTTTAAGGAGTTCCCCCATGCTGGACAGCCAAACTATTGCCACCGTTAAATCGACTATTCCCTTGCTGGCCGCCACTGGGCCGAAGCTCACCGCACATTTTTATGACCGAATGTTCGCGCATAACCCAGAGCTGAAAGACATTTTCAATATGAGCAATCAGCGTAATGGTGATCAACGTCAGGCGCTGTTTGACGCGATTTGCGCCTATGCCGCTAATATTGAAAATCTGGCCGCATTGCTGCCTGCGGTGGAACGCATCGCACAAAAACACACCAGCTTTACCATTCAGCCTGCGCAGTACGACATCGTCGGCGCCCATTTGATTGCCACGCTGGATGAAATGTTCAGCCCAGGTCAGGAAGTCTTAGACGCCTGGGGCAAAGCCTATGGCGTGCTGGCCGGCGTATTTATTCAGCGTGAAAGCGATATCTACCAAGAAAGCGCCCAGAAGAACGGCGGCTGGATGGGGACACGAGAATTTCGTATTAAAGAGAAGCGCGAACAAAGCCAATTAATCACCAGCTTCCTGCTTGAGCCGGTTGATGGTCAGCCGGTGGCTGATTTCAATGCCGGACAGTATTTGGCGGTCTATATCCGCAGCGATAAGCTGGAACATCAGGAAATTCGTCAATATTCGCTGACGCAGGCTCCGAATGGCAAAACCTATCGCATTGCGGTGAAACGCGAAGAACAGGGCCAGGTTTCCAACTTCTTGCATAACATCGCGCAACAGGGCGACACGATTTATCTGGCAGCACCGCACGGTGATTTCTTCCTTGAGGTTTCACCGCACACCCCGGTAGCCTTGATTTCAGCCGGTGTCGGCCAGACGCCAATGCTCGGCATGTTAAATGTGCTGGCCTCACGTCAGCATCAGGCACCGGTTCAGTGGATCCACGCCGCCGAAAATGGTCTGGTCCACGCCTTCGCGGCGGAAGTGAAAGCCTTAGCGGATCACTTGCCGAAACTGGAAAGCCACGTCTGGTATAACCAACCGCAATCCGCCGATTTGCCGGGCGAAGATTATCACTATCAAGGCCTGCTGGATCTCAGCAAACTGCAAAGTCAGTTAGCAGACCCGACCACCGAATTCTATTTGTGTGGCCCGGTCGGATTTATGCAGTTTGCCGCCAAGCAGCTTCTGGCATTAGGCGTTACCGAAACACATATTCATTACGAATGTTTCGGCCCGCATAAAGTGCTGTAAGCCGCTTTCGCAGGTACAAAAAAGGCTGACATCGTTGTCAGCCTTTTTTACTTTCAGCAGCAAACCCGCGCGATTAGATCGCTTCTTCGTCCTGTTCACCGGTACGAATACGCACCACGCGCGCCACGTCGAAGACGAAGATTTTACCGTCACCGATTTTACCGGTCTGCGCGGTAGTCATAATGGTTTCGACGCAGGTATCAACGATATCGTCAGCTACCACGATTTCAATCTTCACTTTTGGCAAGAAGTCCACCATGTACTCAGCGCCACGGTACAGTTCGGTATGCCCTTTCTGACGCCCAAAACCTTTCACTTCTGTCACAGTCATCCCGGTGATGCCCACTTCAGCCAGCGCTTCACGGACATCATCTAGTTTGAACGGCTTAATAATCGCATCAATTTTCTTCATGGCGGACCCTTATCATTATTCGTTTGCTCTCCGCCTTCCTGAGCGGCAGCATGGTTCACATTCTCATTGCCAGCATCGACGCACAGGCAGGCAGTAAAGGTATCATAGTTCAGTCACGCAGATGTACCCGCATCTGTACATCATGCAGCGCAAAACGCCTGAACTACTCTTTAAACTCGGTGGCTTCCAACTCATGGCGCGCGAGTAATTTATAGAATTCAGTGCGGTTGCGCCCGGCGATCCGTGCGGCGTTGGTCACATTGCCTTTGGTGATTTGCAACAGTTTGCGCAGATAATTCAGTTCGAACTGATTACGCGCTTCAACGAAGGTCGGCAACGCGGTATTTTCGCCTTCCAGCGCCTGCTGCACTAACGCCTCACTGATCACCGGTGCAGAGGTCAGCGCCACGCACTGCTCAATCACGTTCACCAGTTGACGCACATTGCCCGGCCAGCTTGCCGCCATTAAGCGGCGCATGGCATCGGTCGAAAAGCTGCGCACAAAGGGCTTATGACGCTGTGCCGACACTCGCAGCAGATGATTGGCCAGCAGCGGAATATCTTCCGCACGCTCGTTAAGTGCCGGTATTTTTAGGCCAACGACGTTCAAGCGATAAAACAAGTCTTCGCGAAACTCGCCTTTTTCCATTGCTTTTGGCAAGTTGCGGTGAGTGGCTGAGATGATCCGCACGTCGACGTCAATATCATGATTACTGCCCAGCGGGCGCACTTTGCGCTCCTGCAACACGCGCAATAATTTGACCTGCAATGACAGCGGCATATCACCGATTTCATCGAGAAATAATGTACCGCCAGTGGCGGCCTGAAACAGCCCTTCACGGCTGCTGACCGCGCCGGTGAACGCGCCTTTGGCATGACCAAATAACTCGGACTCCAGCAATTGCTCCGGTAACGCCCCACAGTTAATGGCCGTGAAGGCTTTTTTACCCCGCGGACTTGCAGCGTGAATGGCCTGCGCCAGCACCTCTTTGCCGGTCCCACTTTGCCCATGGATCAGCACGCTGACGTCAGACTGCGCCACCATATTGGCCTGCTCCAGCAAACGCAGCATCACGGGGTTGCGCGTCACGATCGCCTCCCGCCAGCTTTCATCCCCTGACGGCGAAGAGAGCAGCAGCGCAGCATCAATGGCTTTGTATAACGCGTCGCGATCCACGGGTTTAGTGAGGAAACTGAATACGCCTTGTTGCGTCGCGGCCACCGCATCGGGAATCGAACCATGCGCGGTCAGAATGATCACCGGCATTCCCGGCTGATGTTGCTGAATTTCAGCAAACAGGGCCATGCCGTCCATTTCGTCCATGCGAAGATCGCTTATCACCAGATCAAAGCGCTCACGATTAAGCAAGCGCAGCGCCTCGGCCCCGCTTTCAGCCGTGGTCACGCGAAAACCCTCACTGGTCAGTCGCATACCTAACAGTTTGAGCAAGCTGGGATCGTCATCAACCAGCAACAGGCTGGCGGCTTTGCGTAATGTCATGGCTTTTTCTGCCCTTTGATCGGTGGCTGGTAAGTCTCTTGCGGTTTAACTGCAGGCGCTGCCGGTGCGTCACTGTCCGGTAAATCGCTTTGCATTTGTTTGCGCGACGAGAGCTGGCGCTCAATGTCCGTCAGATTTTTCAGCTTACGTTCGGTATCGCTCAGGCTGGCCTGCAACGCCGTTTGCTGCAAGGTCATTTGTTCCAATTTACTTTCTGACACCGCCAACTGACGAGCACTGCGGGCTTTTTCATCGCCCAGCGTCACTTGCAATGTTTGCCGTTCACGCCACAGTTGAACCAGAGAACGAATTGAACCCGGCATTTGCCCACGATATTCATTCACCTTCGCCAATAGCGCACGGCGCTGCTGTTGATCCGGGTCGGATCCCGAAAACAGAATACTTTGCTTAAACACCCGATCCCATGAATCGGCGTGGATTTGCTGGGCCTGAACACGAGCCAGTGAATCACTCATACGATCGGCACAGTCCATCGCACGCAACCAATAGAGTGAATTCCCCAGTGCCTCGCTGTCATCCAGCGTCCACAAGGTGTCGCAGGATGCTAAACGGAAATCAACGACTTTGCTGGTCGGGATCACCTCACCGACAGGGCGATAAAAGGCGTCATCAGAAGAGTGATAGGTGCAGCCGATCAGGAATACGGGGGCCGCGAAAACGACCAGTGCCGCACGACGGGCGGACGCTTTTAACTCACGCCGAAGCGTTGAAAAAACCGCCACCGCAGCGCGCAATAAACAGGCCTGCGTAACCTGCATAAAAAGGTGTTTTTTATTCATTTTTCTCAGCAGTTAGTGGCAACTCAATACGAAAACACACGTCGGCGTCATCAACCGCGACCAGCCGCAACTCACCGCGCATTCGGCGGATGCAATCCTGTGCAATACTCAGCCCCAAACCACTGCCTTTAACGGCACCTTTGCGTTGCTGACTTCCTTGATAAAAAGGTTCGAAAATCATGACCTGCTCGGCGTCAGGGATCGCATCACCACTATTGGCAACATCAATGATGACGCGTTTTTCCGACTGCCGACTGCGGATCCAAATGGTACCGGATTCAGCACCATAGTGCACCGCATTGGAATAGAGATTATCCAGCACGCGCATCAACAGCGTAGGTTCTGCCCAGCAGTAGCGCGCTTGTAGCGTAATGTCGCTGCGGATCTGTTTTGCACGAGCCGGAAGGCTATTTGATGCCACCACATCCTCGACCATCGACAGCAAATCCACCTGCTCTTTTTGCATCGGCCCATCGGCCAGCTTGCGGTTGTAGTCCAGCAACTGTTCGATCAGGGTTTGTAAATGGCGGCTGCTGTCATTGAGGATCGCCACTACGTCTTTTTGATCTGAGGTCAACGGGCCAGCCACTTCGTCCTGCAACAGCTCCGTCCCTTCGCGCATACTCGCCAAAGGGGTTTTAAGTTCATGGGAAATATGGCGCAGAAATTCGTGCCGCTGGGATTCCAGCCAGGCCAAACGTTCGCTTAACCAGACAATACGTTGCGCCAACGAGCGAATTTCACGCGGCCCCTTAAACTTATCGACGCTGCTTAATGCCCGCCCTTCCCCCAGACGATTAATCATCCTTTCGACCCCTTTCACCGGGCCGATAATCATCCGTGTAAACAGCAGCACCAACGCCCCACTGAGCAGGAAAAGCACCAATGCCTGCCAGCCAAAGAACTGGCCGCGCTCGGCGATAGCTCGCTGCAATTGTTGCCCACGGCTAAAAATGACTTCACGCGTCGCCTGCACCATCTCAGCGTTAGAACGCGCAAAGTCCTCTAATTGGCCGGAAGACGCCGGTTCGGGGCTGTTGTTTTGGCATTTCAGCTCGGCCAGTTGAGTGAGTAAACCGCGCAGTGCCTGATAATAACGAATGTCAGGCAACACCGCCGCATGGGCATCGAGCATCTGCGAATAGTGTTTACGCTGAGTCTGATAAAGGCGGGATAAGGTAGGATCATCGAGAACGCAATATTGGCGATAGCTACGTTCCATCTCCAGGGCGATACCTGACATCGCTTCGCTGCGGCGCGCGTCGGCAAGCGTCGTGCGGTTGATTTCTGCCGCCTGCGAACTCAAGTGGTTGAGACTTTCATAGGCCTGATAAGCCAGCACCAATAGCGGTAGCAGGACGAACAGAAAGGCCATCAGGACTAGCTGACGCAGGGAGCCGGGAAATATTCTTCCTCTTTTCAACGCATTTATCTCATTCACTGGCGGTGTTTCAAATGCTAACTGAGGAACGTAGTTACAGCCAGAAAAGAGTCTGGTCGGGAGGAAAAACGCAGAAAACTCAACGGAAGAAAACGGAGGGGGGTAGTGCTGAAGCCCGAAATGTCGGGCGTTCAGCAAACCTGAAGAGGTGGTGCCTCACTCAACGTGTCGTTCGATGTTTGATAACGTGTTTTCACAGCGATTATCGATGGAGTGAACGATAGGCACCTTGCTTTGGCGTCATTCGGGCATTATGGGCACAATTGCGAATTAACGCAGGCTGTCATAATCAATTGAATGAGCAACTGCCTGTTTAAAGCAGAATCCGTGCCACATTTTGCGCGTAAAAATTAATTCATTGATTATAAACAATAAAATATTTTAAATTTTATCCAAAAATGGACGCAAGTCCATTAAGTCCGTGTTTTTTTTCGCCATAGTGTCGCTAAAAAGCAACACACAAAATTCGTTAAAATAAAAACTTTATTTTTCAAGGTGATATATGTCTCCATTTAGAGACACGCATTGTAAGAATTGTCGCTCTTTTTAGACATTTATCTGAACCATTAATGTTCACTGAACCCTAGCGCATTCGGCGTCGGCACATCTTGCTCACAGTTGGCCGGATTATCGACCTTCGCCGGGTCGCATTTTGCCACCACTTCAGGCGGCAAGAAGATATGGTCAAGGATTGCACGCGCCGTCGGGCCTGCCACCACGCCATCGCCTCCCCCGTTCTCCAGAATTAATGCCATCACCACGGTCGGATTTTTATACGGCGCAAAGGCGGTATAGAAAATATGGTCACGTAATCTCAGCGGCGTCATTTTGGCGTTATAAATCTGATTTTCCCGCAGGCTAAATACCTGTGATGTCCCTGATTTCGCCGCTATCTGATACGGTGCGGTATGGAATAACTTGTACCCCGTACCGTTCGGAAAATTCGCCATGCCAAACATACCGTTACGCACTATGCCCCAGATAGGCGATTTCGGATCGGCAATCTGGGTGGTCGGCGGCTGCACATACGGCGTGATCACTTTGCCGCTTTGACTGGAATAAAGCAGATGCGGCGTCTGTAATTTGCCGTTGTTCACCAGTGCCGACAACGCGCGCACCATTTGAATCGGCGTCGCCACCCAATAGCCCTGCCCGATGCCGACCGAAACCGTATCTCCCTGATACCAGCCTTTTTTGTGCACTTTCAACTTCCACTCACGGCTTGGCAGCACACCATTATATTGCTCATCGAGATCAATCCCCGTCGGCTGACCGTAACCAAATTTGGTCAACCATTCGTGGATCCGATCAATACCCATCTCATAGGCCACCTGATAGAAGAAGGTATCTGCCGACTCCTCGATGGCTTTGGTAACGTTTAGCATCCCATGGCCGGTTTTCAGCCAGTCGCGATAATGCCGTTCGGTTCCCGGTAACACCCAGGTTGGGGCACCGAAGAAGGTGGTTTGTGGCGTAATAACACCGGCAAACAACGCCGAGGTCGCCATAAAAGGTTTGACGGTCGAAGCGGGTGGGTACAACCCCTGCGTCACACGGTTGATCAGCGGCAGGTCTGGATTTTTCAGCAATGCGCTGTACTGTTTGCTGGAAATACCATTAACGAAGGGATTGGGGTCATAACTCGGACTGGAAACCATCGCCCGAATGCCGCCGTCGCGCGGATCCATCACCACCACCGCCGCACGCTGCCCTTTCAGCACTTG
>Ga0105854_1000731_pt1 | contig 14141 bp, 16 predicted proteins | sample OrgsoiDNA_201058_FD_89679 | JGI IMG/M metagenome (GOLD analysis project Ga0105854, IMG submission 89679) | Permafrost soil microbial communities from the Arctic, to analyse light accelerated degradation of dissolved organic matter (DOM) -... | ecosystem: Environmental > Terrestrial > Soil >... | reverse complement strand
TCTCTCACTCTTTATTTTAAGGTCAGTCCGGCGAGCCGGTAAATCGTATGAGGGGGAGTATGAACGTCCAATTGATGGATAAAAACGGCAGGGAAGTCAGAAGACTATCGAGTTTAATGCATCAATGATGAGCGAGAAAAGTTCGCCATGCCGCTGACCACGGCGACAGTGCGCCGTTCGCGTCAGCCTGCAACACCTCGATGTGCGTCACTCCCAGCGGTAATGCCAGCGCAAGAGCAACATCGGCCTGAACGGCGCTTACCAATTGTAACGGCGCGGAGGCGCCTGAAAAATGCTGCAAGAGCGGGTCAACGCTGACAGAAGCCATCTGCCACACGCTGCGGCCCTGCTGTTTGAGTAAGGCTTCGCGCAATGTCCACAACTGCCAGAACGCCGCACGTTGCTGGTCACCCTGCTTGAGAAACCAGTCATATTCCGACTGACTGAACAGCGTTTGGGCGAGGCTCAGCATCGACGCGCGCGGCCGCAGGGTTTCGATATCTGCACCGATTTCCCCCACCTGACACACTGCCACCAGCACCTGATGCCCGCTATGACTGATCGAAAAATGCGGCAGCGTGGTGTCGCAAAAGGCCGGTTTTCCTTCCGCTGCATAGCGGATTTCTGGCAATGTCCCACAGCCGAAATATTCCCGCATCAGCGTCGCCAGCAATAGCCGCCCGGCAAGAAATAGCGGACGGCGTTTGCCGCCCATTTCTGCGCTCTGTTGCCACACCGCCGGAGATAATAACGCCGGCGCGAACCGGACGTGATCCGTCGCCAGAGCAACAACACAACGGCTCATGGCTAAGGCCAGCGCTTGAAAATCAGCGAGGTGTTGATACCGCCAAAAGCGAAGTTATTCGACTGAATAAATTCGGTCTGAATAGGGCGCGATTCGCCCATTAGGTAATCGAGATCGCCACAGGCCGGGTCAGGCTCGGTCAAGTTGATGGTCGGCACGAAGCGCTCTTCGCGCATCATTTCTAACGTCATCCAGGCTTCGAGCGCACCGCACGCGCCGAGCGTGTGGCCAAAGTAGCTTTTCAGCGAGGAGATCGGCGTTCTGTTGCCAAATACCGCCGCCGTGGCATGACTTTCGGCGATATCACCGCGCTCGGTGGCGGTACCGTGAGCGCTGATATACCCGATGTCAGACGCGCCCAAACCGGCCTGTTTCAACGCCTGTTCGATGCAGATCTGCATGGTTTCTTGCTGCGGCTGAGTAATATGCGCCGCGTCGCAGTTGGTGGCGAAGCCAATGATTTCAGCATAAATCGTCGCACCGCGCGCCAGTGCGTGATCCAGCGACTCAAGGATCAAGGTTCCCGCCCCTTCGCCAATCACCAGCCCGTCACGCGCTTTGTCGAACGGACGCGGCGACAGCTCTGGCGTGTCATTTTGCTGACTGGTGGCAAACAGCGTGTCAAACACCGCCGCTTCTGACGGGCAAAGTTCTTCCGCTCCACCAGCGACCATCACCGTCTGGTAACCGTGTTTTATCGCCTCGTAAGCATAACCAATCGCCTGACTGCCTGAGGTACAGGCGCTGGAGGTGGGGATCACGCGCCCGCGCAGGCCGAAGAATAAGCCGGTATTCACCGCCGTGGTGTGCGGCATCATCTGCACATAGGTGGTGCCGGTGATGTTGTTGGTGTGCTTTTCGGTCAACATGGTGGCAAATTCACTCACCGGCTTGGTGCTGCCGGTGGAAGAGCCGTAGGCAATGCCCGTTTCGCCATTGGTCAGCACCGGGTTATCCAACAAACCGGCCTGTTCCAGCGCCAGTTCGGTCGCCCGAGTCGACAGCAGCGATACCCGCCCCATAGAACGAATGCGTTTACGGCTGTAATGCGCAGGCAGGATGAAGTCGTCAATCGGCGCGCCAAGATGGGTATGCAGCCCCTGATATTGCAGCCATTCATCCATGTGGCGCACGGCATTTTTCCCCTGCTGCAAACGGGCCGAGATCTCCTCCCACTGATTGCCTAACGCCGTCACACCCTGCATGCCGGTGACCACCACGCGCTGATTCATACCATGCCTCCGTTAATGGAAATCACCTGACGGGTGACGTAGGCGGCGATATCGGACATCAAATAACTGGCGAGTCCGGCGACCTCTTCGGCCTGCCCCATACGCTTGAGGGGGATCATGTTCATGGCCGCGTTCAATGCCGCCGGTTCCATATCGATGATACCGGTGTCGATAAGGCCCGGCGCAATACAGTTGACCGTGATTTTGCGTTTTGCCAGCTCCAGGGACAGGGCTTTGCATGCGCCGATAATTCCGGCCTTGGCCGCGCTGTAATTGACCTGCCCGCGATTGCCCATCACGCCCGACACCGATGACAGGGCAATGATGCGACCGCCCTGTCGCAAACCAATCATCGGCATCACGCACGGCTGGAGTACGTTATAGAAACTGTCGAGGTTGGTATGAATCACACCGTCCCAGTCTTCGTCGGTCAGCGCAGGAAACGCCGCATCACGGGTGATGCCCGCATTATTCACCACGCCATAATAGGCGCCATGAGCCGCGATATCGGCGTCGATCACATCACGGCACTGCTGGCGATTGCTGACGTCAAAACCGACTATTCGGCCCTGCCCGCCCGCCGCGACGACCTGTTGCAGCGTCGCTTCGGCCCCCGCTTTGTCGCTATGGTAGTGAATAACGACCAAAAATCCGTCCCGAGCGAGTTGGCTGGCGATGGCTTGCCCAATCCCTTTACTCGCTCCCGTGACCAGTACTGAACGACTCATTGCTGCAACCCCTGCGTTAATTTTATTATTTCATCTGCGGCGGGCTGATAGGTATTCAGCCTCGCCTGCGCCAACATTGTCGGGTTATTGTCTGCATCAGACGTGGTGATAACACATTCAAAATTGGCTAATTTTTCATCCTGCAACATCATTTCAACCCGGATATCCAGCACGCTGTCGGCAGGAAATTGCGCCATCGCACATTTAATTCCCCGCCCGCCAAGCAGCAATCCCAGCTTCGGCGCATCGCCCAGTTGGTTAGCGCGCCAGCCGTTCCATACGCCGACCGTTTGCGCCATCAATTCGATAGCAAACCAGGCGGGCAAGTCGCCTTCCGGCGTTAAAAAGGGCCCCAGAACGCTGGTTTTCGATACCACCACCCGACAATGCGCGCTCTTTTCGGCAACGTCGATCACCTCTTCAACCAGCACCATCGGGGCGGCGTGCGGCAGGTAATCACCTGCGGGTAAATAGTGGCGGCTCATGATGCTCTCCCAATCAAAATACAGGCGTTATTACCGCCAAAAGCAAACGAATTGGACAGAATCACCGGTTTTTCAGGCCGCTGTTCTTGGGTCACCAGCGCAATATCTGGCAGAGAAGCGTCACGGGGGGTGGCTGAGAAATCTTGTACCGGCAACGGTAAATTTTCTTTGAGCAGCAGCCAGCTCAGCGCCGCCTCGGTGGCGCCCGCCGCACCCAGCGTGTGGCCGGTAAGATGTTTGCTGGAGCTGCACGGCACGCGATCGCCGAACAAACGGTGCGTCACCGCGGCTTCCGCCTGGTCATTGAGCGGCGTGGCGGTGCCGTGCAAATTGATATAGCCGACATCATCTGGCGTGATACCCGCCTGTGTTAACGCCATACGCATCGCGCGCTCCGCCCCTTCCCCTTCGGGATGCGGCGCAGACATATGCCAGGCATCAGAAGATTCACCAAATCCAAGCAGCGCAATGTCTGCCGGTTCGCGGGTCAGTAAAATAAGCGCCGATGCTTCACCGATGTTAATACCATCGCGGTCTTGCCCGAAAGGCGTACAGCGCCCGTGCGACAAGGATTCAAGACTGTCGAAACCGTTGATCGGCATCCGGCATAAACTGTCAGCACCGCCCACCAGCGCGACGTCAGCCATGCCAGAGGCGATCAGCCGCTGTCCGCTGATAATCGCCCGCGCACTGGAAGAACAGGCGGTGGATAGCGTATAGGCCGGGCCATCGGTGCCCAGATAAGCTGCTAAGAACTGCGCCGGATCACCTAATTCTTGCTGCTGGTAGTGATAGCCCTGCGGCAGTTCCCCCGTGCGCTGATGATGACTGACTGCCGCTTCGCCTTCGGCAATACCCGACGTGCTGGTACCGAGGATCACCGCCACGCGATGACGGCCATATTGCGCGATCGCCTGTTGCACCGGTTGTTCAATTTGCGCCACCGCCGCCAGTAATAACTGATTATTACGGCTACGATGTACGACGAATTCGTCAGGAACAAGGGGGAGATCCGCCGTGACATTCCCTACCCAAATGGGCCGTTTGCTGGTCAGAAATTGACTGTTCATTTGCATACCGGGCGCATGGCCTGCGGTTAAATTGGCGGCGATCTCTGCCAACGAATGACCCAGCGCATTCACCATGCCGACGGCCGAAAAATAAATCATGTTACTCGTCCACGTTCTGAATGGTGATGTGGTAATGAAAGGCCCGCTGAGTGATCGACACCGGCTGACGCTGGCCGCCACGCGTGACATAGTCGATACGGGTGATTTCATGGCCTTGGTTATCCGACAAAATTCGGCGCATACCGCGATCTTGCAAGGTCCAGCCCGCAGGCAATAACGGCTGCCAACGGCTCACCGGCCAATAGCAGAACATAATATCGGCCAGAACCTGATTTGCTGGAGGCAAATGGGCGATGTTAATCGCCTGTTCGGTATGAATCCCCTGCGGGTCGTAAGTCAGCTTAAATAAGCGAATGCCCAACGGGGATAATCCCGCCAACTGCAACGCGTTGCCATCGACATTCAGCAGCACCAGTAAAGACTGAGTTTTGCCGTCCACCGTCGCGGTCAGTAGCTGTTGCTGATTGAACGGCTGCGCAAAGTCAGGCGCTGGCAAAGAGACGCGCACGCCGGGCTTAAGCCAGGCTTCGGCAGTTTCATTAGGCTTAGGTTGGCTCGCGCACGCATTAAGTAACAGCGCTATTAGGATCAGCCAAGGCATGGCGAGTCGGTTCATTTTTTCTTTCCTCTTTTTTTGACCGGCAGGGTCAACGGCGACAGCAGGAAAGCCGTCAAAATGCCGCAACTCAATACAATGCCGAAACTGCTGATCGCCTGTGTCGAACTGAAAACCAGCATACCGAAGGTCAATAATGTAGTGACCACCGCCATAAAGATGGCAAACATCGAGGTGGTCGGCGTTCCGCGTGGGTTGGTGAAAAACAGCGTGTAATTAATGCCGATACCCAATACCAGCACCAGCGCCAGCAGCGAGAACAGATTCAGGTTATGCCCGCTGTAACCCAATGCCGCAACTCCCATCAATAATGACAACACCGTCGGCACCAGACAGACCAACCCGTGCGGCAACCGGTAACGCCAAAGGTAAATGATAGCGATGGCGGCCACGGCGACTCCCAGTAGATAAGAAAGATACGCCCGATATTCGGAAAATAATTGGCTGAATTCGGTTTTGCGATCCACCCAACCGACTCCGGCCGAGGATGCCGCCAGCTCGGCCATCGCCGCGCTATTATGGACGCCACTCACCGGGATCAGCGTCGCGCTACGGCCATCCGGCAGCGACAACCACAACAGTCGCCAGCCCTGACTGACCACGCTGTTAAGCCAGGCCGCCGGTAAAACCGCCTGACTGCTGAGATCGGGCGCTTTGACGGCGATCCCCGCCTGTTGCAGTTGTTCGACAATCTGCGGTGCGCGATTGCGCAGCAGATCCAAATCCTGCTGTTGTTTTTTCAGCGAAGGAAGATCAATGGCGCGATAGCCGTCAATCCAGCCCTGCGCTTTGGCGTTGATCAGCGAAGGACGCAAGGCTTCGAGCCGCTGTAAGGTTTGTTCAGCGTTATCGCCATACACCACTAACCATTTCTGATCGTTCGTTTGCCCGGTCAGCGCGGCGATCTGCTGCTCCTGCTGTTGCAGGCCCACCGGCAAAGCTTGCAGATCAGCAATGTCGTCATTGATGTGTAATTTTGCCAGCCCGCCGAGCGCGATCAGGGCGCATAATGCCGGTAATCCCAGCCGTAGCACGTTGCGACTGCGCCATGCGTGCAGCCAGCGCAGGATCAGCACCAACCCCGGCGTCAGCCCAACCGGTAAGTTACGCGATAAATACGGGTACCAGCACATGACGGTAATACAAGCCGCACTCAAACCGGCGGCAGCAAAAATCGCCAGTTGCTGCAAGCCTGGGAACGGCGCGATCAGCAACATTAAATACGCAGCAACCGTGGTCAGCATCGCCATCGACAGCGCGGGGAACAATTTTTTCAGGCTTTCCAGCGGCGTGGTGTCTGCGCCATGCACTCGTCGTTCGGTCAGAAAGTACAGCGTGTAGTCCGCCGAAATGCCGACGATGCTGGCGCTCAACACTAGCGTCATAATGTGAATTTCGCCAAACACCCACAGCGTGAACACCGTTCCGCTCAGCGCGCCGACGGTGATCGACAACAAGCTCAGCAACATCGGCAAAACCGAGCGGAACATCAGTAAGATCAGCGCAAACACGCCGATAACTGAGGCCAGGCCGATGGTGGAAATATCATGTTCGGCCTGATGACTGGCATAGTCGCTGTAAAAAACGGTGCCGCGTTCCAGCACTTTGGCGCCCGGCCAGCGCTGTTCGAACGCCTGTTTGGTGGTATCCAGCGCCGCCACCACCTGTCGACCACTGGAGATGTCATAAGACGAGGCTTTCAGCTCGCCGTGCAATAAGTACCAGCGACGCCCCTGTGCGTCGCGCGCCACCAGCCAGCCGTTGTCGAGGGTCATGCCCGCGCTGTTTTGCTGCTGTGCCATCTGCGAGGCGCGCACCAGCAACAGCGGATCGTTCGCCAGCTCTTTGCCACTGACACCGGCGAAGGCGGAATAGACTTGTCCGAGGATCCACTGGCTCTGCGCCGTGGCACCCGACGTCAGGCGCTGACGGGTGGCGTCATCTATCAGAGCATTTCGATGGCTGAAAAAGAAGGCGCCCCATTCCTGCTGACGTTGCGGACTCATCGACCCTTCAATATCGTTCAAGGCTGGGATCTGGTGTAACCGGGCCAGCCAGTCGTCCAGAGCCGCGGTTCCAGCGTTTTCCGGTGGGCTAACCAGCCACATCAGTTGCCGGTCAAGCCGTTGGCTAAAACCCCGCGAAAGCGCATCCGGCACACCGGCCAGTTGCTGTTTCGGCAACAGCGCCAGCACGCTGCTGTTGATTTGGCTCCGCGGTAACAGCCAGCACAGCGCCGCCACCAACAGCAGGCAGATTAACAGCCAGCCTTGCGCCAGTCGGCGATGGGATTCAGCCGACAAAATGCGCCTGCTCTGCGACAGTCAGGGTCGCCGGTTGGGTTTGCTGGTTGAAAAAGCGAAGGTGCGTCACGTCGCCCTGCATGTCGTTGATGTCGATATTGTCGAGGAACGCGCTGCCCTGAAGACGAAGCGTGCGGAACAAGCGGTTAAGCGGCGTGGTTTTCGGCGTCAGAATCAACTGCCATGTCCCTTGCCCTTTGTCGGTAAAGTCGAGGGTGAAATTTTGTTCCAGCGCTCGCTGATCCGCATGGAACAACGCCGTAAGCAACGAGTTAAACTGGAACATCTGCGGGTTGTTGTCCGCCGTCACCACCTGCGCGGGTTGGCCCGCCATGGTTTGCACCATGCGGTTTTCGGTCAACAGCAAGGTCAGACTGAAGGGTTTTTCCTGCTGCCACCACAGGCCATTTTTTTGCGCGATCAACAGATTTCCGCTGGAATTGAGCGGCTGGCTCATGCCGCTGATGCTGCGCTGTTGGGCAAACTGCGCACGCAATACCGGTTGTTGGCTGAAGCGCTGTTGTAATTCTTCCAGCGTGACGGCGTGAGAAGCCAGACTGAACAGGCTCAGACAAAACAGCAAGACGATTTTCACAGCGTGATCCCCGTTTTGTCGAACAGCACCTGTGGCGACACAAAGCACATCTCTTTGGTCTCGGCATCGACCGCCACCTGCAGGGTGTAACCCGTGGTGGTTCGCTTACCGGTTGCCGCGTCAAAAATCTGGTAACTGATGCGCAGGCGATTTTCGATCTCTTCTAACTGAGCATGGACTTCAATCTGCTGCTCAAAGACCAGCGGCGCGATGTACTTAACGCGAGTGTCGACAATCGGCCAGACATAACCGGACGCCTGCATTTGGCGATAACCGTAATCAAACTGCTTAAGAAGCTGTTCGCGGGCGATCTCCAGATAACGAAAATAGTTACCGTGCCACACCACGCCCATGGCGTCAGCATCATGGAAGGGAACGGTGAGGCACACGCGGGTGCTAAAACGGGGCACGTTAAAGCGCGGATCAAGTTTCGAAGGCATATCAGTCGGTGTCCCGTTGGGTGGCATCCTGCAAAGGCGGTTGCCAGAAATCGAAAAAGTTAAACCAGTCGTGCGGCGCTAACAGGCAATAGTGCTCAAGCCGTGCGGCATAACGATCCACCGCCGCCTGCAACGCCTGTTGGCGTTCATTACGTGGTAATAAAAGCGGATCGGCGAAGGTTTCAAAATGGATGTGTAACTGGTTGGACTGCAAAAGCCCAAACATCAGGAAAACGGGCACTTTTAGCGCCGAGGCCAGAATAAAGGGCCCCTGAGGGAAGGTCGCCAACTCGCCGAGAAACGGGCTGCGGATCACCCGTGGTGCGGTGCCGCGCTCATGTTGCCCCGCGGAAGTTCGATCTCCGACGATAGCCACCCACTCTCCCGCGTCGAGTTTACTTTTCAACATCATGGCGGTGTCCGGCCCGAGCGTCGCCACCTGAATCAGGTTGAGGTTGGCCTGCGGGTTCACCTCTTTCATGATCTGATTGAAACGTTCAGCGTGTTGGGTGAAGACCAGCGCGTTGACCGTCACCTTATGATTTAGCTCGCCCAGGGCACGGCAGGATTCAATATCCCCAAGATGCGACGCGAGGATCAGCGTGCCTTTGCCCGTGGCGATTTGCGCTTCGCACAGTTCAGGGTTCACCATCAACGCATGGCGTCCAAGCACGGTATCACCCTGCCAGCTCGCCAGTTTATTCAGCGATGCATCGCCAAAACGCAGGAAATGACGAAAGCTGCCGAGTGCATAAGGCAACGTTTTTTGCCGCCGTTCAGCGGAGCGTTTTAGCCGCTGAAGATACTGCTCTGAGGCGTCACGCTGCGTTTTTCCCGTCAGCCAGAAAAAGCCAACCACCGGATAGAGCAACAGTTTGAACGCCCGTCGTCCGAGCAGTTTGTAGACTTTAAGCATCAGGCGAATGCCCCACGGCCCTTGCCGTTCTGGCGTCCGCGACCAGTGCAAGGCGGGAGTCTGACGACGCTGACGCAACAGTTGAGGAATGCGTGGCAACATGCCGAAGAATAAGCGCGTGTGCATCCATGAGATACGCAGGTTGTCCTTGAGCGCATCAAAGTGCGACAGGCCGTCAGCAGGATAGGTGACGCGCGTCGGCAGAAAGCGGCTTGGTGTTCCCTGCCAGTAAAGTTTGACCATGATGTCGGTGTCGAAATCCATCCGTTCGCCGAGCACCTGTTTTCGCATCAGCGCGATACAGGGGGCGACAGGGTAAACGCGAAAGCCACACATGCTGTCTTTCAGCGACAGCGAAAGCGTTTCAATCCATACCCAGAAGTGGGTGATATAACGTCCGTACAGGCGAGATTTTGGAATGGAGTCGTCATAGATGGGCCGGCCGGAAATCAACATGTCGGGATAGGTTTTCGCCTCCGCCAGCATCGCGGGCAGGTCTTCGAGTTGATGCTGACCATCGGCATCCACCTGAACGGCGTGCGTATAACCTTCGCGTGCCGCCTGTTGCAACCCTGCCATCACCGCCGCGCCCTTTCCCTGATTATGTACCAATCGAGTTAGCGAAACCGCTGGCGTACACTCCGCCAGCCGTTGCAACTCATGGGCGGTGGCGTCTTCACTGCCGTCATCAATCAGCAAGCACGGCAGGTTAAATTTCTCAAGCCGCGCCAACACGCCCGCCATCATCGGCCCGTGGTTGTAACAAGGAATAATAATGCAGGGTTTAAATTCTTTGGCGATCAGTGACATAACAGGATTTTCCCGCTACTGGCGACGTGGTCACCCACGCGGTAGCCAAAAACCAGACGCTGTTTTTCTTTCAGCCATTCGATACGCAATTGTACCTTTTCACCGGGAATTAACGGTTTCTGGAATTTAAGTACCTCCATGCCGCCAAAGGTTCCTATCTCAGGGAATTGTTGCGCAGCAAACAGCATCACCCAATTCACCTGCGCCACGCCCGGCAAAATCGGTTGTTCCGGGAAATGCCCGGCAAACCAGAGAAGCGCTGGGGGTAAATGCAGTTGTAGCGTCAGGCAGTCGCCCTCGCGTTGAAGTTCAAGCACCTCTGGCATCATCATAAAAACAGTTCTCTTATTTCTGCATAAGCGCGTTTGCCTTGTGCATTCACCGGAATATCCGTGGCGATTCGCCAAAAGCGTGGAATCGCTACCGGCGTCAACCATTGGCGTAGCTGCTGGCGTAACGCGGCCAGAAAGGCGGCCTGCCCGAGTGTTTGATATTGCTGGTAACCGGTTTCACTGAGCACAATGAGCGTCGCCACGTAGTCGCGCCCGCGCTTGTTAAGTATCAGCACGCTGGCCTCACGCAAAGCGCTCAGCGTGGACAGGCGTAGCTCGATGTCGCTCAGTGAAATACGCTGCTCCGCAATGTTCACCACGCGATCTTTACGCGATCCCAGATGAAACGAGGATTGCCCCGCAAGCAGCGTAATATGATCATTCAGCTCAATCCCTTGGGGCTCGGGGATCAATGCCGATTTCACAATGACAGTATCAGCACCCTCGGTGATAAACGTCACTTCGGCAAAGCGTTCCCAAGGAGTGTCCCGTTGAGATTGCTGACGATAGCCAATGACACCGGTTTCCGTCGTGCCATAAATTTCCATCGGCAATACGCCACAGCACCGTTGCGCGCGAAGAGCAGCCTCAACATGCAACGGACCGCCCGCCGAAAATACCTGACGGCAACCAACTGCTGGCAGGCGAGTATCCAGACGCTGTAAAAAAGCGGGGCTGCCAATAAGTGTCAGATCGTATTCCTGTGCCAACGCCACAAGCTGTTCATGATACTCAAGCCGACTGGAATAGATTGGCAACCCGAGAGACAACGGCATCACAATGCTAAACGTCAGACCATACAGATGATGATGAGCGACCGTCGATACCAGCCGCGTCCTTGAAGAGTGATCTCCCCAGTGCTGCGCCAGCCAACGACTTTCCTGCTCGAGGCACGCCACAGGTTTAATCACTTTTTGCGGTGTGCCCGTGGAGCCTGAGGTAAACATAACCAAGGACAAACCAGACTGCCATTCAGGCAATTGCCGTTTTGCATTCGTCTGTTCAGGCTGGAACGCAAAGGGAAAGCGTATGACTGGGCAAGATATTTCAAGCGGAAGATCGGTCAGTAACGCATCAAATTCTGTCTGTTGCTCAAGCAGTAAGGCCTGCCGACAATGCCCTGGAAGTACCGGTGTCCTACCGCAGTAAAGGACCGCGAGGAGCGCCGCGATGAATGCATAAGGATCCTCGAAGCACAGTGCCCACCTCGTTTGTATGGTGGCGTTGATTTTCTCAATGAGCGCGGTAACATCGTGACGTAAATCCTTCAGCAACCATTGCTGGTCTTTACGCCAGGCGATGAGCGTGTCATCCGGTCGCTCGGGACGTAGCCATTGCGACAGAGGTAAACTCAGCTGCGGCGAACCCTTTTTCTGACTATCCATTCCATACTCATCAGTAAGCCAATCAGCAGATAACTCAACCCACCGTTGTAAAACGTCCATAGCGCCAAATCCCCATGCAAGCAGGTATAAAGCGCAATAACACCGTTAAGAATAAAAAAAACACACCAAACCTGCGTTACCTTTCGGGTATAAGCCACGCCCTCTGGTGGTAAATCGGGTTCGCTCAGGCGAGCCAAGCGTTCGACCATCGTGGGTGTATAAAACAGTGAAGAGAAGAACAACAAAAACAGAAGAATATTCACCGCGACCGGGTAATAGAGCAGCATCTGAGTTTCATGCAATGCCCAGCTCGCCAACGCTACTATCATTCCCGCCACGGCTATCGCTTTTCCCAGAAAGGCTAATTGCGTGAGCTTTCCTCTAAATGTCATCAACCGCAGGATAAAAATCACCGCCAAAAGCGGAGCCAGAATCTGTGTTCCCGCGTGCTTGATCCCTAACCAAACCGCCAAAGGGTAGGCAAGGATAACCAGCGGCAATAACCCCTGACTACACCGAAGAAATCGGGAGCCGCCAGGGTTACTCAAGGACGATGGCACAGTCTTACAGAGGTTCTGCGTGGAGGAGCGCATCAATGGCATCCACCACATCCTGAACGGTACGAACAGACTTGAACATTTCAGGTTTAATCTTTCTGCCGGTGGTTTTTTGCAGATGAACAATCAGATCAACGGCGTCAATGCTGTCTAATTCCAGATCTTCATAGAGTTTTGATTCTGGTTTGATATCGTCGGCATCGATTTCAAATAATTTGACCAGCATATCGACAACTTGTTGATAAATATCTTGCTTGTGCATACGTCTCTCTCAACCACGCTGTTCTGAAATAAATTTAGCGAGGGTCGCTACTGAATAAAAATGCGTGCGCATTTCCTGACTCTCTGCCGAGAGCACCAATCCATATTTATTCTTTAGCGCTAAACCCAATTCTAAAGCGTCGATGGAATCCAGTCCTAAGCCGTCACCAAACAGCGGTGAGTCGGTCTCTATCTCGTCTGGCGTCATCCCTTCCAGATTCAAGGTTTCAATGATTAGGAGCTTGATTTCATTACTTAAAGGAACCATGACTTAATTCTCGTTATTTTAATTGCTACCGCGTCAGTTCAGACCGCAGGTGATGCGTCAAACGCCTCGCCGCCAGGGCAGGAGAAAGATCGTGCTCATCAATGAACTTATCGGCACTAATCTTATTTTCTACAGTAATAATGAACTGCGGTTTGATCGGCGGAATGTTATACCACTTGCCCCTTTTGGTCAGCATCGGGGGAGTGCAAGAAATCCGAACAACCCTGACATCACAACGCGCACGAACGGCGATATTCGCAGCGCCACGTTGTAGCGACAGTGACTTGCCGGGTATCGAACGTGTTCCTTCGGGAAACACCAGCAAGGTGCCGCCCGTCTTCAAACGCTCTTCACATGCGACCATTAGCTGTTCTGAACCCGCGTTGACCAAATACCCGGCGGCACGAATAACACCGCGACAAAACACATTTTTTAGCAGCGCCTGTTTCACAATGCAGTCACAACGCGGCATGCATGATGCCAAAAACACATAATCCAGAAGCGTCGGATGATTGGCGACCACCAGACAACCGGTATCCTGCTCAAACTTTTCGGCACCCACAAAACGGTAATCCAAAATGCCTGCTGTCCGCAACGCGCCGATAAAGCAGCGAAAGCAGAAACGAATACTGCCCAGCGTCATCTGGTTCAACTTCTCTGGCTGGCGAATAATTAGACGTAATAGACTAAACCAGATTAAGGAAAGTACCAGTCCGCCAATTCCGAAAATGCCAAAAAAAAAGCCGGTCGCTGCCCAACGCCATAAGCGGTTGAGCCAATGTGATTTTTGATAATCTTCGCTCATACATTGCAGTTCCAGCGCCACAGTTTTTCACCAGAATCGATCTGAAAAGCGTCTGTTTTTCTTAACCAATGCCGTAAAAACTGAAGCCCTTGAGGTAAAGGATCATTGTCGACCTCAGCAGATAACTGCACGATCTGCTCATAACTCAAGGAATTGCCCTTTGCCAATATCAGCGCAACGGCATAGGGATAAAAAAGACCACCTTCTGATTGCGGGTACATTGAAGGCGTCAGGCCATCGAAATCGATCAGCAATACGCGCTCTGTTCCTGTCAACAGCATCGCCTGAGCTTCAAGTAAACCTTGGTGAAAGCTGTCTTTCCCCGCCGCAAGTGAAGTAATAGGCAACGGATTCTTATTGATGATCGTCAGCCATCCCGCCGCCGTATTATGCACAGACGTCGAAAAGTCAGTCGGCGACACCGAATCTTCGGCAGACAGCCGTTGTAAAATTTTAAAGGTTTTTTCCAGCTC
>Ga0105854_1000730_pt1 | contig 14150 bp, 13 predicted proteins | sample OrgsoiDNA_201058_FD_89679 | JGI IMG/M metagenome (GOLD analysis project Ga0105854, IMG submission 89679) | Permafrost soil microbial communities from the Arctic, to analyse light accelerated degradation of dissolved organic matter (DOM) -... | ecosystem: Environmental > Terrestrial > Soil >... | reverse complement strand
TGGGTTCCCACTCTTAATACTCTCCTCCCTCTCCTCCAAACCACGCTAATTCGAAACCACGTCACGGGACGCGTCGGGACGCTCCAAGGCAGCTTTTTGAATTCTAAGTGGGAAAGTAGCTAGGCCTTCACCTCCATCAGGTTGGCCGGAGGACTTGCACCTCCAAACTGCTGAACATGCCCAGCACACAACTAAACCGCCGGGCGGTATTCGCCTTCGAGTAAGATTTGTTCCCCAGCCTCAAGTATCGCGCCGCCCTGATGGTCTGTTACGGAGCCGGACTGCGCATCAACAGGACACCCGTATTCCGGAACTGTCGGAGTTCAACGAATGAAGCCTGTGCGGCTGACCCATCCGAGCGTCCCTATCCGCCCTGGTTCCACCTTCGGCTACCCCTATCTACGCAGCCCTGCCGAAATCTCACGATCTCCCGCCTTCAAGGACTCGTGCGCAACCCGGACCTTCTGTGCCCCGCGATACGCGGCGGCACCGTTGCGCCCACGCCGCGAAGAGGGCGCAATTCTTCCCGCATGTTCCTTCGACGCTTTGCGTTTTCCTGGTGGATTCCAACAATGACCCTTTCTACTGCTACGGCAGTGTACGAGCGGCCACCCAAGTCACAGGTCTGGGCCCTCTACATGCCCCGTATGGGCCGCCATGCACATCTTGACCAGCAGAGTCTCGCCCTCCCAAGGGAAACGAACGACAACCCAATCCGTGGTGCCGGCACTCTTGGTCCTGAAATTCCTGCCGAAAACCACGGTCGGGATACTAAGACCGAGAACGCCAACATGCGCTTCGAGATCGTTTTTAACACTGCCGACGATCATGTTGGTAAGTTCGGCGACAGCATCCAGTACTTCCTCGTTTACCTCGCTGTTATCCGTCATGAGCATCCGATTGCAGACACGGCAGGCCAAGTCCGGCGAACAGAAAACGCTCCCTGTGCCAGCCCACGCACCCGCCACTCCGATGAAGGATGCCACACCATCGATGGCGTCCGGCGTGCTGTGCTCAATCGACGCTTCGCCTGGACCAAGTTCCACTCCAAGCATGGTCGAGAACACACTGATTGCAGACCGTCTGATTGAATCCATGATCTGAGGTTGTAGGTTCATAACGGCCGCACTGGCTCGAGGATTCCGGCCAGCTTCTCTTTAATTTCATCGGCCGTGAACGGCTTCCGGACGTAACCGGACGCGCCCAGCCTGACAGCTTCGCCCACCTTGGTTGCACCACCTTCGGTGGTGATCATGATCACGGGGATATGGCGCAACTGCGGGGAGGCTTTCAGCGAAGCCAGTAACTGGAGGCCGTCCATCTTGGGCATGTTGATATCCGAAAGGATCAAATCAACCTTTTGTGCCTTGAGCACATTCAACGCTTCCAGTCCGTCTCCTGCTTCAAGGATGGTGCGGATCGACATGCCAGTCTGCCGCAGGACACGCTGAAGGATCTTCCGAATCGCGGCCGAATCATCTACAACCAAGACGTCTGACTCCATTGGACTCCTCACACACTATTCATCGGTGAATCTTGGGATTCCAATAGATCCTCACGCTTTTGATCGTATCTATTATCGGCGGTGAGTTTCTTCCGGTGATACTCGGTGCGGCGCCAGCACTAGCACTCGGTTCCGCCGCGGACTGCCTAGCGGCGCTGGAGCTTCGAAGGCTGGCCCGGAACACATCCGGGAACGCGAGGTGCCAGTGGAAGAACCGATACTCCCCTGCGGCCCCGACATTTCCGCGGCCCGACACGTGTCAACCGGCCGCGATGCGAAGTTCCTGGGAGGTCCCCGGGAGGTCACGGGGGCTCTTTGATTTTGGCGATATCTTAAGCAGGGTCAGGTGTGATGCTACTCTGGCACTGTGCTAAAATCTGTTGCACCGCATTCAGATTGTCGTATTTCCAGAGATGAATCGAGATCGATGACATCGAAAGCTGAATCTTCGTGCTTTTGCCGTCAATTTCGAGCGTGAATTCCGGGCGGAAAGTAGACATTTTGGCTATCTCGGGAGGCAATGTGTCGTTCAAATCGGGCCTCTCGAGGATGGCCACTAGAGCCGGCCCCTTCCAGCGAAACAGGGGGTCGGGCCGTGGAAGTTTGGCGGCGATCTGCTTGGCAAACGAGGCGAGAACTGCGTCGTGGTGTCCGTCGCCGTAGCGCCTGGTGATACTACCCAGGGCAACCGTGAACAGCACCAAATAAGCGTGGACCCGGGAGCCTATGGCTTGCTGCAGGGCAAGTTCCGCGGTTTGCATACTCGGGAGGCCGGTGGCAGGGTCGCTATCCACCAAGGAGGCGCCTGAATGCCCACTCGTATTCATCAGTTCGAGTGTTTGGATGGTAATGGCGTCAGACTGCTCCTGCTGGTGGGTGGCCTCTTCCCGCACACTCTGGAGGGATTCCGCTAACTCATCTTTCAAGATCCGAATATCTCTACCATGAACGGCCTTGGCCAATTTCTGTCCAATGTTCCGCAGCTTTTCCGCAGAGGCGCCCTTGCCTTTGGCAAGTTCCAGCATCTTACCCATCAGCAGGCCGTCTGCGCTCTTACGTTCCTCTTCACGATCGCTAATGTAGCGCGAAACTCCACGGTTGTAGGTCTCAATCGCCCTCACGATCGCTCCGGTTGCTTGTAACACGTCAGTGCCCGTCTTGGCAATCTCCAAGTCATTGCGTATTTTCCGAAGCGTTGCACGGTTCGCTTCATACTTGGAAGGATCATATTCTACCGAGTGGGCCACAAGCGCCTCCAACATAACGTACGGGACGCGCAGTAAGGCCCTGGCGCCTTCGTCGGGTACCTGACCAATGTACTTACTAATGGAAATCATAGTCTCAAACTTCTTATCGACCAAATCGACTCACATGTTAGTGCCGGTCCAAAAACGGTGGCGTTTTGCCGGGCCTTGACGCCGTTGGGAGCGCCGCACGTCCGTACGTCAACTGTTTCTTTGGGTTGACGACAATTTCTAGAGGCCAACCACCCGAGACGCCGATCAGCAATGAGAGCGACGATCCGAGTGCCGGAATCCCGCGCCTTGGGCTTGCCACCCCGACGTTCTTCGTGCACGGCGCGGTCAAAGACCTACTAGACTAACGGCCGCCGCCGCGGGCGCGCTTTTCTGGATGCGTTGCGCGTCTTCTATGCGGCCTATCCCGGCGAGGCGCTTCCGCCCGAATCGTCGCTCATTCTCCCCTGACCCGGACACGGCCCGATTTTCTCCAGCAGGCACGCCCGCTTCTTCCCGGTGCTCACCACCTGACCTGTAAACTTGTGGGCGCCATTGACCAGCAGTTCCACAGGGCGCTCCACCGGGTAGTCAAAGGTCAGCAGATGTCCTTCACACAGATCCAGCAGGTCGCGCACCGTGATGGTGGGCCCCTCCATGCGCGCTTCCAGAGCGGCCGAGCCATGGCGCAGCACTCGCAGCATGCGCGATTGCTCGGCCTCGCTGGCGCGCGACTTCCGCACCGACCATTGCTGATCGAACTTCTGCCGCATCATCTTGATGACGATCGAGGGCATGGCGATGTTCATCATGCCCACCGCATCCCCAATGCGCACTTCGATCCCGATCGAAACCACCGCCTCGTTAGTCGCCAGCAGATGCAGCGACTGTGGATCGGTCTCCATCGATTCGATCGTGAAATCCACAGCGGTCACTGCCTTCCAGGCCTCGCGCAGATCGTGAAGAATGATGCGGAACAGGCCGTCCAGCAGTTTTTGCTCGATTTCGGTGATCTCGCGCCGGGACGATACCGGTGACTGGCCGGAACCGCCGAGCACCATCTCCAGAATCGGAAAGACCAGCGTGGGGTTGAGTTCCAGGGTGCCGCTTCCATCGTAGGGGCTCAAGCCGAGCGAGACAATGCAGGTGGGCGAAGGCAGCCCGTCCAGGAACTCGCCATACGAGAGTTGTTCCACGCTCACCTGGTTCACGGTCAGGTACGACCGAAGATACACCGAGAGGCTCGAAACCAGGTTGCGCACAAAGGTGTCGTGGACCAAGTGAATGGCCCGGATCTGTGACTTCGGTATCCGGTCCGGTCGGCGAAAGTCGAATTTCACGATTGGAGTATCGGGCTTCTGCTTGTTATTCTGGAAGGCCGCGTCGATTTCCTGTTGCGATAGCTGTTTGATCAATGTAGGCCCCGGCTCATAGTTCTAATATCGACGCGACCACGATGAACTTTAGGGGAGAGTCGGACTTGCCCCCAGTTGCCTCGGCAACCTCCAGGGAGCATTTGCCGTCCGCAGGTTCCGCCAGGGGACCAGACGTCGAACCCGGGCCGGGGTGGCTGTCGATGGCGGCCCGCCGATTGGACGGCGGTACGCAGACGTTCGGTCAACTCATCAAAGCGGAGTGGACCTTCCTCCCCGCTCTTCTCGATGCAGGCCAGCACCTTTAGAGTCGCGTCAACTGTCTCCAGAATCAGCGAAATCAGGGCCGGAGTGAGCTCCGGCTCGCCGTCGCGCAACTGGCTCAGCTGGGCCCGATGCGTGATCCTCTCCAGCGTCGAAAACGCGAGGAAGCCGCACGTACCCTTAATGGTGTGAATAATGCGGAAGATGCTTGCCAGCAGCGCCGCGTTCTTCGTGGGCTTCTCAAGTGAGATGAGCTCCTGATCCAGTCGCGAGAGGTTTTCATAACTCTCGCAGTCGTTGGCCTCGCCATGAGCGCGTCGTTATCCGGTAAGGGCGGTACGGATCGCCTGGGCGACCAAGTGCAACGGGACCACGCGGTCGGCTCCGCCCAGTCGAATGGCTTCCTTGGGCATGCCGAAGACGACGCAGCTTGCCTCGTCCTGAGCGATTGTGGAGGCGCCGGCGGATTTCATTTTCTTCATTCCCTGTGCGCCATCCGATCCCATGCCCGTCAGGATCACACCGACGGCCTTCGGTCCGGCTGCCTCTGCAACGGAGCTGAACAGCACGTCCACTGACGGACGCTGATAGCAGACCATCGGTCCATCCTTGACCGACACCCGGTAGACGCCGCCCGACTTGCGCAGAACCATATGGAAGTTCCCTGGAGCGATGAGGGCCAGTCCGGGCCGGACCATGTCCCCATCCGCTGCCTCCGCCACACGCATGGGGCAGAATTTGTCCAGACGCTCGGCGAACGCGCGCGAGAAGCCGGCCGGGATATGTTGCGCGATGACGATGCCAGGCATATCGGCCGGCAATTGCGTCAGTACTTCTTCGATAGCTTCAGTGCCGCCAGTGGACGCGCCGATCGCGATCAAAGCCAGCGGGTTGAATTTCCCCGCAATGGGCGCCGGCGGCGAAACCGCGGGCTGCGGCTTTGGCGTGCGCGACCGCGGGACACGCGAGGCCGCCGCCGCGCGGATTTTGCTCGCAAGCGATACCTTCAGCTCACCGACCGAATAGGGGCCGCCCGGCTTGGCCACGACTTCCACGGCGCCGGCGCGCAGCGCCTCCACCCCGGCCTGGCAAGAAGCCTGGGCGAGTGAGCTGATTACGATTACGGGCATGGGATGAAACAGCATCAACTTCTTGAGAAAGGTTAGCCCATCCATGCGAGGCATCTCGATATCCAGAGTCACGACATCCGGGGACAAGGCCAGGATCTTATCGCGGGCGATAAATGGATCGGGCGCCGTTCCAATTACTTCGATACCGGACTCGCCTGACAGTGCCTCTGTCAGCAGCTTGCGCACAATGGCGGAATCGTCGACGATCAGGACCTTGATTTTTCTGTCCACGATCATACCCCCTCCTCGAGCGTGAGGAAGGAAACGAGTGCTCCTTCGGAGAACTCGAGGCGGCAGGTGGATGGCGATCCGATAGTAAAGTCCGGACCTGGTTCGTCCGCGCCGACATGGACCGACTCAGGAGCGCTCAGATCGAAGATGACGTCCGATTCCATCTGGCTGACCACTGCGCCGCACATCATATTGGCGATCTCCCCCATGACGCCGGCCACTTGGGCTGGAAGCAAGACGATATCATCATCGCATCCAATGAAGTTTTCGGTAAGGGTCCTGGCGACCAGATCCGAGACGACAAGCCCAAACCGGCCGGGTGGCGCTCCTTGAAAGGTCAGGCTAGCCGCGATCAGTGCCCCGGCTGGCCTTTGCGGGTCCATGGACACTTTGTCGGGCGTCACGAAGAACATCGTCTCGAGCACTCTTTGCGCCGCTTCCGACAGAAGTTTGTGTACTGAATCTTTAGTCATTACTCACTCCCAGGAGTTGTTCCATACTCTCGCGCAGCAACTCCGGCGAAAAGGGTTTCGTCAAATAGCCTTTGGCTCCGAGGGACATCATACGATCGATGCGATGCTTGCTGGCATCGGTGGATACCACCAGAACCGGAATGGTTCGCAGCATCTGGTCCTCTTCCATGCAACGCAGAAACTGTTCGCCGTTCATGACCGGCATATTGACGTCGGTAAGAACTATGTCGATCCAGTTCGCACGCAGCAGATCCAGCGCCTCCTGGCCGTTCGAAGCCTCCATACACGCCGCGACGTCCAGGCCCGAAAGGCCGATTACGCGAACAATAAACGCCCGCATCGCCGGGGAATCGTCCACTATCATTAGATGAAATGCCATAGGTGTTTGTCCTCCGGGGCAGGCCGCAAAGCCAGCCCTATAGTTCCCTTTCCGCGGGACCTTCGGGCGACCGCAAAAAGATGCGGCCCGAGGCCATCTCAAAGCGCATCGTTCGCGCGATTTTGCCGCCTGTTTCCTCTGCGTGCACGAGCACTCCGGCCTTCCAGAAAATCTTCTTCATGGCCAGGCAGTTCCGTTGTCCGATATTAAAAACGCCGTGCTCATCCATGATCTGGGCCCCTCCGGCCACGCGCACTCGTAGACGGCGCTTCTGGGCGCCCTTCTCGTAAGCCTCCCGAAACATCATTGGGATGCCGCTATCGGCGAACATGTAAGGGCTCTTGCCGGACTGTGCCGCCCCGGCCGGGGCTTCCGGCAGCATGAAATGCAGTAGGCCGCCCACCCTGGCGATGGGGTCGTAGATGGCAACAGCGATGCAGGAGCCCAGCGCGTAGGTGACCAGCACATTGGATGTATCGGTAGATATGTAGCAATCGGCCACGCCGATGACGACATTCATAGAGGCCTCCGGTAGACAGCCGGCTTGACGTAGTTATAGGGATGGTTGAGCCCGGTGAGGCTTTCTGAGTGTCCGATCAGCAGATACCCCCCGGGCTCAAGACACGACGCGAAGCGATTGACGAGCCGCTCCTGGGTCTCCTTGTCGAAATAGATCATCACGTTGCGACAAAAGATTACCTGAAACGGGTGGGCCGGACGGAAAGATTCCATCAGATTGAGACGACGGAACTCGATCATGCTGCGGATTGGGGGCTTAACTCGATACCACCCTTCCCAGCGATCGGAACCGCGCAAGAGATACTTGCTTGGCCAATCCTTCGGAACTTCCTTGAACCGTTCGGCCGCGTAGGCGCCCCGCTCGGCGGCGGCCAGCGCACGAGAGGAAATATCGGAGGCCAGGATGTGAATTCGGCTCGCTGCGTGCATCCCAAGCTCCTCGAGCAGTGAGAAAGCGATCGTGTAGGGTTCCTCGCCCGTTGAGCAGGCCGCGCTCCAGATCCGGATCTGGCCCTTGAGGCCTGGCACGATGGTCTTTCGCAAGAGGTCGAAATGTGTGGCTTCCCGAAGAAAGGACGTAAAATTTGTGGTGAGGGCATCGAGCAAGGCGATCAACGCTTCGCCTGTCGTGTCCGCGACGACATGCTCGTAGTACTGTTTGAAGGAGTCGAATTTGCCCTGACGGATCTTCTTGCCCAATCGAGCCTGAACCAGCTCCTGCTTTCCATTCTTGAGGTCGATACCGCAACTCTTATAGGCAAGGCTTGTAATCTGATCGAATTCACCTTGCGACAACATCTCACTCGCGGGTTGGGTTGCCAAAGAGCGCCTCCACATCTAGAATTAGTCCGACCCGGCCGTCTCCGAGAATGGATCCACCGGCGACGCCCGTCACGTTCTTGAAGGTTTCTCCCAGACTTTTGATCACGACTTCCTGCTTTCCAATTAGCTCGTCGACATGCACGCAAAAGTTCTTGCGAGCGCCTTCCACAACGATTAGAACGCCTTCCGTCAGCTCTCCGGATGTGGGGATGACGCCGAAACGCCGGTGGAGGCGCAAGATGGGCAGGAGCGAGCCGCGCACAAGGACCATCTCACCGCCATCGGGTAGGGTGGAGAGCGAATCCGGAGTGGGCCGGAACATCTCCTTTACGACGAAAATCGGAACGATGTACCGGTGCACACCGACTCCCACTATGAGGCCTTCGATGATGGCCATCGTCAGCGGCAGCTTGATGATGAAAGTGGTGCCCTGACCGGGGCGCGACGAAATATCGATGCGGCCGCGCAACTTGACGACCTGCTTGCGGACCACGTCCATGCCAACACCACGGCCGGAGACGTCGGTGACTTGCTCGGCGGTGGAAAAACCCGGCTCAAAGATGAAGCTGAACACTTCCTGGTCGGAAAGATGTTCGCCGCCGGAAACCAAGCCTCGTTGCTGCGCCTTAGCGAGGATCTTTTCGCGCACCAGGCCCCGGCCATCATCGGAAATCTCGATATTGATGAATCCGCCTTTATGATAGGCCTTCAGATCGAGCCGGGCGATAGGGCTCTTGCCGCAAGCGATACGCGCTTCGGGCGGCTCGGCGCCGTGGTCCACCGCGTTGCGGATCATATGCATCAACGGATCCGCCAGCTCTTCGACCATATTGCGATCGAGCTCGGTATCCTCGCCTGTCAGCTCCAGATTGGCCTGCTTACCCGACTTCCGCGCCAGATCGCGCACCAGGCGCGCCATGCGCCCGAACAATTGGCCCACCGGGATCATCCGCATCGCCATGGCGACACGCTGCACGTCTGCCGTGATGTGGGTTAACTGTCCCAGATTGCGCGACAGCCGCGGACTGCGAACGGCGGCCATGTCCGGATCGTGCTGAATCAGCGATTGAGCGATGACCAGTTCCCCCACCATCTCGACCAGGTAGTCGAGCTTGCTTGTGTCTACTTTGACGGACCGGGGTCCGACGGCCGCGTCCTGAGTGGCGGCCGTGGCCGTGTTGGTAGTGGCGGGGGCGCGAGCCGGCTCGGCGACCACGCTGGCAAGCTGTGCGAGATCGGCCTGGGAATCGCCTGTCTGGCCGATCATCTTCCGGATGCGGGCGACTAACGGCGCAGCGTCGGACGTCGGCTCAGCCCCGGCTTCCACTCCTAGCAGACACCGAGTCATGTAGTCGGCGCTCTGGAGAATGATGTCCACCAGGACGGAATCGACCGGCAGCTTCGAGTTGCGCGCCAGATCGAGCAAGGTTTCCACCTCGTGCGCGAACCGTTGGATGGCGGGGAATTCCAGAAATCCCGCCAACCCTTTGATGGTGTGAAATCCGCGAAAAATGGTGTTGATCGCTTCGGTGTTTCGCGGGTCCTGCTCCAAGGCGAGGAGTTGAGCTTCGATGGCGGCAAGATGCTCTCTTGATTCCATGATGAAGTCCGCAACCAGCTCGGGATCCTGGTTGAGTGACGCGGACGCTTGTGGCACGGCGGGAGAATCCGGCATTTCCGGCGCGGCGAGGAGTTGCTGCATGCGGGAGACAACGTCGCGTAGAACTGGCTCAGTGTCCGGCATGACCGAGGCAGCCAAAGCGACAGCGGCCATTCCAGCAGATTCCGCCTGGCATCGAATATTGCTAAACACCGGCGCCAGCGGCTGAATCCGCGCCGGGGAGCTGAAGTCACGAAGCGCTACTTCAAGGGCCAGCGAGTCGATACTCTGTCTTAGCGAGGCGCGCAGGGTGGAGTCGGAATTATTTGGCATAATAATATCTTGCTATCGTCAGAATGTATCGTTTGTAGTAGACATTGTCTGCAGTAGGCAGTGCCGATTCTCAAGCCTCCACGACCCGACTGAATGGGTGCTCGAAGCTTAGGTAAAGGAATACTCCCGTTTCACCCGCGCTGGGACCGATTCCGATTGGCATGGCCACTCCTACCCTGCTGCACCAGCCGGGGGGAACCGGCCGGGGCGAGACAGGGTAAGCATCCGCGAATTAGAATTCCTTGAATTCGCTATCGTCCAGAGGGAATTCAGCCGGCTTGCGGGCGTGAGCGCCGGCCAGAGCCTTGCGGGGAGCGGCCGTTGCCGCATGCACACGACGCGCGCTCTGGGCCGGGCGCACGGCTGGAGGCCGTATTGTAACGACCGAACCCGCGCCGACCAGCGCTTGCAGTTGCTGCACCACTGTCATCAAAGCCTGGGATTGTGCGTGCAGTTCTTCACTGGCCGACGCACTTTCTTCGGCATTCGCGGCGGTTCGTTGCGTCACTTCATCCATCTGGGCGACGGCTTTCGAGATCTGCTCGATGCCCTGAGCCTGTTCCTTACTGGAAGCGTCCACCTCATCCACCAGGGTTTTGACTTTGTTGGCGCCTTCAGTGATGGCCTGAATGGAAGCGGCAACTTCGCCAAGCCTCTTGCTGCCTTCTCCGGATTTGAGAATCGAATCTTCAATCAAGGCCGCGGTGTCCTTGGCGGCTTGCGCGCTGCGTTGCGCCAGGTTACGGACTTCGTCCGCTACCACGGCGAACCCCATGCCGGCTTCGCCGGCGCGCGCGGCTTCCACCGCGGCGTTTAGTGCAAGAATGTTCGTCTGGAAGGCGATCTCATCGATGACCTTGATGATCTTCGAGATCTTGCCGCTGGATGCGCTGATTTCCTGCATGGAAGTCATCATGCCGTCCAAAGTGCTGTTGGCCTCGATTACGCGTTGGCTCACGACATCCATAAATTGCGCCGCTTGCTGCGAGTTCTCAGCGTTCTTGCGCGTCATGGATGCCATTTCTTCGCTCGAAGCGGAGGTCTCTTCAAGTGAGGCGGCCTGTTCGGAAGCGCCTTGCGCTAACGATTGGCTGGAACCTGAGACCTGGCCGGAAGCGCTCGATACCTGCTCGGCGCCCTCGCTCAACTCGGTGACGGCCTGAGTCAGAGCTTTGTTGATTCCACGGACAATGAAGAAGGCCAGGAGTCCGCCTGAAGCGATGGAGAATACCAGGATCGTCAGGGCCCAGAAGCGGGCCGAGACGCCGGCCTCGACGGCAGTAGCCACATACGCCTCGCCATTCGTTTTATTGAAGTCGACCAGATCCTGTATTGCTTTATTGGTCGCGGCAGCGGCCGGAACAAGTTCCGAACTCCAAAGGGCCACAACCTCCTTTTGCTTCGACTCGCGGCTAAGCGGCAGAAGCCTGGCCCACACCCGGTTGAATTGTTCGAGTGGGAGCGCAATCTTCCCAAACAACTCGCGGTCGCGGGGAGTCGCAATCGTTTTTTCGTAGGCCGTCAGTTGGGCCTGAAACTTACTCACTACGTTCGCCATGCCGGATTCAGCCTCGCTCTTTAGCTGGGGAGTGTCCGCAATCATGTGCCTTAACACGAATATTCTTTGCGACATCATCAGGTTGTCGAGCTGCGCGCTCGTTGACGCGCCTGGCAGGGCGTCTACAAGAATGAGATTCACTGCGGTGTTAATCCGGCTGGTGTTCAACATCGACACTACCCCCAGGGTGATCGTCAACGCGACCAACGCCGTGCAGGCCAGGGAGATTTTCTTACCTATCGTCATTGTTTTCATTTTCGTTCCTTTATTGAATTGCGGTTTCCATGCCGTGGATCTCTTGGCTGCTGAGCACTTCATTGATGTCGAGCAGGATTTTCACCTTGCCCTTGATTTTGGCCATGCCGAGTATGTAGGAGGTTGAGACGCTGGCGCCAAAATCGGGCGTATCTTCGATATCGCCAGGGGCCATGGTGATCACTTCGGAAACCTCGTCCACCACGATTCCCATCAGCAGAAGAGTGGATCCACTCTTTACCTGGACCACGATGATGCATGTGCGCTGGGTGTAGTCGATGCTGGGCAGCCCGAACTTCAAGCGCAGATCAATGACGGGGATTACTTTCCCGCGCAAATTGATCACGCCCTTCAGATGGGCCGGCGTCCGTGGGACCGCGGTGATGTCCTGAATCCCCATGATCTCGCGCACGTTGAGGACGCCAACGCCGAACTCCTCTTTGCCGATGACGAAAGTCAGGTACTTGCCTGCGCGTTCGTCCGATTTGAGGGCAGGGGCGCTTGCCGAGGGTGCGGTGAGGGTCGATTGCATGTTTCTCCTTATTTCTGGCAGGTGTGATGCCTTAAACTTCATATCGGCGGCATCGCCGACTCCTGCATACTGATTTCGTATTTGTTAACCGGGCTGGATCGCTACATAGACGATGTTGGACATCGCGGATCAGCGGGTAGATGTAGATGAGGCCCTTGGCGCTTTCGGATCCGCCTGCAATCGTCTGCCCAATAACAGGCGGAATTCATCGACCGCAGCGACCGCACGAAGCCAAGTGGCTGATCTGCCATTAGCTTAGGTGCGGTCCCTGATTGCGCGCGCCTTCGGTTACTTCCCCTGGGCCTGCGACCGCCAGTCGGCTGTGAGCGCGGGCAGCCAAACCTGCTCAAAACATGAGCATTTTGCTCAATCCGTCACAAATGGCTAAGTGCCATGAAGACCTATGCTTAGGCTGGTATTCGCAGCCTCGGCAATCTTGCTTTCGTGACCTCTTCGGCAATTGCTACATCCCTGATGCCAGCCTCTGGATGCGCGAGGGGATACTCCGCCAAGGCGTAAGCAGTGCGGGCACAAGGCAGTGGACCAGTACCGCCACCGGCGAGGTCAAATCCTCCATCCAACATCAGGTGGAAACCTCGGGCTCGGACCCCACCGTCCACCTGACTTACAGCCTCGTGAAGAGCGGCCAAGATTCGAGCCAGTCGTCGATGGGGTAACGTGGGCGCGGGCGTCGGGATCGAGGCGCTGCGCGGGCGTGTCGGATTCCGCGCTCTGCGCCAGCGCGCCGTCATCGATCTCGGGCCGGGCTAGCGCGGCCGTCGCGCTCGCCCGCGCAATTCGCGCCGAATCCCGCGCGGAGATTCGAGGCGTTCGACGACGGCGGCGCGTGAGCGCCCGTGCCGTCGTCGATCTCGGGCCGGCCCACGTCGCACTTGCTGTCACTTGTAGCCTTTCTGGCGCAGGTATTCGACCAGCGGGCCTGGCCGGTCAGACTGAATGCCGTCGGCTCCGGCATCAATGGCCGCTTGCCATCCTTCCGGTGCGTCGGTAGTGCCCATGCGGTCCACGTAGATTTCGGCGTCGGCTTGCTTCACGACGGCAATGATTTCGGGCGTGAAATCTCGGGCGCCGAAGGCGACCACTCTCGGATGCAATTGCCCGATGAGGACCTTGGCGTTTTCCACGGTATTCGACTCAGGCATCACCTTGAGCCGTGGGTTCAGTTCCTCAATCTGTTTGGCGAGGCGGAAGCCGCAGTAAATCACTACGTGGTCCGTCATGCCATGGCCGTCGATATGGGCGACCACGTCCTGTGCGGAAGCGTTCTTGACATCGACATAGACGCCGATCTTGCCGCGGGCAAGATCCAGCACCTGATCGAAGGTGGGGATTTTGGTTCCGGCAAACTCCGGACCAGTCTTGATGCCGGCGTCGAGTGCCTCCACCTGATCGAAAGTCATTTCGGCGACTTTGCCTTGGCCGTCCGTGCAACGGTTCACAGAGCCGTCATGGCTGAGCACCAGCTCACCGTCGGCAGTGGTTTGTACGTCAACCTCAATGAAGTCGGCTCCCAGACGGATGGCTTCCTTAAACGCGGGCATCGTGTTTTCGGGATGGTGAAGATGCTCGCCGCGATGTGCGATGGCGACAACGCGGCGGGTCTGGCCCGCGGCCAACGCGGCGAGGAGGAGAGCGAGGCAAAGCGCGCGTTGAATCAAGATCGGCTCCTTACGAAGTTCCCTTCCCGGCGCTGGCCCTTCATGTGAAGACTCAACATTCCGGAGCCCGAAGAGCATATTATGAACGTCCCATACCGGCGGTTGAGCGTCAACCCAATACTTGGTTACAGTGGGTGGGTTCGGGTGGCTACGGTGCCCGGACCAAGCCGCCGCAATAGCAGCACGATCCGGTCCATGTGCATAGCAACCGCTGAATTTCACGACGCGTCCTCGGCAGGGTCCACCCAGAAGTTTTTTTTATT
>Ga0105854_1000728_pt1 | contig 14163 bp, 8 predicted proteins | sample OrgsoiDNA_201058_FD_89679 | JGI IMG/M metagenome (GOLD analysis project Ga0105854, IMG submission 89679) | Permafrost soil microbial communities from the Arctic, to analyse light accelerated degradation of dissolved organic matter (DOM) -... | ecosystem: Environmental > Terrestrial > Soil >... | reverse complement strand
TTCATCGTCCGCATGGATCAGCCGTACAGCCGGATCGCCGACTCGCTGATGGACTATCAGTACTGGAGCCCGAACGATCCGCAGAAGACGCCGTACGACGACACCGGCTGGACGTTTCCCGAGCTATTCAACGTGCAGGCGGTCCGCGTCGCCGACGTGCGGGTGCTTGACGCCAAGGTCGAACGCGTGACTGGCGAGCTGCGCGCGAAAGGCGCGGTCACGAGCACGGGATCGATCTTCCTCGTGAACCACAACGCGGACGTCGCGCTCGCGACGCTGCGCTACAAGTTCAAGGACGCCTCGTTCGAAGCGGCCGAAGAACCGTTCGACGCGGCCGGCAAGAAATTCAGCCGCGGGTCGTTCATCATCAGGAACGCCGGCGCAACCGACATCGCGAAGGCGGCGACCGATCTGGGATTGCAGATCACGGCGGTGAGCGCCGCGCCGACGGTGAAGACGCATCCCGTGCGCGCGCCGCGCGTCGCGATTCTCCACACCTGGCTCAGCACGCAGACCGAAGGCTGGTGGCGGCAGGCGTTCGACGGCGCGCAGGTCCCGTACACCTACATCAGCACGCAGCAGATCACGAACGACGGCAACCTCAACGCGAAGTTCGACGTCATCGTCTTTCCGCCGGTCGGCCGCGGTCCTGAAGGCATCGTCAACGGGATGCCGATGTGGGGCAACGCGCTGCCGTGGAAGAAAACCGCGGAAACGCCGAACCTCGGCTCCGAAGATCAGACCGACGACATGCGCCCTGGTCTCGGATACACGGGCATCGCGAACCTGCAGACGTTCGTGCGCAAAGGCGGCTTGTTCCTCACAGTGATGGACACGGCGGATCTCGCCGTGTCGAACGGCTTCACGCCGGGCCTCTCGGTCGCCGCGCGCCAGCGCCTCCGCATCGTCGGCAGCGTCGTGCGATCGAAGACGATCGACGCCACGAGCCCAATCGCGTATGGCTACACCGACAACCTCGCGATCTGGTGCGACAACGGTCCGATCTTCAACGTCTCGAACATCTTCGGCGCGCGCGGCGGACGCCGCCTCGGTCCCGACGATGGCGGCAATCGTCCGACGGGGCGGGGAACGGCGGACGATCCGGACGTGCCGCAGGGGCGCGTCGGCATCGACGTGCCGAAGGAACCGCGCGCCGACACGTGGCAGGCCGTGCCGATCACCGACGAGCAGATGCGCAACGGCATCAACGTGATCCCGCCGTCCGCGCGGCCGCGCGTGATCCTGCGCTACGCCGACACGCGCGACCTGCTCGTCTCCGGTCTCGTCGAGAACGGCGGCGAGATCGCGCAGCACGCGGCGGTCGTCGACGTGCCGCTCGACAAGGGTCACGTGGTGGCGTTCTCGAACAACCCCATCTGGCGCGGCGAGACGCAGGGCAGCTATTTCCTGGTCTTCAACGCATTGCTGAACTTCGACCAACTGGACGCGGGCCGCAAGCTCGACACACGGTAGGGCGGGTCCTACCCACGGTAGGGCGGGTCCTTTTGGACCCGCCGGTGAGCCGGGTCCGAAACGACCCGGCCTACAGACCGGCGGTTGGCGTCTAACGTCTCTGAGGTGCGCATGTCGCGAGCGGTCGTTTGCCTCGTGGCGGTTGTGTTGCTGGCGGGGCCGGTGTCCGCGCAGCAACGCCCAACTCAGCTCGCGCCGGACCCCTCGCGGCCGACGCGCGACACCAGCGCCCGCGCCACAGGGACAGCCGTCATCAAGGGCCGCGTGGTCGAGGCGTCCAACGGCCAGCCCGTCAGAAAAGCGCGCGTCCATGCGGGATCGACGGCTCTTCGCGACGGCCGTACCGCGTACACCGACGCTGATGGACGGTACGAGCTGAAGGCGCTGCCCGCCGGCCATTACACGGTCACCGCGTTCAAGCCCGCTTACGTTACCGCCGCGTACGGCCAGCCGCGGCCGCTCGAGCTGGGCACGTCGATCGACGTGCCCGATGCGAAGACGGTCGACCACATCGACTTCGGTCTCGTGCGCGCGGGCGTGATCGCGGGCCGGATCACCGACGAGTTCGGCGAGCCACTGGCCGACACGCAGGTGATGGCGATGCGGTACCAGTTCGTGCAGGGCACGCGACGCCTGATGCCCTCCGGCAGCCGCATGACGAACGACATCGGAGAATTCCGCGTCTTCGGTCTCCCGCCGGGGCAGTACTACCTGGCGGCGACGCTGCGCAACACCCGGGAAACAGATCCCAACGATCGGGAGACCTACGCATCGACCTACTATCCCGGCACGGGCAGCGTCAGCGCCGCGCAGCCGCTCACGATCGCCGCCGGACAGACGATGGCCGGCCTGAACATGATGGTGCTGCCGGTACGATCGGTCCGCGTCAGCGGCACGGTGACGGATTCCTCGGGAGCGCCGCTGAAGAGCGGGTTCGTCCAGGTCGACGTCCCGATGGGCGCCGGCCCGATGAGCTCGTATCGAGGCGCAGCGCTGAAGCCTGACGGCACGTTTTCAATCACCGGCATCGCCCAAGGCGACTACGTCCTTCGCGTGAACACGGGCATCCGGATGACCGAGGGCGAGGTCGAGGGCGCGGCCGTGCCGCTGACGGTCGCGAACAGCGACATCGCGGACGTGCACATCGTCACCGCGAAGCCGTCGAGCATCACGGGGCGCGTGCTCGTCGATCCCGCCGAATCGGGATCGCTCAAGGGATCGGCGTTCCGTCTGATGACGCCCGCCGCGACCGCGGACGAGGCGGCCGTGAACGGCGGTGGCAACGGGAACGGGACGCCGGTGCAGGACGACTTCACGTTCGAGCTGAAGGCGCGAGCGGGTCGCATCTTCATTCGATCCAACACGGTGGGCTGGTTCCTGCGGGCCGTTCGCGTGAACGGCGTCAACGTATTGGACACCGGCTTCGAGATCCGCGCGAACGAATCGCTGACAGGCGTCGAGGTCGAGCTGACGCACCGGCAGCCCGACGTCACGGGTACGGTGAGCACGGCCGAGGGCGTGCCCACGCGAAACGCGTTCGTCGTGGTCTTCCCACAGGATCGCGAGCACTGGAGTTACTTGTCGCGCTACGTGAGGATGGCCCGCCCGAACCCCGACAATCAGTACCGCGTGCAGGTGCCGCCTGGCGAGTACCTCGCGATCGCGGTCGACTTCGTCGAGCAGGGCGAGTGGGCCGAGCCCGACTTTCTGGCGCGCGTCCGCGAGCGCGCGGTCCCGTTCTCAATGGCCGAGGGTGAGCACAAGACGCTCGCCCTGACGCTCGTGACGCTGTCACACAACTGACGAGGGCCGCGCAATGTCACGACATGGACTGACCGCCGCGCTCCTCACGTCGCTGACGATCGCCATCGCTGTCGCCGCGAGCGCGCAGACGGCAACGCCGCCGGCAGGCACGGCCGTCATCCGCGGGCGGGTGCTCGACGGCGACAGTGGCCGTCCGCTACGACGGGCGCTCGTCCGCGCGCTCATCACGGGGGGAACCGGAGATCGAGTCGTGCTCTTCGAAGGACGGCGGGAAAACCGGACGGCGACGACCGACGAGCAGGGACGCTACGAGCTCACCGACCTGCCGGCCGGCCGCTACACGGTGACAGCGAGCAAGGGCACTTACGTCGGCCTGTCAATCGGACAGACGCGGCCGGGCGACTCGCCAAAGCCGCTCGACATCGCCGACCGGCAAGTCGTCGACAAGGTGGACTTCAGCCTGCTCCGCGGCGGCGTCATCACGGGACACGTCGTCGACGAGTACGGCGATCCGGTGCCGAACGTGCAGGTGGCGGCGATGCGCTCGCAGTTCAGGCGGGGACAGCGCCAGCTGGTCGGTGGGGGTGGAAGCACCGTGGTCACCGACGATCTCGGCGAGTACCGCCTCTTCGGCTTGAGCCCCGCGGACTACTACGTCGCGGCGACGTATCGCGTGCCGCCCGCCAGCGAAGCGGACGATGACGTGCCGGGGTACGCGGTCACGTATGCGCCGGGCACGGTGAACACGACCGCCGCGCAGCGCATCGCGCTCGGCAGCACGCGATCGATGGACGAGGTCAACATCGCGCTCGTGCCGGTCAAGATTTCCCAGGTCAGCGGCACCGCCGTCAACAGCCAGGGACAGCCGATGAGCAGCGCGTTCGTCAGCGCCATGGACCGTAACAACCCGTTCGGCAGCGCCAGCGGCGCTCAAATCAAACCAGACGGCACGTTCGTCATCCGCAACGTCGCGCCGGGCGAGTACCTGCTGCGTGCCCAAAACCAGCCGAGGCAGGGTGGCCGCTCGGAGATGGCGACGACAACGATCTCTGTGGCCGGGCAGGATGTCGAAGGCGTTCAGCTGGTCGTGATACCGCCGTCGACGGCGTCGGGCGTGGTCCTGGTCGATCCTGCCGCCGCGGCCGCGACCAAGGCGTCGTCGATCTTCTTGATGGTGAGTCCGATCGATCCGCAGATGAACTTCATGGACACGTCGGGACGGCTCAAGGACGACTTCACGTTCGAGGCAGCCGTTCAGCCAGGCGCGAACATGGTCCGCTTGTTGAGCATGCCGCCCAGCCTCGCGCTGAAGGCGGTTCGCGTCGGCGGCGTCGACGTGACCGACACCGGCTTCGACGTGAAGCCGAACGAAGACGTGCGCGGCATCGAGATCGAGCTGACCAGCCACCCGACCGTCGTTTCAGGGCAGGTCACCGACGCTCACGGTGCGTCGTCGAAGGACTGCATGGTCGTGATCTTCGCGCGCGACGAGGCAAAGTGGGAGGGCACGTCGCGATACATTCAGACCGCGAGGCCCGATCAGGACGGACGATTCAAGGTGAGCGGCCTGCCACCGGGCGACTATCATGTGGTGGCAACGAGCACCGTCCAGCAGCCTGATCAGGCCGGCGATCCGGATGTGCTCAAGCAGCTTCGAGATCGCGCCGCCGCGTTGTCACTCGGCGAAGGTGAAACCAAGGTCGTCGATCTCAAGGTGAGCACGGGCTCATGATCGGCTGCCCTCTGCGTGAGGTGCGTATGTGGAGAGCGTCCCTCTGTCTAGCGGCGCTTCTCAGCGCGGCGAGTGCACGAGTCACGTCCACGCAAGCTCCTTCGCGCCAGCCCGCGCGAGACACGCCGGCGGCGACCGGCGGCAGCGGCGTGATCCGCGGACGCATCGTCGACGCGGCGACGGGACGCGGGCTGCCCCGCGCCGAGATGCGCGCCGGTCCGAACGCGCTGCAATTCCCCAACCGCATCGTCATGAGCGACGGCGACGGCCGCTACGAGATCACGGGGCTGCCGGCCGGCACCTACGTCATCAACGCCTTCAAGGCCAACTACGTGAACACCTCGTGGGGCGCGGAGCGCGTCCAGGGTCCCGGCAAGCGCATCCCCCTCGCCGAGAGCCAGGTCCTCGAGAAGATCGATCTCGCGATGTCGCGGTCGGGCGCCATCACCGGAAAGATCGTCGACGAGTTCGGCGATCCGGTCACCGACGTCTTCGTCACGGCGATGCACTATCAGTACGTCCAGGGATCGCGGCGGTTGACGCAGAACGGCCGCGGCGGGTCGACCAACGACCTCGGCGAGTTCCGGATCTACGGGTTGACGCCGGGCCAGTACTTCGTCTCGGCGACGCTTCGAAATTTCAACGGCATGATCGGCGCCGACACCACCGATCGCTCCGGGTATGCGCCCACGTTTTATCCCGGTACCGGCAACGTCGCGGATGCGCAGCGGCTGACGATTGCGCCGGGCCAGACGGCGCCGGGCATCAATGTCTCGCTGCTGCCGATTCAAGCCGCGAAAGTGAGCGGCATCGCGCTCGACGCCGACGGCAAGCCGATGGGGGGCACGATGCTCAATGCCATGCAGCGGGTCGGCGCGGCGATGGTCGGCAGCACGGCCTCGGCGATCCGCCCCGATGGAAAGTTCACGCTGACCCTGACGCCCGGAGACTACGTGCTGCGGGTGTTCGCACCGGGGGGCGGTGACGGCGCGTTCACGGAGCTCACCGTCAACGGCAGCGACATCGACGATCTGCAGCTGGTGGCGGCGAAGCCGTCGACGATTCGGGGCCGCGTCGCGTTCACCGCGAGCGCGACGTCCACCGATCCGCCCAAGCCGACCGCCTTCGACCTCGGCGCCGTCCGCGACTGGGCAATCGGTCAGCAGGTCCGCAGCCCCGCGAAAATCCAGGAGGATGGAACGTTCGAGATCTCGCTGCAGCCCGGTCACGTGCTCATCCGCGGAGCGCTCGCAGGCGCGCAGCCACCGCCTCCGGCGCAGGGCGTCCCCGCGCCGACCTGGCGTCTGAGCCGCGTGATCGTCAACGACATCGACGTCAGCGACAGCGGCATCGACGTGCCGGCCAACGGCGCGATCGAAAACGTCGTCGTCGAGATGACGAATCGCAGCAACGAGGCGTCTGGCCGCGTCACCGATGGCGACGGCAAGACCGTGCGCGATTGTTTCGTGATCGTCTTCGCGCAGGATCCGGCGCACTGGACCGTGCAGACGCGCCAGCTCAGCGTCGCCCGTCCGGGACTTGACGATCTCTTCCACATGCGGCTGCTCGCGGGCGACTACTACGCCGTGGCGATGAGCGACGTCGAGACGAACGCGTGGACCGATCCCGACTTTCTGTCGCTGGCGCGGGAACGCGCGACGAAGTTCTCGATCGCGGACGGCGAGAAGAAAACGATCGACCTGCCGCTGTCGGCGGCGCCGGTGTTCTGACGATCGCGAGGAACCTATGCTGGGAATGCTCGTCTGTGCGCTCGCGTTGACGTCCGGTCAAGCCGGACAGCTCGGACAGCCGGCGAACGCCAACGTGCCGGTACCGCCGGGGACCGCCACCGTGCGCGGTCACGTATTCGCGGCCGACACGGGTCAGCCGCTCCGCAAGGCGCAGGTCCGGATCATGGCCGGCGACATTCGCGAATCGCGCCTGGCCACGACCGACGCCGAAGGCCGCTTCGAGTTCAAGGAGGTGCGCGCGGCGCGCTACACGCTCACCGCCTCCAAAGGCAGCTACGTCGGGCTCTCGTATGGGCAGACGAAGCCGGCCGACGCCCCCAAGCCGCTCGCGATTCTCGACAACCAGACCGTGGAGCGCGTCGATTTCTCGCTGCCGCGCGGCGCGGTCGTCACCGGCCGCATCGTCGACGAGTACGGCGAGCCGATGGCCGACGTGCAGATCACCGCGCAGGCCTATCAATACATGCAGGGACAACGCCGGCTGATGCCGAGCGGACGCATGGCGATGACGAATGACATCGGCGAGTTCCGGCTGTTCGGGGTTCCGCCGGGTCAGTACTACCTGACGGCCACCTGGCGGTCCGCGAACCCGACGAACAACGCGGAGAAGATCGCGTACGCGCCGATGTACTTTCCGGGCACGGAGAATCTGGCGCAGGCGCAGCGCATCACGCTGGCGGCCGCTCAGGAGGTGACGGACCTCGTCATGGCGCTGAAACCGATGCGCGCGACGCGCGTGAACGGCACCGTGACGACGTCCGACGGGAAGCCGATGGGCGGCGTGGTGATGCTGATGCCCGCCGGCTCGTTCGGCATGATGACGTCCGGCGGGCCCATCAAGCCCGATGGCACCTTCACCATTGCCGGAATCGCGCCGGGCGAGTACACGCTGCGCGCGCAGACGCTCGGGGCGGCCGGTCTGGGGGCGGAATCGGCGACCGCCACGATCACCGCGACCGGCGACGACATCACCGACCTGCGCATCGTCGGCGTGAAGCCGTCGACGGTGAGCGGCCGGATCATGACCGACCCCGCCGTCGCGTCGGCGCTGCCGCCCGCGGTGCAACTGATGCTCATGCCGATCGATCCGCTCTCGCTGCCGATGGGCCTGACGCCGACGAAGATGGGCGACGATGGGACGTTCGAAATGAAGTCGGCGCCGGGCCGGATGCGGATCAATCTGCTGAACGGCCCGGGCTGGACCATTCGCACGGTGCGGCTGAACGGCACCGACGTCATCGACACCGGGGTCGAGATCAAGCCGAACGAAGACATCAGCGGCCTCGAAGTCGAGCTGACCAACAAGCTGACGACGATCTCGGGGCTGGTGACCAGCGCGCGCGGCGAGACGCTCAAGGACTACTCGGCGCTCGCGTTCGCGCAGGATCGCGAGAAGTGGAAGGTCGTTGGGCGCTACCAGGGCATGGGGCGGCCCGATCAGGACGGGCGATTCAAGATCGCCGGGCTCGCGCCGGGCGACTACTACATCGTCGCCCTCGACAAGATCGATCCGGGACAGATCTACGATCCCGACTTCCTCGACGCGGTCAGGATCAAGGCGACGGCGCTCTCGATTCACGAGGGCGAAACGAAGACGGTGGATCTGAAGATCGTGACACCGCCATGAAATTTCTGATCGCTCTGCTGATCGCCGGATCAGCGTCGGCCGCGCAGGCGCCGGCGCGCGACGCGCCCGTGACGACCGGGACGGCCGTCATTCGCGGACGGGTGATCGTGGCGGGCGCCGATCGTCCGCTCTCCCGCGTCGAAGTCCATGCGATCTGCGCGCCGCTGCGCGTCAATAAGGCGGTCCTCACCGACGCGAGCGGCCGCTACGAAATCGCCGCGCTGCCGGCCGGCCGCTACACCGTCAGCTTTTCGCGAACTAATTACGTGCGCGCCAGTTTCGGCCAGCGACGTCCGACGGGACCGGGCGCCCTCGTCGAGATCGCGAACGGACAGATCGTCACGAGCATCGACGCCGCACTGCAGCTCGCGGGCGTGATCACCGGCCGCATCCTCGACGAGTTCGGCGATCCGCTGACCAACGTGCAGGTGCAGCCGATGCGCTCGCAGTTCATCAACGGCGAGCGCCGCATGACGCAGGCCGCCGGCAGCGGCATGACGAACGACCTCGGCGAGTACCGCATGTACGGCCTGGCGCCGGGACAGTACTTCGTGTCTGCGACGCTGAGGACTCAGTCGTTCGGCGACTCGAGCGATCGCACGGGCTACGCGCCCACGTACTACCCCGGGACCGGCAACGTGTCCGAGGCACAGCGAATGACGGTCGCGTCCGGCCAGACGATCACCGGCATCAACATGACGCTGCAGCCGATCCTCGCCGTGCAGGTCAGCGGCGCCGCGCTCGACGGCCAGCGGCGTCCGATGGCAGGCGGCTACGTCAGCCTGTCGCGGCGCGTCGGCAACGGCCTGTCCGGGGGCGCGTCTGCGCAGGTGCGGCCGGACGGCACGTTCACGCTCGGCGGCGTGACGCCGGGCGACTACAACCTGCGCGTCTCGCTGCAGGGAGCGCCGGACGAAAACGCGACCGCCGACATCACCGTGACGAACGCCGATCTCAAGGACGTCGAGATCGTCGCGACCAAGCCGTCGACGATACGCGGCCGCGTCGTGTTCGAAGCTGGCGACGAAAAGGCTCCCGCCTTCAAGCTGCTGCGCATCAACCTGTCACATCCCAGCGCCGTCGGCTACGGATTCTCGAACGACGCGCCGAGAGACGATGGGACGTTCGAACTGAAGAGTGGGGCGGGCCACGCGCTGCTCCGCGCGAGCGTCATGGGTCCGGGCGACTGGCGGCTGAAGCGCGTGCTGACTGCCGACGGCACAGACGTCACCGACGGCGGCTTCGACATCCCCGCGACGGCGATCGTCGAGGGACTGGTCATCGAGCTGACGTCGCGCTACGCCGACGTCTCGGGCACGGTCGTCGATGCCGCCGGCACGGCAGTACGCGACTGCATCGTCGTCTTCTTCTCGCAGGATCCGTTGCGCTGGACGACGCAGACGCGATATGTCGGAGTCGGCCGTCCCGATCAGGAGAACGTGTTTCACGTGCGCCTGCCGGCGGGCGACTACTACGCTGCCGCGTTCGAGCTGGAAGATCAGTCCGCCTCCGTCACCGATCCCGAGATCCTGCAGCAGGTGCAGAATCGCGCGACGAAGCTGTCGGTGGGCGACGGCGAGAAGAAGACGCTCGCGCTGACGATGAGCGAGCCGCCGATTTTCTGATCGTGAGGAACGTATGACGACCGCGTGCCTCTGCCTCGCGCTCACGCTCGCCGGCGCGCAGGCGCCGCAGACGCCGGCGCAGACCGCGCCGCCGGACACGGCGATCATCCGCGGGCGTGTGACAGGCGGCGACACGGGACAACCGCTGCGCAAGGCGCAGGTGCGGCTGGTGCCCATCGGCGAGACCGGCGCGACGAACGTTGCCGGCGTCACCAACCGGACGGCCAGCACCGACGCCGACGGCAAGTACGAATTCAAGGAACTGCCGGCGGGACGCTACGTCGTCAGCGCGTCGAAAGGCGCGTATGTGTCCGTCACGTTTGGACAGCCGCTGCAGCAGATGACGGCCGGTGGGAAACCGATGGACCTGCGCGCCGGCGAGATGCTCGAGCGCGTCGATTTCACCTTGCCGCGCGGCGGCGTGATCACCGGGCGCGTGCTCGACGAGTTCGGCGAGCCGCTGACGGGGCTGCAGATCACCGCGATGCGGTCGCAGACGGTCGGCGGCAAGCGTCAGCTGATCCGGTCCGGCTTCGGATCGACGAACGACGTCGGCGAGTTCCGCATGTTCGGCCTCGCGCCGGGCCAGTACTACGTGCAGGCCGCGTGGCGGCGGATGGGGCCTGGCGATCCCACGTCGCCGGACCATACAGGCTATCCGCTGACGTTCTTTCCCGGCACGACGATCGAGACCGAGGCGCAGCGCGTCACCGTCGCCGCGGGCCAGACGATCAGCGATCTCGTGATGGCGCTGTCGCCGGTCAAAACGGCGCGCGTCGAGGGGATCGTCGTCGACGCGGACGGGCGGCCGATGGGCGGCGTCGGGCTTCAGGTGATCCAGTCGAGCGCCGGCTTCAATTCCATGAGCGGCAGCAGCGTGCGGCCCGACGGGACGTTCGTGTTCGCCAACATGTCGGCTGGCGAATACACGTTCCGGACGGAGCCGACGGCCACGCGCCAGAACGTGGCGATGCTGAAGGTCACCGTCGGCAGCGAGGACATCACGGATCTGCGGCTCGTCGCGCTGCCTCCGGCGACCGTCAGCGGACGCATCATGATCGATCCGTCGGTGACGCCGCCGGCCGCCGGGTTCTCGTTGACCGCAAGCCTTGAGGGTCAGCCGATGCCAGGAGGCATGCGGCCTGCGCGGGTCAACGACGACCTGTCGTTCGAGCTGACGCTGCTGCCGGGACGCAACCGCATCAGCATGCTGAACCTACCGCCCGGCTGGGCGATGCGATCGTTGCGTGTAAGCAGCGTCGACGTGATCGACGAGGGGATCGACGTGAAGGCGGGCGACACGGTCAGCGGCGTCGACGTGGAGCTGACGAACCGGCTCGCCTCCGTCTCCGGGCTCGTCACGAATTCGCGCGGTGAAGCGGTGAAGGAGTACACCCTGGTGCTCTTCGCGGCGGACAGCAAACGCTGGAAAGCCGGCGGGCGGTTTCTGCGCACCGCGCGGCCGGATCAGGACGGCCGCTTCAAGGTGTCCGGCATGCCGCCGGCCGACTACTGCATCATCGCGATCGACACGCTCGAGCCCGGCCAGTGGACGGATCCCGAATTCCTCGAACGCGCGCGATCGCAGGCGAGGACGCTGACGATCATGGACGGCGAAACAAAGACGATCGATCTCAAGATTGCGACGGCATCATGACTGAGCCTCTGTGCGCGCGCGAGCCGCTCGTCGACGCCATCAGCACGTTCCTGGCGCACAAACAGATGGCCGGCATGAGCGATATCCGCGCGTCGCTGGAACGCGCGATCGACGAAGCCGGTCCTGACGGCATCGCATTTCTTGGCAGGCACCTCGCCGACGCGGGAACGGACTGGAGCTACTATCCTCGCGATCCGCTCGCCAGACGCATTCATCGGCTCCTGGCCGAAGGCGTCCTGCGGCAGAAACCGATCATCACGGGCGCCGGGCATCTGAGCGCCGTCGCAGGGAAGCCGCTCGTGATCGTCGCGAATCATCTGTCGTACTCAGACGCCAACGCGATCGAGGTGCTCCTGCACGAAGCGGGCGGGAGCGAGTTGTGCGATCGCCTGACGGTCATCGCCGGCCCGAAGGTCTACTCCGATGTCACACGGCGTTTTTCGAGTCTGTGCTTCGGGACAATCAAGGTGCCGCAAAGCGGCGCGCGGGCGACGGACGAGGCGGTGATGAACCCGCGCGACGTCGCGCGCGCGGCTCGCCGGTCGATCGAGATCGCGCACGAGCGGCTCGCGCTGGGCGAGGCGCTCCTCGTGTTCGCGGAAGGCGCGAGAAGCCGATCGGGCGGGATGCAGCCGCTGCTGCCGGCCGTCGCGCGCTATCTCGAGCCGCCGGACGTCTGGGTCCTGCCGATGGGCCTGACCGGCATGGAGCGGCTGTTTCCGATTGGAGAAGACGCGATCAACCCAGTGCCGATCACGCTCAGGATCGGTGAGCCGATTCCGGCGAGTGTGCTCCAGGAACAGGCGCGCGGTGATCGTCAGCTGATCATGAACGCCATCGGCAGCGCGATCGCGCGGCTGCTGCCGTCTTCCTACCGTGGAGTCTACGGCGCGAGCTAGAACAAGTCCCCGTGCCAGTAGAAGACGTCCGCTGGCGAGAGCCTCGGGGCGGTTCGACCGCGATCGGTGAGCGCGCGGATCATCATCACCTCCGCTGACGGCGTCTCTCCAATGATCGTGACCTGTGGGGGGAGAAATCCGTCCGGCAACCACGCCGTGATCGACGGACGTGTCTCCGCCGGCTCTCGCGCGATGAGCGCCTGCAGGATCGCGCCGACCCGCGCGCCGGACGAGTCGCGGTCCCCCGCCTCCTCGAGCGTCCACTGATTCCCGTGGACGCCGATCACGACGTACGCCGCCGCGGATCCGCCTTCCTCGGCGACGAAGAAATGCAGGGTGCGCACGCCGGATGGTCCAAGCCCGGCCAGTAGACGCTTTCTCGCGATCGCGAAGGCGACGAGCTCGTGATCGCGCGTCAGATGAAACCGGTACGGCTCCGCGCGCGTGGTGTTCATCAACACGATCGCCGCGAGATCGCGATCGTCGCCGCCGCGCACCATCGTCATCGGCGCGCCGTAGCGCGCGGACTCGGTGACGCGCAACTGGCGATCGGGGATCGCAATCGCCTCGAAGCCGAGCCGCGCGTAGTAGTCCGGCCCGATCTCCGAAAACAGCAGCGCGAGATCCGCGCCGTCCGCCGCCGCGCGGTCGAGTAATCGCTCGATCAGATCGCGCGCGGCGCCGCGCCCGCGGCTGACCTGTGACGTGAACACCGCGCCGATGCCAGCCACCTTGATCGGGATACTGTCGAGCACCGCGTCGAAGGTGTAGAGCTTCGCGCTGGCCAGTACGTCAGGACCGTCGAGGAGCGCGAGACGCCGAAGGTGTGTGCGGCCCCACGGCGTGGCCACTTGAGCCGCGTAGAACCGCCCATATGCGTGCGGCGTCAGGCCGTCGTGCCAGATGCTGTGTGTGTCCGCCAGGATACGCTCGAGGTTGGGGCCTTCTGCGTCGACAAGATTTGTCATGTAACGGTGCGATTGTATGGCGGTCTAATTAGGCAATGAAACACGCGCTCGTGTCGATCGTGGCAGTTCTTGCCATCTCCACCTCGACAGCAACGTTCCCGAAGGACGACCGTGCGATCGCGCACGTGCTGAGCCGCACCAGTTTTGGTCCGCGGCCGGGCGACGTGGAGAAGGTGCGGAGCATCGGGCTGCAGCGTTACATCGACGAGCAGCTCCACCCCGAGCGCATCGCCGACACGGCCGTCACCGCGCGGCTCGCCGGCTTGACGACGATCGGCTTGAGCTCGCGCCAGATCGCTGAGCAGTACGAGCAGCCGCAGCTCGAGGCGCGCCGGCTGAAAAAAGAGAACGCGAAAGACAACGACACGCCGGCCGCCGACGGCAAGCAGCCGCCCGATGCGATGCAGCAGCGCGCGAACGGCGTAATGGTCGAGCTCTCGGCGCAGAAGATTCTGCGCGCGACGTACAGCGAGCGCCAGCTGCAGGAAGTGCTCGCCGATTTCTGGTTCAACCATTTCAACGTCGACGCGCGCAAGGGGCGCGATCGCTTCCTGCTCACCGAATACGAGCGCGAGACGATCCGGCCGCGCGTGTTCGGGCGCTTCCGCGATCTCCTCGGCGCGACGGCGAAGAGCCCGGCGATGCTCTTCTATCTCGACAACTGGAT
>Ga0105854_1000724_pt1 | contig 14186 bp, 10 predicted proteins | sample OrgsoiDNA_201058_FD_89679 | JGI IMG/M metagenome (GOLD analysis project Ga0105854, IMG submission 89679) | Permafrost soil microbial communities from the Arctic, to analyse light accelerated degradation of dissolved organic matter (DOM) -... | ecosystem: Environmental > Terrestrial > Soil >... | reverse complement strand
GGCGGGCGCTGCAACTTTACCAATCTGTATACCGAACCGGCGGCTTACCTTTCGCAAAACCCGCATTTTTGTAAATCAGCCTTAGCGCGTTATACCCAATGGGATTTCATCGACATGGTGAACCGTCACGGGATCGCATGGCATGAAAAAACCCTCGGCCAGCTCTTCTGTGACGACTCGGCGCAGCAGATTGTCGCCATGCTGGAAAGCGAATGCGCCAAAGGTAAGGTGGATATCCGTCTGCGCAGCGAGATCACCTCGGTCGAGAAAACTGAAAGCGGCTTTGAAATCAACGTCAATGGCTCAACTGTAAGTACTTACTCACTTGTGGTGGCGAGCGGCGGATTGTCCATGCCCGGCCTCGGTGCCTCGCCATGGGGATATCGTCTGGCGGAACAGTTTGGCCTGAAAGTGTTGCCCACGCGCGCCGGTCTGGTGCCGTTCACCTTACATAAACCGCTGCTGGACCATCTGCAAACCCTGTCTGGCGTCTCGGTGCCCTCCGTATTGACCGCCGCCGATGGCACGGTTTTCCGTGAAAGCATCTTATTCACCCATCGCGGTATGTCCGGTCCGGCTGTTTTACAGCTCTCCAGCTACTGGCAACCTGGCGAGTTTGTGAGCGTTAACTTACTTCCTGATGTCGATCTGGCGGGCTTTTTGAATCAACAGCGTCAGCAACATCCCAATCAAAGCCTGAAAAATACCCTGGCGATGCAGTTGCCGAAACGGCTGGTGGAATGTTTGCAAACGCTCGGGCAACTCCCCGACGTCACGCTCAAGCAACTGAATGCGCCGCAACAGGCCGAGCTGGTGGAGCAATTGCAAAACTGGCAAGTCCAGCCGAACGGCACCGAAGGCTACCGTACCGCAGAAGTCACCCTCGGCGGCGTCGATACCAAAGAGCTGTCCTCCAAAACCATGGCGGCCACCAAGGTTCCCGGCTTGTACTTCATCGGCGAAGTGGTCGACGTCACCGGCTGGCTCGGCGGCTACAATTTCCAATGGGCGTGGAGCTCGGCGTGGGCCTGCGCGCAGGAGTTGTCATCCTCCTAGAGCTTTTTCAAAATATCCCTATTTTGCCAGCACATTTTTTGCGGCTGGCAATGCCTCCGGCGCGATCGTTGTCAAAACTGATGCTCCATTCCGGTTTCGCGAGCGAAATAATAGAGCTGTGGGCGGAATCAGCGATGTCTAAATGCGAAACCCTTTATTGGTGGCGACTCAGACAAGGTTCGCAGTACCGGCTACCTTGAAAACCCGGCCAGCCCGAAGGCTGCCCCGCCTAAGCCACCATGGAATCTACAAACACAATTTTCGTGTTTGATAGGTGTACGGAGGCGCAACACATAATTATCACGTATGTGTTTCCAAGATAATATTCAGGCTGCGTTTATTATTTTGGATTATATAAAAGCGACGGCGCTTATTTTACCGCTTCACTTTTCACGCTTATCGGGTATTTCCCGGGGCTAACTATCATCCACACGGCAATACAGACAATCAGTGCACCCAGAATGAAACCTTGGTTGATGGTTTCTCCCAGCGCAAGATATCCCCAGAGCACGCCAAAAGGCGGAATAAGGAAGGTGACCGTCAATGAACGTAGGGGGCCAATATCCGCAACCAGCCTGAAATAGAGAATATAGGCTAACGCCGTACAAATAATGCCGAGCGCAAGAACGCTGGCCCACACGTCACCTTGCCACCAGTTGATCACCGGCCCGGTAGCCATGGACCAGGCAAAGAACGGCAGAAGAAAAAGCGTGGCGCCGAGCTGGCTGCCAAAGGCCACCATCTTCGGGTCAAGACCGCCGCGATTGGATATCCAGCGGCGGGTTAGGAAGCCTGCCACGCCGTAACAGGCGGTTGCCACCAGACACGCAATAATGCCAGCCAGCATATGGCCGGTAGAATTGGCGTCTCCAAGAGAGGTGATCACGATGATCCCGATCAATCCCAATATTACGCCACCCCATTTTCGGGCCGTCAATTTTTCACTAAAAAATGCAAATCCGATCAGCGCTCCCATGAGCGGCGTTGTGGCATTGAATATGGCGGAATAACCGGCGGGCAACCATTTGGCCGCGAGGCAGTACATAAGAAAGGGGAATCCAGAATTAATAACGCCGAGAATTAATGATGATTTAAATTTATTCTCAAAACGAAATGACGATCTCATGATGAAAAGAATAACGGCAAGACCGCTAAGCCCAAGGCAGACTCTTAAAAATGCGGTATTGATAGCCCCGAATTGAGGCGCGGCTATTCTCATAAAAAGAAAGCTCGCCCCCCAGATAGCAGCAAGAAGGAATAATCGGATATAATCTGCGGTACGCATATTTATGCCTCTTTTATACTTGCGTATATATTATATGAATAAGGAATGTTGATTTTCTTACGGCGTGGCGCCACCTGATATCCGCTAGAGTATATTTTGGCTGGAAAAATATCACTCCGTTTCTTGCTTCTTTGTTCTGTTAGGCTGTTTATACACCGAAGTGCCGATGGGAGAGGATCCCGCCCGCTTGCGCAATGGCCCGCCAATCTGCCCTGATAACCTGCTGAATTAGTAAGCTAAGTTACTGAGACAGACTCTCGGGGCCGTGCTAAAGTGCGGCCCACACCCTTTTATTGTTCCGCCCCCCTTACCCAACCGACGTCGGTGAAATAACAGCATCATGATCAGGTTTCACCCTTTCATCGTCACCTTTCCTCTGTTTCTGACCTCATGCGGCACCTTGACCAATATGCAGGTGGAAGCGCATCCCCGAGAGGTGAGAGAACTCAGTTGCACCCAGAACCTGAATGGCATGGTCGATGGCATTGTTCATCAGTATTTGCACCAGGAAAAAGCCAGCGGCCTGGCGATAGGGATTATCCACCATAACGGCGACGCCCAAACCTGGGGCTACGGCGAGACCAATGCGGTTAACGGTTATAAAATCGATGGTGAAACGTTATTTGCGCTGGGGTCGGTCAGTAAAGGCGTGACCGGCGAAGTGGTGGCGGGGCTGGTCGAGCGAGGCCAATTGAAATGGGACGATAAACTGGTTGATCTGCTGCCCAAAAATACCCCGCTCAGCGAAGACGCCAAAAATATCACCTTATTACAACTGGCGACCCATACGTCAGGTTTGCCGCGACAGAATATGACCAAAGACATGCTGGAAAGTTTTCTGAAGTATTTATATACCGGCGATAACTTTTATCATGAGTTAGACAGCGATGCGGTATTGAATGATTTAGCGTCCTTTAGCCGACCGGAAAAAAGGCAACCGCAATACTCTAATTTAGGTTACGCGCTGCTGGGCTATATTCTGAAATTAAAAACCGGCGAAGATATTCAGCAACTGTCTTATGACTTTATTTTCAACACGCTGAAAATGAACAACACCAGCTTCTACGCTTCGACCCTCAAGGGCTATCCTTACCGCGCCATCGGCCATGCGGGGGATCAGCCGAAGTTCGTGCGCCGAGGTGAAGTGATCCCCGACTGGCACTTTTCGAATAATATGGTCGGTGCCGCCAGCCTTTACAGCAACGTCGATGATTTAATGAAATATCTGCGGGCGCATATTACTGATACCGACATCAGCGAGCTTAATTCCGCAATAAAAGTCAGTGAGAAAGTCTATTTCAAAAGAAAAATAGAAGCCGCCAATATCGCCTGGGTGACGGATTATCAATATGGCCAAACGGTCACCTATCAGGTGGGATATATCGGCGGATACTCCAGTTATATCGGCTTTGATAAAAAACACCAAAATGCGGTCGTGGTATTACAGAACTCCTTCAACTGGAGCAATTACATCGGCCACGACATTTTATTAAGAATGGCCATGGCCGATGATTATCAGGGGAGCTGTAAGACGACAGGAGCGGGGCATTGATGCACCTTCAATCCCACTCGGGCGCCAGCCCCCGCGGACTAACAATACGGCTGCCCGGCTCGGCGCGCGCGTGAATCAACGCCATCTCCTCCTGCGTTAACTCAATATCAAATATCGCCAGATTTTCCGCCAGCCGACTCACGTTGCTGGTGCGCGACAGTGCGATCACCCCGGGTTGCTGGATGAGCCAGCGCAGAACGATTTGCGCAATGCTCACGCGGTGACGTGCGGCGATGTCGGCGAGTACCGGATCGCTGAGTACGCGCCCGACGGCCATGCCGCAGTAAGCGGTCACCGCAAGACCGGCGTCACGCACGGCGTCGATCAGCGGCGACTGGTCGAGATACGGGTGATACTCAAACTGATTGGTGACCAGCGGCAACGGGGACAGCGCTATCGCCTGCGCCATCAGCGCGCGGTTAAAATTACTCACGCCGATGTGCCGCACCTTGCCGCTGTGTACCGCGTCATTGAGCGCGCCGATTTGCTCGGCCAGCGGCACCAGCTGGCTGGGCCAGTGCAGCAGCAACAGGTCGATATAGTCCGTGCGTAACTGCTGCAAACTCTGAGCAACGCTGGCGGCAAACGCCCGCGGCGAAGTGTTCTCGACCCACACCTTGGTGGTGATAAATAACTCGCTGCGCGCAATGCGGCTGGCGGCCACGCATTCGCCGACTTCTCCTTCATTGCGATAAATTTGCGCCGTATCGATGTGGCGAAAGCCTGCGGTGAGCGCAGCAGGCAGCATCCGCAACATGTCGCTGCGGCCCATGCCGTAAGTGCCGAATCCCAATGCCGGAATACGCGCGCCGTTTACCTCGACCGTCTGCATTATTGGCTCCAGGAATGGGTGGCGCGGCGAACGATCGGCAGCACCTCGATGCCGAGCAGTTCAATCGACTGTTTCATGGCCGAGTGCGCCAGCGACGTGGAGCTCATCTGTAACGTGATGCGCGACAACCCCACGAGCGCTTCGCTGGCTGCGAGCATTTTGGCTGCGACGGTCTGCGGATCGCCGATCAAATACGCGCCATGCGGGCTGCACATCGCCTCGTACTGCGCCCGCGTCGCCGGGGCGCGACCGCGTTCACGGCCGATTTTGCTGAACATATATTGCCAGCCGGGGTAGTAGGTCTCTTTCGCCTGCTCGTTGGTGGTGCCGACAAAACCGAGGGCGTGGATGCCGACTTTCAGCCGCTCAGGCGCGTGCCCCGCCTGCTTTCCCGCTTCGCGGTAGAGATCCACCAACGGGCGGAAGTGACGAATTTCACCGCCGATAATGGCAATCATCAAGGGTAAACCCAGCGACCCTGCGCGGGCAAAAGATTGCGGTGTCCCGCCAACGCCGAGCCAGATCGGTAATGCGTCTTGATAGGGACGCGGATAGACACCTTGGCCGGTTAACGCCGCTCGGTGGCGACCCGACCAGTTAACATGGGTGTTCTCGCGGATGTTGAGCAGCAGGTCGAGTTTCTCGGTAAACAGCGAGTCATAATCTTCGAACTGAAAACCAAACAGCGGATAGGACTCACCAAAGGAACCGCGACCGACCACCATCTCGGCGCGGCCTTTGGCAATCAAATCCAGCGTCGCGAACTCCTGAAACACCCGCACCGGGTCGGCCGCGCTCAGCACGGTCACGGCGCTGGTTAAACGGATATTTTTGGTCCGCGCGGCGGCGGCGGCCAAAATAATGGCCGGTGCCGAATCCAGAAACTCGGGACGGTGATGTTCACCGATCCCGAAGACATCCAGTCCGACGCGATCGGCGATCTCTATCTCTTCGAGCAAATTGGCGAGCCGCTCACTGGCCGACATCATGTCGCCGGTGGCGGGATCGGGGAAACGTGCTGCGAAACTATCAATGCCGATTTCCATGCTGAGTACTGACCTCGATATCGGTGTGTTAATTAAGACAGTGCGGCAATGGCGCTGTGGGCGTTGGCAATAGCGGTGGCCTTGGCATCGTCGCCACGGCTGAGGCCTTCGGCGCGAATAAAGGTCACATCGGTTAAACCGATAAAGGCCAGTACGCCTTTGAGGTAAGTTTCCTGATGTTCGAGGAATGCCGCCGGGCTGTCGCCGGTGTAGAAGCCGCCGCGAGACGAGGCGACGAACACTTTTTTGCCTTTTGGCAGCAGGCCTTCCGGGCCATTCGCGCCGTACTGGAAGGTGCGACCCGCCACACAAACGCGGTCGATCCAGGCTTTTAACTGCGACGGGATGGAGAAGTTGTACATCGGCGCGCCGATGACAATGATGTCGGCGGCAAACAGGTCGTCGATAAACGCGCCGCCCGCGGCCAGATCTTCGCCCAGTGCGGCATCGGTCACTTCCGCGCCCTGAAACGCGGCGATATGTTTGTCTGACAGGTGCAGGGCCGGGTGGCTCACCAGATCACGGTATTGCACGGTGGCATCAGGGTGCAGCGTCAACTGGCGCGCCACGATATCGGCGGACAATAAACGGCTAACGGAATACTCACCGAGAATGCTGGAATCGATGTGAAGGATTGACATAGTGTTAACTCCTGGCGTATTGGATGTGACAAAGGTGCGGAAAAGAGCTTCACTATCCCACTCCGTTTGTCATCTGAGTAGCCGTTATATTTCGATATAATCCATCGGCTATAGCGATGGATGGTTTTGACTTAAAACCGCATGAATAACAGGCTGCCGTTGGGGCTCGTCGTGAGCCGAGGGGCTAAGGATCTGTGATGCTAGATGGTGTTTCTCTCGATCAACTCCGTACCTTTATCGCCGCCGTTGACGAAGGCAGTTTCTCGGCGGCGGCGCGTAAAATGTACCGGGCGCAGTCGGTGATCAGTGACTTAATCAAGGGGCTGGAGGGGCAGATCGGCGTGTCGTTATTCGACCGCTCTGGGCGCTATCCGAAGCTTACTCCGGCGGGCGTGGTGCTGCTGGCCGATGCGCGCGGGATTATTTCCGGCATCGATTTTATGAAGGCGCGGGCCCGAGGGATGTCGTCGGGGCTGGAGCCGGAGCTGTCGGTGGTGGTGGATGTTTTCTTCCCGCTCGAAGGGATCACCGAATCCGCGAAAGCCTTCCGCGAACATTTTCCCGGCACGCCGCTGCGACTGTTTGTGGAAGCCCTGGGCGGGGGTTATCAAAAACTCATTAATGGTAGCGCGAGTATCGGTATTTTGGGGTCATTGCCGACCATGCCCGCCTCGCTTAGCGTGGAACGCTTGACCAGCGTTTCGCTGGTGATGGTGGCCTCGGCTGACCATCCGCTGGCTCAATTCGAGGGTATTTTGCCAAAGGCAGAACTGGCTAAACATGTTCAACTGGTGCTGACGGACCGATCTGAACTGTCGGCTGGGCATGAATTCGGCGTGATGTCGCCCTCGACCTGGCGTCTCGGTGACCTGTTCGCCAAGCACGCTTTTCTGCTCGACGGCTTAGGCTGGGGCAGTATGCCGTCGCACGTTGTTGATCGCGATATCAGCGAAGGGCGATTGGTAGAATTATCGATTGAAGATGTCCCCGCCGGTGGGCTGAATCTACCGATGTTTGGCGTCTACCCAACGTCTGCGCCGCCTGGCCCCGCCAGCCGCTGGTTTATCGAACGGCTGAAGAGTGATTGCCCGAAAAAGCGGGCGCATGGCGGCAGTTTGGAAGGTGAGTGAGGAGAGAGACATGGCCTTTGACTGGCACAGTGCGTTGTTGACCCGTGCAACGCCCGTGAACGGAAATTATAAAAATACCCAAAATGTCCGCCGTTTTATGCTTGCGCAGTGCGGAGAGGGTTTCAAATCTGACCGGGATTTTATGGCGTGGATCCGAAACGATACCGCCAAAACGCTGGGCGATGTGGTGGATGAGTGGCAGCGCCGACAGGCCTGATCCCACGCCGTGCTCCCGCCGCAGAAAATCAGTGAATTCGGGGAAAATCGCTGTATGGTGGTTTTAAACCAAATAGTGATCGGGATCGCCTATGCCGCAAGCCCAACTCGACGCGTTGAATCTTTTGACCACCCCTGTTTGGCTGGTCTCACCACAAAGCCAGGACATTCTTTTCGCGAACACTGCCGCACAAACACTGACCGGAGATCAATCCTTAACGCGGCTGCGCTATGGTCGTTTTTCGGCACACGCCCAGCATTCGCTGGCGTCCTATCTGCCTGCCCTGCGTAAACATGAGCAAATCGTCGAGATCTGGACTCTGTTGCGTGAAGGTCATGACTTTCCGCTGAGCTGCCATCTCTCGCTGACCGAGCTTGGCGAGCAGGGGACCGCGATCGTTGTCGAGGGCATTAACGCCTCTGGCGTGGTAATGCCGGTTGCGCCGTCATCGCAGGAACCGCTGCCCACCACGCCGTATCGCCGCGATGAACGCGGTTTTTATCAGCGACTCTTTCAAACCAATACCGCGCCGATGCTGCTGATCAATCCCACGGCGGAGGGGCGGATTGTCGATGCCAATCTGGCCGCCACGCAGTTTTATGGCTACTCCCGCGAGCAGATGTGTGAGAAACATACTTGGGAAATCAATGCCATGGGGCGCGATGTGCTGCCGGTGATGCATGAGATCGCCAGGCTGCCCGGTGGCCACAAGCCGCTCAACTTTATGCATGTCTTAGCCGACGGCAATGTGCGCCACGTGCAGACTTACGCCGGTCCGGTGGAGCTGGACGGCGTGCGACTGATGCTGTGCATTATTCACGACATTACCGAACAAAAGCGGCTGGAACAGGAGCTGGAACATGCCGCCCTGCGGGATGCATTGACCGGGTTGGGCAACCGTCGGCAGTTTTTGCAATTTTTCGAACGGGCGCATACTAAGAATCAGTATTTCGCGCAGGATTTCAGCCTGATGCTGGTGGATGCCGACCATTTCAAAGCCATTAACGACCAGTACGGGCATCACAAGGGGGACGAAGTGCTGATCTCGCTGGCCCGCGCGCTGGAGTCCGGTATTCGTGAGAGCGACACGGTGTTCCGCTGGGGCGGCGAGGAGTTCGTCATCCTGTTGCCGCTGACCAACCTGCAAGGCGCATTACGGGTGGCGGAAGCACTGCGCGAAAGGGTGCAGCGGCTGAGCCAGCCGCATCTGCCGCAGTTAACAGTGAGCATTGGCGTCGCGCAGCATCAGGCTGACGAAGATTCCGCCAGCCTGTTTAAACGCATGGATGAAGCGCTGTATCGCGCCAAAACGTCGGGGCGAAACAAGGTGCTGGCGGGGTAGGAATTTAGCCGCGAAGCTCGACGCCGGATATCGCCGCGCAGGCAGCTAGAAAGCGTTCCTGTAAATCCGTATCGGCTGCTGCTGCCAGCTTATTGGCAGGGCGCTGGTGATAGAAATAGCCGCCCGTGACCTGCGATGCCGGGTCGCTGCCCGCCGCCAGCCATGCCTGAGTGCGCGGCGCGAGCGAAAGATCGTCGGTGGCATTCGGGCCGCCCATTTTGGTCGCGACCCAACCCGGCTCGACGCTATTGGCGTGCACTTCCGGCCAGTGGCGCGCCACCGCCAGACTCAACAACAGCACGTGCAGTTTGGCGTCGGAGTAGGCCTGTCTGCCGTCCCAGTGGCGCTTCTCCCATCTCAGGTCATCCAGTGACGGGCTGCCTTGATGATGTAACACCGAACTGATGTAAACCAGCCGACGCGGGCGTTTCACCAGCGCGGTCAACAGATAGGGGGCCAGCGTGTTGATGGCAAACACGTGGGGCAGGCCGTCGACGGTCGTAATGCGCTGTGGCTCCTGATGACCCGCCGCAGCATTGTGAATGATGGCGTCAAAATCACCGCAGGCATTGATGCGTTCGGCCAGCGTTTGGGTCTCACGGATGCTCGATAAGTCGCCAAAAAGCACTCCTTCCGCGCCCGGCACCTGCCGTAATGCATGAGCCGCCCGTGTTTCATTTCGTGCGTGAAGCATCACGCGGTGCCCCTCGACGACAAGCTGCTGTGCTGCCATCTGACCTAAACCGTCGGATGCGCCGGTAATAAGAATGCGTGCCATGGAGTGACCCCTGTAAATGCCGGTTTGGCATCACACCAGTGTGGGAGGTTTATGGGGAATTGGCGAGAGCCGGAAGGTCATTTCAGTGATGACGCGGGGTCACGAATGGGGGTGTTTTTAGCCTCAAAATTTAAACGGAACTAACCCAAATTCCTGTCCACTCAACGCTTCGTCATCCGAAGACATCTTTGATACCCATCATCGAACTGAATGGATACTCACCATGCCCAATCCGTACAATTACAACGCGCCGAATATGGCGTACTTTTATCGGCCACCGGAACCGCCCGCTCATCAACCCGCGCCTTCTTACCCGATGCCTCCCGCGCCGATGCCGCGCACGGTGCCCTTGCCGCCGCTTTACAGCAATATGCCCGCGCATCCACCGTATCCTGTGACGCATCATCAGCCGCCTCAGTATACGATTTACAGCAATATGCCGTCTGCGCCACCGCCGAAGCCGATGCCAAAAACGATCCCGCTGCCGGTGATGCCCGACTCGCGTGTTTATAACGCGCAACTGCACCCGCTGGCCCAGCAGGAAACTCGACGCAATCCGGCGCAAAGTTCTTCTCGCCCGCGCGCCAATACGCTTGCCGCTGCGCCGCCAAAACTGGATGTGCGTGGCAATGACATCGAGGCTACGCAGCGCGAATCACGCTGGGCGGTGCAGTTATGGAGCCGTTTGACCCCGCAACAGGCGCAGCCTTTTGTCGCCCATCTTCATCAGATGATCGCCACGGTGCGCGCGTCCGAAAGCCGTTTCCCACAGTTGGCGTCGAATATGGATAAGAAATCGGCGGCGGACCTGCATAAGGGATTTAGCAAGGCCAGCTCTCTGGATCGCGAATTGAAAGAGTGGGTGCGATCGGGCGGCGATGGCGCGGAGCTGGCGAGCCGACTGCAAAGTTACATTAAGCAAACCATCGACCTGCTCGGTTTTGTGATGGACGCTCAGGCCCCTGCGGTGTCGAACGCATTGCGCGCGCAGCCGTTCTTTACCGATCGCGGAAGGCAAAAGCTGCGCACCGAACAGATCCGCAGCAGCAGTCGTGACAATAAACACGCTGGGATTGCCGATACCCTGAACCGACGCCGGTCGACCGAAAACTTCTTCCCGCAACGTATCAACCATGCCAAATCTTCACTGGCGCGGGTGGCGACGTCCGACACGGCCCGCCGTTTTCAGGCCAGCGGCACGCCGTTTATCGCCGGAGCCTCGGGCACCGCGCAGTTCATCATTGGGCATCTCGAGGCGCAGCGCCCGTTTGCTCAATGTTCCCCGCACGAACAGCAGTCGCGTGAAATGCTGCTGGTGATGTATACCGCGTTAATGACGCTTTCCGGGCATCACAGCGTGATGGAAAGTTTGATTGTGGGCCGCCGACTGGGCTATTTCGCCGACCTGCCCGATCCGCTGCAAGGGCCGGGCAGCTATAACACCAGTATGCGCGCGCTGGATTCGCGGCTGCGCAAAATGGGGCTGGACGCCAACGTCAGAATGCGGGCATAAAAAAGGCCAGACGTTTTACAACGTCTGGCCCTTACGGCAGGAATGCGTTAAGGATGCATTAGAAGCTGACTTTCACACCGATCATGGCGCTGGTGTCACGGTAGCTTTCGCTGCCCATCTGCTGACCAACGTTACCCCACAGATTGACGCGCTGGGTAAGCTGGCCGTCAACGCCTGCGCGCACTTCGGCAATATTCTTGCTGCCGCGCTGATCGGTGCTGACATCGTTCAGAGTGGCACCGGCGTTCTGGGTATTGTTGATCCAGTTCGCTTCGATGTACGGCTGGAAGCTTGGTTGCTGCTTCTCGCTGTGCGTTTTCATCGAGGCACGCACCCCAACGCGGGATTGCACATTGCCGTTGCCTTGGCTGCTGACCTGCGTGCCGTTGTCTTCGGTCAGGTCATTGGCTTTGATGTTGCTCCAGACAAACTGCGCATTCGGCTCGATGAAGTAGCTGTTTTTCGCGCTGTCTTCGCCCACTTTCCACTTATAGCCGCCTTCCAGCGAGGCGGTGATGCCTTTGGATTTGTAGCTTTCCTGCGGCAAATCGTCGCCTTTCACGCTGTTGTTGAACCAGTTGTACTGTGCCCAGCTATCAATGTACGCGCCGGTTTGGGTGGCGGCGTTTTGATACCAAGTGCCGTACATGCCGAGACTGTAACCGCTGACTTCACCTTGCGAACGATGACCGGTCACTGTCGAATCGGTGTTGCTCTGCGCATTACCGTAACCGGCCATGGTGCCCACGTGCAGGCTGTCATCACCGTCGACGCTCCACTTGCCAAGGTCGCCGCCGATCTGCAACAGGTAGCGGTTAGTTTGCGTTTTCAACTGGCCACTGCTGTCGGTGCTGGTGTTATGGCCGCCGACGTTACGCATCCACAGGCTGGTGGTTTTCTGCTCACCGGTGATGGCGTCAACATACTGGGTTTCACCGCCGCGATCGTGCAGGCGCAGATTGAACATGTTTTGCGCCGCCGCCATGTTGGCCAGATAACTGCCCGCTTCAGGACGGGTGATCATCTTCACCCCGGCGTCCGGGTTAGCCGGATCGACTGGGTTGAGCAAGTCCGGGTCCGCGTCGCTCAGCAGGTACCAGTTTTTGGCATTCTCACCGAGGCCCCGCACCAGATGATAGTCATAGGCACCGGCAACAATACGGCCCTGCTGGTTGAATTCACCGGCAGAATCGCCCGCCACGGAAATCATTTCGATGCCCTGAAGGGTCTGCGCACCGCTGCCACCCGCTTTGTTCATCACCACGTTGGTGTCGCCAGACGTATTGCCGGTCACTTTCAGGGTGTCATGCGCCGAGCCGTCGTCTGCCAGCACGCTGTTCATCACTAAGGTACCGTTATTGCTGGTGAAATCGCCATCGACGGTCAGGGTTTCGAAGCTGTCGTTAACGTGGCTAAACATCACGGTGCTGTCGTTCAGATTCAGGTCACCGACGTTGGAATCCCCGGTCACTGTCCACTGGCTGCCGTTGTTCAGGTTCAGCGTTTGCAGGCCGGTCGAGGCACCTTTCCACTGTGATGAATTCAGTGCCAGCGTGCTATTGTCGGTGAAATCACGATCAATCGAGATGTCGCCCGTCAGTTGTGAACCGTTGGTCGCGTTGATGTTGATGTCGGCGACTTTGGTTCCGGCATCGTTAGCTTGTCCGCCAATCAGCAGGTATTTCTGGCCGATGATCGACGAGCCGTCAACGGTCACGCTCAATGACGAGCCGACATCTGCCTGTACCGCTGTGTTATCGGTGGAGAGCAGGGTGTTTTTCAGCGCGACGCTTTGTACCCCACCGGTGGCCTGTACGCCGATAGCCGCTGCGCCGTTGTACACCAGACGCGAGTCTTCGAAGCTGGCGGTGTTCAGCCCTGTGCCATTGCTTAGCAAGACCGCTGCGTTTTCTGCGTCATTGACGTTATTAATCGCGAGATCCAGATTTTTTGCGATCAAGGTTCCATCATTGTTGATGGTCATGCCGTTGCCACCCATTGCGCCGTTCAGGCTAACGCCGTCAATATTGGCGGTTGAGTGATCAAGGTACATACCTTGTGATTTAGCCACCGCCAGAGAGATATCCGCATTGGTTAAGTTCAACGTCGCATTGTTGGTCGCCCCGATGACCGCGCTGTAGTTACCATCGGTCTGCACCATATTGATATTGTTGGCATTAATGACGCCAGCATTCATCCACATCGCCGAGCTGTTGGCGTTGATATTCAGGCTGTCAGCGTTGATAACCGCGCCCGCACCGGAATACAAACCGGTCGCGCCGTTGTAGCCTATGCTGCCCACGGCCCCGATGTTCAATTCCATATTACGCACATTGATGACGGTGCCATCGGTACCTTGAACGGCGTTTGAACCACTACCCGACGTGGTAATACTACCGCCGTCGAGGGTTGCTTGCGCACCGGCAACGCTGACCAGAAGACCGCGTGCACTGTCGCCGGTGGTGGTCAGCGCGACGTTATTGGCGGTGGTGGTTCCACCTTGGGCCAAAATAGCACTCGCGCCATAACCTGCTGTGTTGATCGTCGCATTGCTAACGGCGACCGCACCAGCAGTGGCGGCATTTTGAATGCCATAACTGTTGGTGCCTTGGGTGGCGATGTTTAGCGTATCGATATTGAGTGCAGTATCTGTGCCTTGCATGTAAATACCGCGCGCATTATTCGCGGTGGTGGTGATGGCAATGTTATTACCGGCCATGCTTCCTGCCTGAGCCAATATGCCTACACCAGTGTCACCTGCCGTATTGATCGTCGCATTATTCACATTCACATC
>Ga0105854_1000719_pt1 | contig 14205 bp, 13 predicted proteins | sample OrgsoiDNA_201058_FD_89679 | JGI IMG/M metagenome (GOLD analysis project Ga0105854, IMG submission 89679) | Permafrost soil microbial communities from the Arctic, to analyse light accelerated degradation of dissolved organic matter (DOM) -... | ecosystem: Environmental > Terrestrial > Soil >... | reverse complement strand
CGATCGACTGCGACAAGGTCTTCGTCTACATTCGCGGCGAGTACTCGGGCCCATACGAGATCCTCATCGCAGCGCTCGAGGAGCTGGCGGCGAGACCAGAGATCCGCGGCAACGTGACGATTGTCGTCCATCGCGGCGCCGGTGCGTACATCTGCGGTGAGGAGACGGCGCTGCTCGAGTCGCTCGAGGGCAAGCGCGGCCAGCCACGCTCGAAGCCACCGTTCCCGGCGATCTCGGGCCTCTACGCGTCCCCGACCGTCGTCAACAACGTCGAGACGATCGCGACCGTTGCTCCGATCGTCGCGATGGGCGGCGCGGAGTACGCGAAGCTCGGTGTCGAGAACTCGCGCGGCACGCGTGTCGTCTCGGTCTCCGGCAACGTCGTGAACGGCGGCAACTACGAGATCGAGGCCGGGATGAGTCTGCGCGCGATCATCTACGACCTCGGCGGCGGTGTCCCCGACGGCCGCGAGTTGAAGGCGGTGGTGCCGGGCGGCTCGTCGACGGTGATCCTCACCAAGGAGGAGATCGACGTCGGCTACGACTTCGACTCGCTCGCGAACCTGCGGACGGCGATGGGCTCCGCGGGGATCGTCGTGCTCGACGATCGCTGCTGCATCGTGCAGCTCGGGATCCGCTTCTCGGAGTTCTACGAGCACGAGTCGTGCGGCAAGTGCACGCCGTGCCGTGAGGGGACGCGCTGGCTGACAGCGATACTGCGCAAGCTCGAAGACGGGCGCGCGACACAGGGGGATCTCGACCTCCTGCTCGACGTCTGCGACCGGATCAACGGGAAGTGCCTCTGCCCGCTCGGCGACTCGGACGCGATCATCGTCGCGTCGTACGTCGCGAAGTTCCGCCCGGAGTTCCAGGCGCACATCGACGAGGGCGGCTGCCCCTTCGGCGGCACTGCCTCGCTGGACCACGTGCTGGCGCCGATCGCGATGCACAGCCATTCGCCGGCCGCCGAGGTCCCCGCGTGAACGTGTCCCCGAGAGCCACGACCCTTGGTCAGACCAAGATTTCAGAAGCGCCACAAACGTTCCACAGCCTCCCGGCGAATTCGGCGCTATCAGGCGCGTTGCGGCGAAACGACGCGGCTTCTCAGGACACGACCCTTGGTCAGACCAAGATTTCAGAAGCGCCACGAACGTTCCACAGGGGACAGGCGTGAGTGCGCCTGGGCAGGCACCTCCGGTGACCGACCTCGTCACCGTCACGATCGACGAGCGGGCCGTGCAGGTGCCGAAGGGAACCGGCATGGTCGAGACGGCGGCGGCGGCCGGGATCGAGATTCCGGTCTTCTGCTACGAACCGCGCCTCGGGGCGCCCGTCGGCGCGTGCCGCATGTGCCTCGTCGAGGTCGAAGGGATGCCGAAGCTCCAGGCCGGCTGCACGCTGAGCGCACTGGACGGAATGATCGTGCGCACCGCGCGCAGCTCCGAGAAGGCCGCCGAGGGCCAGAACTCGACGCTCGAGTTCATCCTCGTCAACCACCCGCTCGACTGCCCGGTCTGCGACAAGGGTGGCGAGTGCCCGCTCCAGGATCTGACCTTCCGCTACGGCCCCGGCAACACCCGCATGACGTTCCCGAAGCGGACGTTCGAGAAGCCGATCCCGATCTCGCCGCTGATCGCGCTCGACCGCGAGCGCTGCATCCTCTGCTACCGCTGCACGCGGTTCAGCGAAGCGGTCGCCGAGGACGGGCAGCTCGTCGCGATCAACCGCGGCGCCCAATCCGTGATCGCCACCTTCGAGGACGAGCCCTACAAGGCCCACTTCTCCGGCAACGTCACCGAGCTCTGCCCCGTCGGCGCGCTCACCTCCACGCAGTACCGCTTCGAGGCGCGCCCCTGGGAGATCCAGAACGTCCCATCGGTCTGCGGCCTCTGCGCGGTCGGCTGCAACATCAGCGCGACGACGCGTGAAGGGAAGGTGAAGCGGATCCTGTCGCGCAATCACCCGCAGATCGACGAGGGCTGGCTCTGCGACAAGGGCCGCTTCGCGTACGCGCACCTGAACGCCGCCGACCGCATCACCGCGCCGCTGCGCAAGGCGGGCCGCCGCCGCTTCGAGGCGATCTCGTGGGACGACGCGATCGACGAGGCCGAGCGCCTGCTCCGCGAGGGCGGTTCCTCGACAGTCACGGCCCTCTCCGGCGGCGAGTCGGTCGAGGAGGCATACGGCCTCGCGAAGCTGCTGCGGCAGGGCCTCGGTGCGCACGGCGCCGTGCTGCCCGAGCCGGTGCCGGACTCGCTCGACATCTGGCGCGCGCCGCTCTCCGCGATCCGTGACGCGAAGACGGTGGTCGTCCTGTCCGACGTCCCCGTCGTCGAGCGTGCGCCGATCGTCGACCTCTGGATCAAGGCCGCACGCCGCGCCGGCGCGACCGTCTCCTACGACGTGCCCAACGGTCCCGTCGATGTGCTCGTAACCGACAACGAGGCGAACGCCGACCGTGTGACTGCCGAGAGCGTCTACTACCTGCCGCTGACCCCGAACGGCCGCGGCGTCACCGACGCGTGGAGTGCAGCCGGTGACGGCGAGCCCGACGACGCGAAGCCACGCGTGTTGATCGTCTCCGGTGACGAGGCCGCGACCGACCTCAGCGTGCGAGCGATGGTGGCCGAGGCCGAGCTCGTGATCGGAATCGGGATGTTCGAGGAGAGCTTCCGCGGCATCGCCGATCTCGTCCTCCCGGGCACGAGCTACCTCGAGCGCGACGGCACGACGATCAACCTCGAGGGCCGGCTCCAGCGCCAGCGCCGCGCGGTCCTCGCGCCGGTGCCCGACACGCTCGCATGGATCTCCAAGCTCGCCGAGCGATTCGGCGTCGACATCTCGCCGCATGCGTCGATCGTCTTCGACGAGATCTCCGGGCAGTGCTTCGGCGGCATCAGCTTCGGTGAGATCGGGGAACAGGCCGACCTGCCGCCGCGCCCCGAGCGCCCCGCCGAGCGCCGTGCCCCGACAATTGATGACTCGGCACAAGGCCCGGGGGGACTGCGACTCGTCGCCTACAGGCCGCTTTTCTCAGGTGCCGCGGTCGAGCGGACGAACGAGCTCGCATTCCAGTCGCCGGACGCCGAGGTCCAGATCTCGGTCGGCGACGCGAAGACGCGCGGCATCCGCAACGGTGCCACCGTCACGGTGTCCTCGAACGGGACGTCGCTCGAGCTGCGGGCGCGCATCGCGCGCGACCTCGCCGCCGGCACCGTGCGGATCGCGCGCGACCACGCCGGCGACCTTCACCCGACGGTCGAGGTGACCGCCCGGTGACACACCACGAGGCCTGGTGGATCACGATCCCGAAGGCGCTCGTCGTGGTCAACGTCGTGATGGTGTTCTTCGCCCTCACGACCTGGCTCGAGCGAAAGCTCCTCGGCAGGATGCAGCTGCGCTTCGGCCCGAACCGGGCGGGCCCCAAGGGCCTCCTCGTACCGATCGCCGACCTGGTGAAGCTGATCCGCAAGGAGGCGTTCGCGCCGATGGCTGCGAAGGAGCCGCTCTACATCCTCGCACCCGTCGTCTCGATGTTCACCGCGCTCCTCGCGTTCAGCGTGCTGCCGTTCGGCGCCGGCTGGAACCTCTGGGGCGAGCACATCAACGGCGCCGTCGTGAACGTCCCGATCTCGCTGATCCTGATCTTCGCGCTCGGCTCGCTCGGGATCTACGGCTTCATCGTCGGCGGCTGGGCATCCGAGTCGAAGTTCTCGACCCTCGGCTCGATGCGCACGTGCGCGCAGCTCGTCTCCTACGAGGTGTCGCTCGCATTGAGCGTGCTCGGCGTCGTGCTGATGGGCCAGTCGTTGAACCTCCAGGCGATCGTCGACAAGCAGCAGGCAACGCTCTGGTTCTTCATCCCTCAGTTCGTCGGCCTGATCGTGTTCCTGCTCGGCGGCGTCGCCGAGACATCACGTCCGCCGTTCGACTTGCCCGAAGCCGACACCGAGCTCGTAGGCGGCTACCACACGGAATATTCGGGGATGCGGTGGGGGATCTTCCAGGCGGCGGAGTACATCAACATGATCACGCTCTCCGGCCTCTGCGTGACGCTCTTTTTCGGCGGCTACCACTTTCCGTGGGTGCACTCGCTCGACGTGCTCGGGCCGATCTGGTTCGTGCTGAAGCTGTTCACGCTCGTGACGCTCTTCATCTGGCTGCGCGCGACGCAGCCGCGCCTCCGCTACGACCAGCTGATGCGGTTCGGCTGGAAGGTGCTGCTGCCGGTCGCGACCGTCAACGCCCTCGTCACCGCGTTCCTCGTGGTGCTCATCAAGTGAGGAGGAGCGTCAGGTGAGCTTTGTCGTCCCGAATACGCTGAAGGGCTTCGGCGTGACGCTGAAGCAGGTCTTCAAGAAGCCGATCACCCAGCAGTACCCGGAGTACAAGCGGCCGGTGTACCCGCGCTACCGCGGACGCCACCGCCTGCACCGCCACGAGAACGGCCTCGAAAAGTGCGTCGGCTGCTCGCTCTGCGCCGCTGCGTGCCCGGCGGACTGCATCCGCGTCGTACCGGCCGAGAACACGGCCGAGAACCGCGTCTCCCCGGGCGAACGCTACGCGCGCATCTACGAGATCAACCTGTCCCGCTGCATCTTCTGTGGCTACTGCGAGCTCGCCTGCCCGTTCGACGCGATCACGCTCGGCAACGACTTCGAGATCTCCGAGCACAACCGCGACGACCTGATCTACACGAAGGACATGCTGCTCGCGCCGCCGATGAAGAGGGTCCCGGTCGCCGACCGCGACCTCTACGACACGCCGATCCCGTACTACGAGGACAACAGCTAGATGCTCGATCCCCGACTCACAGCACCTTCGGATGAGCGCTTGCACTCGAATCAGGAACCGAACATCTAATGGCGAACTTTCTGGTCTGGGTCGTCTGGTTCGGAGCGGCGTTCGCCTGTCTGACGAGCGCGCTCGCCGTCGTCAGCTTCCGCAACCCGTTCTACTCGGCGCTCGCGCTGATCGGGAATCTCGCAAGCCTCGCCGTGCTCTACCTGCTCCTCTCGGGCGAGTTCGTCGCGGCCGGCCAGGTGCTCGTCTACGGCGGCGCGGTGATGGTGATGTTCCTCTTCGTGATCGCGTACCTGGGCGACCGCAGCGAGGACTCGCCGTGGTCGGGCGGCCCGACGTGGCAGATCGTCGGCGCGGTGCTCGCCGGCGGGGCGATTCTTGCCGAGGTGGTCGTCGTCGTCGGCCTGAAAGCGGGTGGCTTCCTCTCGAGTGCCCAGCCCGTCGGGCGCAACTTCGGCTCACCGGAGGCGATCGGCCGCCTGTTCCTCACCGACCACCTGCTGGCATTCGAGGTCACGTCCATCGTGCTCCTCGTTGCCGCAGTCGGCGGCGTCGTGCTCGGCTCGCACGCTCGCACCTTCGACACTCCCGCGGACGGCGATGCACGGACCTGACATCCGGTGGTACGTGATCCTCGCGGCGCTGCTCTTCGCGACCGGCGCGCTCGGCGTGATGCTCCGCCGCTCGCCGCTAATCATCCTGCTCTCGGTCGAGATCATGCTCAACTCGGCGAACCTGTTGCTGATCGCGTTCTCGCGCCTGCACGGCCGCGAGGACGGGCAGGTCTTCGCGATCTCGGTGATGGCGATCGCCGCGTCCGAGGTGGTCGTCGGCCTCGGCCTGATCGTCGCGATGGGCCGCCGAGGCGTCGAACTCGACGTCGACAAGCTGCGAACGCTGAGGGGCTGATGAAGGCCGCCGTCTGGATCTGCCTGCTCCTGCCGCTCGCCTCGGCGATCGTCATCACACTCGGCGGGACGCGCATCTCGCGCCGCCTTGCGGGATACATCTCGACAGCATCGACGATGGGCTCGTTCGCCGCCGCCGTATTCGTATTCGTGCGGATGCTCGGCGAGGGGGCCGGCGGGCGCACGCACATCACGACCTCCTGGACCTGGCTGGCCGCCGGGCCGTACAACTTCGGCTTCACGCTGCTCGCCGACCAGCTGAGCGTGATGATGATGCTGATCGTCGCCGGCGTCGGCTCGTTGATCGTCGCGTACTCGGTCGGCTACATGGACGGCGAGGACGAGGAACGGCGCTACTTCGCCTACATCTCGATCTTCGTCTTCTCGATGCTGCTGCTCGTCGAAGGCGGCAACCTGCTGCTCCTGCTCGCGGGCTGGGGCATGGTCGGACTCTCGAGCTACCTGCTGATCGGCTTCCACCAGGACCGGCCGGTCGCGGTCGCCGCAGCGAAGAAGGCGTTCGTGATGAACGCGTTCGGCGACGCGACGATGGCGCTCGCGCTCTTCCTCCTGATCCAGCACACGGGCCACCTCGACTACGCCACCGTCTTCGCAACCTCGCCGCACGGTGGCGCAGTCGCGAACCTGATCGCGCTCGGCCTGCTCGGTGGCGCACTCGCGAAGTCGGCGCAGATCCCGTTGCACACCTGGCTGCCGGACGCGATGGAGGGGCCGACGCCGGTGAGCGCCCTCATCCACGCGGCGACGATGGTGACCGCGGGCGTCTACCTGATCGTGCGCGCCCACCCACTGTTCGAGAACGCATACGTGATCCAGGACCTCGCGGCCGGGCTCGGGGCGGCGACGCTCCTGATGGCGGGCCTGATCGCGCTCGTGCAGACCGACATCAAGCGCGTGATCGCGTACTCGACGATGTCGCAGATCGGCTACATGTTCGTCGGCGCCGGGCTGGGCGCCTACCCGAACGCGATGTTCCACCTGATGACGCACGCGTTCTTCAAGGCGCTGCTCTTCCTCGCGGCCGGCATCGCGATCCACGCCGTCGTCGGCGAGCAGGACATCCGCAAGCTCGCCGGCATCGGGAAGCTGATGCCGCAGACGAAGCTCGTGTTTCTCGTCGGCTCGCTGGCGCTCGTCGGCATCTTCCCGTTCGCCGGCTTCTTCTCGAAGGACTCGATCCTCGCCGCGGCGCTCGACCGCGGCTGGTACGGAACGGTGATCTGGGTGATTGGGATGGTCGGGGCCTTCCTGACCGGCCTCTACGCGTTCCGCCTCTTCTTCATCGTCTTCACCGGCGAGCCGTCCGCGTTCGCGCGCGAACACTTCCATGCGCACGACGGCCAGGAAGGGCCGCTGTCGATGCGCTGGACGGTCGGCGCGCTCGCGCTGCTCGCGGCGGTCGGTGGCTTCCTCGAGTTCGGCCCGATCTGGCATCCGCTCTCGACGTGGCTCGAACCGGTCGCCACCCCGTTCGCCGTGCCGACGCACACTCAGGAGTGGCTCTCGTCCGGTATCGCGATCTCCGCGGGCCTCGCAGGGATCGCCGTCGCGTGGGCGATCTACTCGGCGAAGCGCGCGAAGGCGCCGCGCGCGCTGCCGCTCTTCGAGAAGAAGTTCTACTGGGACGAGCTCTACGACCTGCTCTGGTACCGAACGGGAGACCTCGCCGCGCGCGGTCTCTACGCGCTCGTGGAGCTGCCGCTGATCGCCGGTTCGCTTCAAGCCGTCACCGGCGGCGCAGGCCTCGGGTCACGGGAGCTCGGACGCGCGCAGAACGGGCTCGTCCGCTCCTACGCGCTCGCGATCGCGGCCGGGGTCGCGGTCCTCGCCGTCGTCTTCCTGGCGGCCCGCTGATGCAGCACTGGCTGACGACGATCCTGATCGTCCTGCCGGTCGCAGGCGCCCTCGTTGTCGCCGTCGCGCCGTTCCCCGGCTACTGGCTCGGCTCGCTCGCGGCGCTCGTGTCGCTCGTCGAGGTCGGGGTCTGGATCACCGCGGCGTCGAAGTTCTCGTTCGGCGATCCCGCGCTCCAGTTCTCGCAGAATCACGCCTGGTTCAGCGACCTGCACGTCAGCTACCACGTCGGCCAGTACGCGTTCTCGCTCTGGCTCGTCGGCATGACCGTCGTCGTGATGGCGGCCTGCACGATCTACGGCTGGTGGGCCGGACGCGACCGGGCGCGCGCGTACTTCGCGCTGATGCTGCTGACGACCGGCGCGATCGTCGGCGTCTTCACCGCCCAGGACCTGCTGCTTTTCTACGCGTTCTTCGAGGCGATGCTGATCCCGCTCTACGTGCTGATCGGCGTCTGGGGCGGCGCGGGGCGCATGCGAGCGACGCTGACGTTCGTGATCTACACCGTCGTCGGCTCGCTGCTGATGCTCGCGGCGATCATCGTCTACGGCCTCCAGCAGGGCACGTTCGACCTGACGCGCATGGGCCCGAGCGACTCGACGTGGCTCTTCCTCGGCTTCGTCTTCGCCTTCGCGATCAAGTCGCCGCTCTTCCCGTTCCACGGTTGGCTCCCGGGCGCCTACCGCGAGTCGCCGCCCGAGGTGTCGGCGGTGCTCTCCGGTGTGGTCTCGAAGGCCGGGCTCTACGGCCTCCTGCGCATCGCGATCGCAAAGTTCCCGAATGTCGTCGACGACTGGCGAGTCGTGCTGCTCGTCCTCGCGTCGATCTCGCTCGTCTACGGGTCGCTGCTCGCGTTCCGCGCGCCCGACTTCCGCGGCGTGGTCATGTACTCATCGCTGGCACAGTCAGGCCTGATCGTGCTCGGGTTGCTCGCGAACAACGATCTCGGATTCGAGGGTGCGGTGCTGCAGATGGTCAACCACGGTCTGATCTCCGCGGCGCTGTTCCTGATCGCCGGCATGATCGAGCGGCGAACGTCGACCGGTGAGTTCGCGCTGCTCGGAGGAATGGCGCGCGGCCGCCCTGCGCTCTCGACGGTGCTGATGACGATCGGGATCATCACGCTCGCCGTGCCGCTCTCGACGTCGTTCGCGGGCGAGTTCCTGATCCTCGCCGGCGTCTTCACGCAGGGCTGGGCCTGGGCAGCGATCGGTGCCGGCGCGATGGTGCTCGCGGCGATGTACGCGTTGCGCCTGGTCTCGGCGGTGCTGCACCGGGACACCGGGCCTGCCGTGCCGGACTCGGCGCTCGACCTGCGCCTCGGGGAGCTCGCCGTCGTCGTGCCGCTACTTCTCTGCCTGGTCGGTCTCTCGGCCTGGCCGAACCTGATCTCCGGGCACGCGTTCGGCGGCAACCACGCGCAGTCGAGCATCAACCGTGGGCTCTCACCGTGATCCTCGCTGTGATCAACAAGCCGCACGTCGACTGGTTCGCGCTCGCGCCCTCGCTGGCGCTGCTCACGGCTGCCGGCGTGCTGCTGATGGTCGCGGTGTTCGTGCCGCGCAAGCCGCGCGCCGCCGTGGCCGCGTCCCTCGCCTTCGCCGGCTTCGCCGCCTCGCTCGTCTGGGCGGTGCTGCTCGACGTGAAGAGCCCGCACGCGACGACGCTCGTGCACGACGCGATCTTCCGCGACCGCTGGGCCGCACTTGCGCAGGTGCTGATCGCCGGCAGCGGCGCCGTGACGGTGCTCATCTCCGCCCGCGAGCGGTGGCGCGAGGAGCACGTGGCCGAGTACTACGCGCTGCTGACCGCGGCGGGCGCCGGAATGGCGTTCTTCGTGCAGGCGTCGAACCTGATGACCCTCTTCCTCGGGCTCGAGTGGTTCTCGATCGCGCTCTACGTCCTGAGCGCGATCGACATCGACCTGATCGGATCGCTCGAGGCGGGGCTCAAGTACCTGATCATCGGCGCCGTCGGCTCGGCGACACTCCTCTTCGGCTCCGCACTCGTCTACGGCGAGACAGGCCAGCTCAGCTTCGACCGGATCGCCGCCGCGGGCCACGGCCACGACGCGATGCTCGTGGTCGGGCTCGCGATGATCATCGCCGGCCTCGCGTTCAAGTCGTCCGCCGCACCGTTCCACATGTGGACGCCCGACGCCTACCAGGGAGCACCGACGCCGGTGACCGCGTTCATGTCGTCGGCGACGAAGATCGCCGCGCTCGTCGTCACCTACCGCGTGCTCGCAACAGCGTTCCCGCACGACCAGAGCCTGTGGCGCTACGCGATCGCGGTGATCGCATGCATCTCGCTCGCGTGGGGCAACATCGGCGCGCTCGTTCAGCGGAACGTGAAGCGGATCTTCGCCTACTCGTCCGTCTCGCACGCGGGCTTCATGCTGATCGCCGTTGCGGCGGCAAACCAGCTCGGCGGGCGGGCGCTCCAGTACTACCTGATCCCCTACGCGGCGATGTCGCTCGGCGCATTCGCGATCGTCGCCGTGCGCGAGCGCGAGCTCGGCGTTCCGGTGACGCTCGAGAACCTCGCCGGGTTCGGCTGGGAGCGGCCGTTCTTCGGCGTCGCGATGTGGGTGTTCGTGCTCGGCTTCCTCGGCTTCCCACTGACCGGCGGGTTCATCGGCAAGTTCTACGTCTTCGCCGCCGCGTACGACCACGGTATGTGGTGGCTGATCGTCGCCGGCGTGATCGCGACGATGATCTCCGCCTACTACTACCTCGGCGTGGTACGTGCGATGTACTTTCGCGACGCGGCCGAGCTCCAACTCGCGCCGGCCGGCGGCTCACCTCCACGCGAGCTCGTGCTCGGCATCGGCGTCGCGATCTGCCTCGTGGTGACGGTCGGCTCGTTCTTCGCGGTGCAGCCGCTGATCGACGTCGCCCGCTCGGCAGCGCGGGTCCTGCCGCTCTAGCCTCTAGGCCTCTTCAGGGCTTGGCTGTCTGCGCGAGCGCCAGGCGGCGCACGAACGGAGCCGCAGCGACCGAGGCCTTGATCGCGAAGACGGCCAGGCATGCGACGAGAGCCGACCAGCCGAGCGGCGGCATCGTTCCCGTCTGCGTCGCGGGGGAGCGCGCGGCGCAGGAGAGCACCAGGAGGCCGAGCGCGAGCGTCCAGAGCAGCGCCTGCAGGCCGCCGACCGCGTCCTCTCGATCCTCCAAGTAGCCGCCGAACGCCTCGAGCGCCGACACTGCCGCGAACGGGATCGCCACGAGCATTGCATCGAAGGCGAAGCCGTGCGCGCCGCGGCGGTCGGCCAGCGCGGCAACGACTGCGAGCAAGACCGGAAGCACTCTGCGTCCCACCACCGCTAGTTTCTCGCTCGGCCCGGACGGTCCTTCTATGCTCACGCAGGTCCCGAGGGCGAAAGGAGTCACATGGCAACACTCACTTGGCTCGGCCACGCCGCGTTCCGTATCGATACGGACGGCGGCAAGCGCATCTACGTCGATCCGTTCCTTCAGTCGAACCCCAAGACGCCCGTCTCGGAGAAGGAGCCGGAGCGCGTCGACATCATCGCCGTCACGCACGGCCACTCCGACCATGCCGGCGAAGTCCCGGCCCTCTCGAAGTCCTTCCCGGACGCGCAGATCGTCGCCCAGGTCGAGGTGAAGGGATGGCTCGGCAAGCAGGGTGCGAACGTCGGCGACCTGCCCGGTCTCAACAAGGGCGGCACGCAGGAGATCGACGGGATCCGCTTCACACTCATGGACGCCTCCCACTCCTCGAGCTCCGACGACGGCGAGTATCTGGGCGAGTCGAGCGGCCTCGTCATCCGCTTCGAGGGCAGGTCGATCTACTTCGCCGGCGACACGTGCGTCTTCGGGGACATGGCGTTGATCGCCCGCCTCTACAAGCCGGAGGTCGCGGTGCTGCCGATCGGAGACTGGTTCACCATGGGGCCGGACCAGGCGGCGCTCGCGCTGGAGCTGCTCGTGAACCCCCGGTGCGTCCCGTCGCACTGGGGCACGTTCGGGCTCCTGACCGGCACGCCCGACGCACTTGCGAAGCTGACGAGCGCGCAGGTCGAGAAACTCGAGCCGGGGGACACGATCGAGTTGTGAGAGAGCGGCGCAGTTGAGAGAACGCTGGTTCGGCGCGACGGGGCGGCGCGTCCACGAAATCGTGCTCGAGGACGAGTTCGAGCTCGACGGCGCGCTAATGCTCGAGCACCTCGACGTCGAGGCGCTGCACGACGCGCATGACCAGGGGCGGCCTGTGGTCGTTCGCGCCCGCAACGCCGGCGAGGTGAAGGCGGCACTCGCCCGCCCCGAGGTCGCGGCCGCGCTCGTCACGGACCGGGCGCTGCTCGACCTCGACCTGACCGAGCTGACCTATGGCTAAATCACAGATTGTCGCCACCTACTCGATCGCCGCCTGCGACCTGGAGGCGGGCCAGTGGGGCGTCGCGACGCAGTCGAAGTTCCTCGCGGTCGGCTCGGTGGTGCCGTGGGCGGAGCCGCATGTCGGTGCGATCGCAACTCAGGCCTACGCGAATCCCCGCTACGGCCGCGACGGGCTCGAGTTGCTGCGCGAAGGTCTCGTCGCGACCGAGGTCGTCCAGCGACTCACCGATGCCGACGACGGACGCGACCACCGCCAGCTCGGCGTCGTCGACGCAACGGGCGGGAGCGCGACCTACACGGGAGCCGAGTGCATGGACTGGGCGGGCGGCCTGACCGGCCCGTGCTTCGCCGCGCAGGGGAACATCCTTGTCGGCGAGGAGACGGTGGCCGCGCTTGCAATGACATTCGCCGCGACCGAAGGGCGCCCGCTCGCCGAGCGGCTGCTCGAGTGCCTCGCTGCGGCGCAGTCCGCCGGGGGCGACCGCCGCGGCCAGCAGTCGGCCGCACTCCTCGTCGTCGAGCGCGACGGCGGCTACGCGAGCCTGAGCGACATCCTCGTCGACCTCCGAGTCGACGACCACGAGTACCCCGTCGCCGAGCTCGCCCGGCTGCACGACATTCATTCGCTGCTCTTCGGGAAGACCGCGCGCGCGGAGTGGCTCGAGGTCGACGATGCACTGCGCGCCGAACTGACAGAGCGGCTCGGGCGGCTCGGTTACAGAGGCGACCTCGAGCGGGCGCTCGGGGACTGGTCGGGAACGGAGAACCTCGAAGAGCGCGTCGACGGCGTCGCGCGGATCGATCCGGTCGTGCTCGAAGAGCTACGACGGCGTTGAGCGAGCCCGGCTACGAGATCCTCTCGATCGACGGCCTCGACCGCGCGTCACGGGCAAGCGGCGAGCCCGTGGTCATGCCGCTCGGCCGGCGGCTCGGCTTCAGGCCGTTCGCCGTCGACTGCCTGACCGCCGACGGCGCCGGCGGTCATCTGATCGACCGGCACGACGAGCGAGGTGGCGCCGAGGAGCTGTACGTCGTCGTCCGCGGCCGCGCACTCTTCACGGTCGAGGATCGCGAGATCGACGCGCCCGCCAGGACGCTCGTCTACGCCCCGCCGGGCACAATGCGCGACGCGATCGCGACCGAGAAGGGCACGATCGTCCTCGCCGCCGGGGCCGAGCGCTCGACGAAGCCCCTGAAGAGCAGTTCCGCGCACATCGACGAGCTCGATGCAATCGAGCTGCCCGACGGGTTCGTCTGGCGGCCTGTCCGGCGGCATTTCGGCATCCGCGCGTTCGGCGTCAACGCCTACACCGCGCGCGAGGCCGGCGGACCGATCGTCGAAGAGCACACGGAGAGCCGACTCGGGCACGAGGAGATCTACCTCGTCCTGCGTGGCCGCGCGCTCTTCACCGTGGACGGCAACGAGCACGAGCTCGTAGCCGGTCAACTCGTGTTCGTCCGCGACCCGTCGCTCGCGCGCGGCGCGATCGCGCTCGACGGCGAGACAGCGGTGCTCGCGCTCGGCGGGAAGCCCGGCGAACCGCACACGGTCTCGGCGTGGGAGGCGATGTTCGCCGCCGTCCCGGCCGCACAGGAGGAGCGCTGGGACGAGGCGATCGCGATTCACGAGGAGGCGCTCGTCGAGCAGCCGGAGCATCCGGCACTCCTCTACAACCTCGCCTGCATGGAGGCGCGCGCCGGCCGTCACCTCGACGCCCTGCTGCGCCTGAAGCGTGCGGTCGCGCTCGAGCCGCAGTGGGGCGAACACGCGCGCGAGGACTCGGACTTCGCAGCGATCCGCCACGAGCCCGGCTTCCCTGCCTAGAGGCTTGATCAGCGACCGTCGCCGGGAAGGCGAGTGCCGGCCGCGAGCGCGCGCAACGCCGGTACCGGGTCGGCCTCCGGCCGCGCCACGACGAGCACGGCACCGAACCCGTCGGCGGGACTCAGCGCGTCGACGACAAGCTGGAGCCCCACGGCGAGCGCGAATGCCTTGTGGGCCTGCGGGCCGCCGAACGGCACGAGCTCCTCGGGGCGTGCACGCCCCGAAAGAACGTCGCCGTGAGTGACGGCGCCCATCGACACGTCGGCGACGACGGGGCGGCCGTCCGATGACGGGACGGCGATCGCGAGTGGGTTCGTTCCGGCGACAACGGGCCCGCCGGACGGGTTCGCGAGCCGTCGCGGCGAGGTCGCGGTCAGCAGCGCGACGAGCCCTCCGTCGGCGAGTGACCGCACCCAGTAGCCGAGCGAACCGG
>Ga0105854_1000717_pt1 | contig 14217 bp, 14 predicted proteins | sample OrgsoiDNA_201058_FD_89679 | JGI IMG/M metagenome (GOLD analysis project Ga0105854, IMG submission 89679) | Permafrost soil microbial communities from the Arctic, to analyse light accelerated degradation of dissolved organic matter (DOM) -... | ecosystem: Environmental > Terrestrial > Soil >... | reverse complement strand
TCCATCTATACGTTTGAAAGTGTGGATGCCGCAGAGGCCGCCTGGAATTCTGCCGAAAATGGACCGGTACAAGCGGATACGCTGAAGTTCATCGATCTCGACACGATGATCACTTTGCCTCTCATCCTTCGGCACGTGGTCTAGCCCGGCCAAGCAGGGGAGCATTGGGCGCTCGCCTGCCCTGCTTATCGGTATCAGTATCAATGCAGTATCAGTGGGTCTTGCGCAGCAGGCTATGCGGTACGACGCCAAAGGCTTTCTTGAAGGCGCGCGTAGAGTGCGAGAAATCACTGAAGCCACAGTTGATCGCGGCTTCCGATACCTGTTTTACGCGCCCTTCCGCCAGCACGCGATAGCTTTCCGCCAGGCGCTGCTGCCACAGCCAGCGAATCGCCGTCGTGCCTTCCACCGCGAACAGCCTGTGTATCGTGCGAGGCGCGATGTGACATTCTGAAACGATCAATGCTATGTCGAGATCAGCGTCTCCGAGATGCTTGACCATGTAGCGTTTGATCCGCCCGATTTGCTCCGTTTGCCGCGAATCGCCGCCCCGTCGCCCCAACAACTCGTTCTCGATGGCGAGGCGCACGATATCTGTTGCCAGCGCCTGCGCCAACTGGATGCTCTCATTGGTCAACGAGACGCGGACGCGGCGCTGATCATCTGTAAAGCGCTCCTTGACGATAAGCGCCATCACCTCCATCCGGGCAAGCCCGCCCGCCATATCGGGCATGACAGATCGTGAATACGGCGTCATCCGCCTTCGGAGAAACCCGCAGGGACATAACTTTTGATTGACCTCGAATCCTATGAAGCGCAAACTCACTAACATATTAGTGATTAAGAACCGGATCAACATTCATGTTCGCCTTGACCGATTACCTGCTTCACATCGAAGGGGAACCATTGCCTCGCGACGTGGACGCCAAGACAGTCCGTGACCTGCTCGCCAGCGGCATTGCGTGCCGAGCTCCGGTTACCGGCGCGATTTACGGGACGCTCCTCAATGATCGCTACGCCCTCGACGCACTCGACGACGCGCTACACGAGAAGCCCTATCTGGCCCCGCCACGCGCCCCGATCCTGTATCTAAAGCCGCGCAACACGTTGGCCGGCCATCACGCGCGGGTCGCGGTGCCAAGTGCGGACGGCGTGCAGATTGGGGCTTCGCTCGGCATCGTCATTGGCCGCACTGCAACGCGCGTCACGGAACGAAACGCCTTCGATTACATCGCTGGATACACGCTGGTTGCTGACCTGTGCGTGCCACATTCCAGCGTCTACCGGCCGTCCGTGCGTTTTCGGGCACGTGACAATTTTTGCGTGGTCGGCCCGATCGTGGCCGCGCGCCGCCACGTTGCCGACCCGGACCAATTGCAGATCAGCATCGACGTGGAAGGCCGTCCGGCATTTACCGCCAACACCTCTCACTCCATACGGGGCGTCGCGCGGTTACTCACCGACGTGACCGACTTCATGACACTAAGCGCAGGCGACGTCATCACGCTCGGCGCACCGTTTAATGCACCCGTGGTCCATGCAGGCGAGCACGCCACCCTCTGCGTGGGCGAGCTCCCGCCTCTGCAAATCACGTTCGTCGCACCCCACGCAGAACAAGGAGCAGCATGATGCGCGGCCGCGTCGCCTATGCAGGCGCTATTCATGAAGCCACTCCCGAAGGAGACCGCGTGCGGCTCGCTGACGGACGTGTGCGCAACGAGCACGAAGTGGTCTGGCTCACACCGTTCGAGCCGGGCACGATCTTCGCGCTGGGCCTCAACTACGCCGAGCACGCGAAGGAATTGCAGTTCTCGAAGCAGGAAGAGCCGCTCGTGTTCCTGAAGGGGCCGGGCAGCGTGATCGGCCATCGCGGCGCAACGCGCCGCCCTGCCGATGTCGCGTTCATGCACTACGAGTGCGAGCTTGCGGTGGTGATTGGACGCACCGCACAGGGCGTGAGTCGCGCGGACGCAATGCAATACGTGGCTGGCTATACGATCGCCAACGACTATGCGATCCGGGACTATCTGGAGAACTACTACCGTCCGAATCTGCGTGTGAAGAATCGCGATGGCGGTACCGTGCTCGGGCCGTGGTTCGTCGATGCAGCCGATGTCCCTAATGTCAATGCGCTGGAACTGCGCACTTACGTCAACGGCGAACTGAAGCAGCGCGGCAACACACGTGACCTGGTGACGGGCATTGCGGAACTGATCGAGTATCTCAGCAGCTTCATGACGCTCGCGCCCGGCGACGTCATCCTGACTGGCACGCCCGATGGGATCGTCAATGTGAACGTGGGCGACGAAGTGACTTGCGAAATCGACGGCCTCGGCCGTCTTGTCAACACGATTGCGTCCGACGCCGAGTTCGGCCGCAGCTAGACCGAGGAAAGATACACCATGCGAATCGAACATCTGATTAATGGCCGCGCACACGCCAGTCGCGACTACTTCGAAACCGTCAACCCGGCTACGCAAGACGTCCTCGCGGAAGTCGCGCGCGGCGACGCCGCGGACGTCGATCTCGCGGTCCGCAGCGCGAAGGAGGCATTCCCTGCCTGGGCTGCGAAGCCCGCGCCGGAGCGCGCCAAGCTGATCCGCAAGCTCGGCGAGCTTATCGCGCAGAACGTGCCCGAGATCGCGCAGATGGAAACGAAGGACACTGGCCAGACCATTTCGCAGACCGGCAAACAGCTCGTGCCGCGCGCCGCCGACAACTTCAGCTATTTCGCCGAAGTTTCCAGCGCTGTCGACGGCCACACCTACCCGACCAGCACCCACCTGAACTACACGCTGTTCCATCCGGTCGGCGTGTGCGCGTTGATTTCGCCGTGGAATGTGCCGTTCATGACCGCAACGTGGAAGGTCGCGCCGTGCCTGGCGTTCGGCAACACCGCGGTGTTGAAAATGAGCGAACTGTCCCCGATCACGGCTTCGATGCTCGGCCAGCTCGCGCTCGAGGCGGGCATTCCAGCCGGCGTGCTGAACGTCGTACATGGCTACGGCAAGGACACAGGCGAACCGCTCGTCGCGCATCCCGACGTGCGGGCCGTGTCGTTCACGGGCTCGACCGCGACCGGCAACCGCATCGTGCAAAGCGCGGGCCTCAAGAAATTTTCGATGGAGCTCGGCGGCAAGTCCCCGTTCGTGATCTTCGACGACGCCGACCTCGAACGCGCGCTCGACGCTGCCCTGTTCATGATCTTCTCGAACAACGGCGAACGCTGCACGGCCGGCTCCCGCATTTTTGTCCAACGTTCCATCTACGCCCAATTCGCGGACAAATTCGTAGAGCGCGCGAAGCGCATCACGGTAGGCGATCCCCTCGACGAAAATACGATCATCGGTCCGATGATCAGCCAAGGGCATCTCGCGAAGGTTCGCAGCTACATCGAACTCGGGTCGAAAGAAGGGGCGACGCTCGCGTGCGGCGGCCTTGATGCGCCGGCGCTCGACGCCACGCTCGCGAGGGGCAATTTCATCCAGCCGACGGTGTTCGTGGACGTGGATAACCGGATGCGGATCGCGCAGGAAGAGATCTTCGGACCGGTCGCATGTTTGATCCCGTTCAACGACGAAGCTGACGCGATCCGCCTTTCGAACGACATTGCCTACGGCCTGTCGAGCTACGTGTGGACCGAAAACACCGGTCGCGCGCTGCGCGTGGCCGCCGCCATCGAGGCGGGCATGTGCTTCGTGAACAGCCAGAACGTCCGCGACCTGCGCCAGCCATTCGGCGGCACGAAGGCCTCTGGCGTCGGCCGCGAAGGCGGTACGTGGAGTTATGAAGTCTTTCTGGAACCGAAGAACGTGTGTGTGTCGCTCGGCTCCCACCCCATCCCGAAGTGGGGCAAAAACTGACTTGGGCGTGAGTCTTGCACACAATTTTTCAAGGATTCGATCATGGGTGAACTCTCACTCGTCGCGAAGATTACGCATGTTCCGTCGATGTATCTTTCCGAGTTCGACGGCCCCCGCAAGGGATCGCGCCAGGAGGCCATCGACGGTCATGTCGAAATCGCACGGCGATGCCGCGAGCTGGGGGTCGATACGCTGGTCGTATTCGATACGCACTGGCTCGTCAACGCTGGCTACCATATCAACTGCGCGCCTCATTTCAAGGGCGTCTATACCAGCAACGAGCTGCCGCACTTCATCAGCAACATGCCGTTCGAAACGCCTGGAAATGCTGAGCTCGGCCGGATGTTAGCGAGTGTATGCAATGAATACGGCGTCGAGACGCTCGCCCATGATTCGACCACGCTTAACCCCGAATACGGCACACTGGTACCGCTGCGCTACATGAATGCTGATCAGCACTTCAAAGTGATTTCCGTGTCGGCGTTATGCACCTCGCACTATCTGAACGACAGTGCGTTGCTTGGCTGGGCAATGCGTCAGGCGGTCGAGCAGCACTATGACGGCAAGGTGGCGTTTCTCGCGAGCGGCAGCCTCAGCCACCGCTTCGCGCAAAATGGACTCGCGCCTGACTACGCGTTTCGCATCTGGAGCCCGCTGCTTGAGACGCTTGACCGCCAGGTGGTCGACATGTGGCAACGCGGCGAATGGAAGACCTTCTGCGACATGCTGCCGGAGTATGCCTCCAAGGGGCATGGAGAGGGCTTCATGCACGACACGGCGATGATGCTCGGCGCCCTCGGCTGGTCCAGCTATGACGGCCACGCAGAAGTCCTGACGCCGTATTTCGGTGCGTCGGGCACGGGCCAGATCAACGCCGTGTTTCCGGTCACGCCCCAGCGCGGCGAGACAATTCCTGGTCCGGAAGCTTCGACGGCCAGGAATTTTCGCGCCTTTCCCCGTCTCTAAACCAACTGCTCCGGGATGCCGCGATGCCACACCTGACAATCCTCTATATCCCGAACCTCGACCGCTCCGCCAGCGACGGCGGCATGGATATCAGCGCGCTGTGCGCCGCGCTCGCGGAAACCATGGTCGCCCAACGCGACGAAAGCGGGCAACCCGTGTTTCCAGTCGGCGGTGTGCGAGTGCTGGCCTATGCGGCGTCGCACTACTGCGTGGCCGATGGCGGCGCTGCGGGCCTGGCAGCGGGCGGAACCGGTGAATACGCGTTCGTCTATCTCAACCTGCGCATGGCACAGGGTCGAAGCCCAGCCGTCCACGAAGCGGTTGGCAACGCGCTGGATGCCCGGGTCAAGCAGCATTTCGCGCCACTGCTTGCGTCGCGGCACATCGGCATCACCCTGCAAATCGACCAAGGCGGCGAAGTATTCAATTCGCGTACCAGCTCGCTACACCCGCTCTTTCAACGAGGCTGAGCCATGCTCACGCAAGACACAATCGAGTCGCTCGCGCGCGAGCTTTATCAAGCGCGCAAGACACGCACCCAGCTTCGTCACTTCTCGTCGCGGTTCCCCGGCATGACGATCGAAGACGGTTACGCGATCCAGCGTGAATGGGTCAAGCTCGAGCTCGCTGACGGCCGGACCATCAAGGGCCGCAAGATCGGCCTGACCTCGCGCGCCATGCAGCAGGCCAGCCAGATCTCCGAGCCCGATTACGCTCCCTTGATGGATGACGTGTTTTTCGACACGGCCAGCGATATCCCCATGAGCCGGTTCATCGCCCCCCGGGTCGAAGTCGAGCTCGCCTTCGTGCTCAAGGCGCCTCTGAAGGGTCCGGGCGTGACGCTGTTCGATGTCCTGTCGGCGAGCGCTTATGTCGTACCGGCGGTGGAGATCATCGATTCGCGCATCGAACAGTTCGATCGCGAGACACGCGTGATGCGCAAGGTCTTCGACACCATCAGCGATTTCGCCGCCAATGCAGGCATCGTCATAGGTGGCCGTCCGCTGCCGCCGGCCGACATCGACTTACGCTGGGTAGGCGCCTTGCTGCACAAGAACGGCGTCATCGAGGAAACCGGCCTGGCGGCCGCCGTGCTGAACCACCCGGCTACCGGTGTGGCATGGCTCGCGAACAAGATCGCGATGTACGACGAACAGCTGAACGAGGGTGACATCGTGCTGGCAGGGTCATTCACCCGGCCCACTCCGGCCTCGGCTGGCGACACGTTCCATGTGGACTACGGGCCGCTCGGCTCGATTTCTTTCCGATTTGTTTGAGAGGCGCCAGATGCAGATTCCGACCAACACCTTTCGCAACGCACTGCGCGCCCGACACCAGCAGATCGGCCTTTGGGTCGGGCTGGCCGACGCCAACGCGGCGGAGTTGCTGGCCACCTGCGGGTTCGACTGGTTGCTGTTCGATGGAGAGCACGCGCCGAACGACGTGCGCACAGTGCTTGATCAGTTGCGCGCCACGGCTCCCTATCCGGCACACCCCGTCGTGCGGCCCGTGCGGGGCGAAGCGTCCCTGATCAAGCAATATCTCGATGTTGGCGCGCAGACCCTGCTGGTGCCGATGATCGATACGCCCGAACAAGCCACCCAGATGGTGCAGGCCATGCGCTACGCGCCAGACGGTATTCGCGGCATGGGAGCGGCGCTCGCGCGTGCGTCGCGATGGAACCAGGTCGAGGACTACGTCAATCGCGCAAACGATGAGATGTGTCTGCTCGTGCAGGCCGAGACTGCGCTCGCCCTACGTAACCTACGGCAAATTGCGGAAGTGGACGGCATAGACGGCGTCTTCTTCGGCCCCGCGGATCTTTCTGCTTCCATGGGCTATCGGGGGCAACCGAACCATCCAGACGTGCAGCAGGCGATTCTGGAAGGGATCCAGACCGTCCGTGCAGCCGGCAAGGCAGCCGGCGTGTTGATGGCCAACCGGCAGCTCGCGCAGACCTATCTGGATGCCGGCGCTCTGTTTGTAGCGGTGGGCGTCGATACAACGCTTCTGGTGCAAGCGGCCTCAGCACTCGCGCAACAGTTCAGCGCAGGAAACGCCTGTTCGCCCAAAGCGGATGCGCGGGCCGCCAGCCCCTACTGACACCTTGACGACACGACAGCGCGTCAGGGATGAAGAACTGACCGCGCGACCACATGGGCGCGAGAAGTCTCGCGGCTTCACATCATCTCGGGCCGGATGAGTTTTGACCCTTTCTTGAACCGGTTCAAACTGAATTGCCCGATGTCCGAATAGGGCGTCTTGTGCATGACCATTTCCGATACAAGCAGCCCTGCTCCCGGCCCCAGACCAAAGCCATGCCCGCTGAATCCGGACGCCACGATCAGGCCTTGCAGACCGTCTACTGTTGAAATGACCGGCACCAGATCGGGCGTGGTATCGATCAGTCCCGCCCAGGCCTGCAAAATCCGCACGCCCTTCATATCGGGAAAACACTTCGTGAGGTTGATCACCGCCTCGGCGAGCCATTCTTCGTCGACCGCGGGATCGAGCACTCGTATGCGTTCGAACGGCGATATCTCATCGAACTCCCAACTGCCCGCTGCTTCAGGGCCATTGAAGAAACTTTTCCCTATCCGGATCTTCAGCTTCTTCGTCAACTCGGCGCGGTACGTCTGATAGAACTTCAGCGCATAGCGCATACCTTGCGGCGCCAGTTCCATGCGCCCGTACCCGGGTACCGCAACGGTATAACCACCGTCCAGCCGACGACGCAGAGCGAAACCCGGGCCATTGAACGTCCCGCCCGGCAGCTCTGGAACCGGCGACGTTCGCATGGCCGTACCGACGACATTCGCCACAGGCAACTCGATCCCGTGGCGCCGCAACAAGCGGGAACTCCACGCACCACCGGCGCATACGACCGTGGACGCCCGAATCAAACCACGCTCGGTCCACACACCTGATATACGGCCGGCACTGATATCCAAACCCCGCGCCGCGCAGGTTTGTAACACGTACACGCCGAGTTTTTTTGCCCCTTCAGCAATCGCGGGGGTTGCCATGCTAGGCTCGGCCAACCCGTCGGTCGGCGACCAAAGACCACCGACCCACGGGGCTGTGCTATTCGGAATGCGCGATTTTATTTCCGCTGCCGACAAGATATCGAACGAGTAGCCAATTTCCTTGGCGCGCACTGCCCATTTTTCCCACTTGGCGACATCCGCCGCGCTCGTTGTTCCATAGAGACTGCCTTGACGTCGAAACCCGAGGTCGCGACCAATCTCATCGCCGATTTCAGACCAGCGCTTGAGGCTGCGCATCGCCATGACCAACTCGTCATGCCGGCGGTTCTGCTGGCGGACCCAGCCCCAGTTGCGCCCCGATTGCTCGGCGCCAATGAAGCCCTTTTCAACCAGGGCGACGGATACCCCCTGACGTGCCAATTCGTAGGCTGTGGTTGTCCCGATGATGCCACCGCCAATGATGACGACATCCACCTCCGCAGGAACAAGCGGACTATCCGCTACTTCGTCGACTCGCAACATATGGGTTCCGGTAAAGATGAAGCTTCAGTCCGCTCGACTCTCTAGTACATCGACAAGGGCAATGCGATCAGGCGTAACCCAGGATGGCTTTGGTCTCGAGATACTCTTCGAGCCCGTATGTGCCGTATTCGCGGCCATTGCCCGAGCGTTTGTAGCCACCGAATGGTGCCTGAGGATCCCAGGCCGGATGGTTGATATGGACCGGACCTGACCTGACCTGATACGCGATGCCACAGCGCGGGCGCTATCGAGGTCCTGGCTCTGGACGTGCGCACCCAGGCCATACTTCGTGTCGTTCGCGATGACGATGGCTTCGTCCACGCTGTCATAAGGCATGATGCTCAAGACCGGACCAAAAATTTCTTCCTGTGCGATTCGCATATCGCTCGTGACGTCAGAGAAAACGGTCGGGCGCACGAAGTAGCCCTCGATGAGACCTTCCGCACGTCCAGGCCCGCCACATATCAGCCTGGCCCCACCGGCGATGCCCGCCTCGATCAACGCTTGTACGCGGTGAAACTGCGCTTCATTGGCGATGGGTCCAAGAACGGTCTTCTCGGAACGAGGGTCACCTACCACGATAGCATTGACCGTGGCAGCAATAACGGCCTCCACTTCTGCAAGCCGATGGCGCGGGACAATCATCCGGGTGGGGGCGCTACAGGATTGCCCCACATTACGAAAGGCGGACATGACGCCCAGCGGGACCACTCTCGCGAAGTCCGCATCCGGCAACAGGACGTTCGGGGACTTCCCTCCCAACTCCTGGGTCACGCGCTTGACGGAGACTGCCGCCGCCTGGGCAACCAGCGCACCGGCCCGGTTGGAGCCCGTAATCGAAATCATGTCGATATCGTCATGCATGGCGAGTGCTTCTCCCACTTCCGGGCCGCTGCCCTGGAGGAGGTTGAAAACCCCGGCGGGGACGCCCGCATCGTGCACGATCTGCGCAAAGAGTCCGGCGCTCAATCGCGATAACTCGCTGGGCTTCAGGATGACCGTGCACCCCGCGGCGAGTGCGGGACCAACCTTCGCCGTAATCTGGTACAGGGGCCAATTCCAGGGCGTGATCAAGGCGCACACACCGATAGCTTCACGGGCGATGGCGGTATGCCCTTCGACCTTGAGAAAGGGATAACTGGACGCCAGGTCCCGCGCCACGCGAATATGCTCGGCTGCAAGCGGCACTTGAGAGGCGCGCGCGAACGATATGGCTGCGCCCATCTCCGTCATGATCGTCTGCGCCAACAGCTCTTTGCGCTCGAGAATCAGGTGGTAAATCTTGTCGAGCATCGCGACACGCACGGCGACCGGTGTGACGGACCACGAAGAAAACGCCGCGCGTGCTGCCCGCACCGCACGCTCGACATCCTCGCTCGTGCCAACCGCGATATCGCCAATCGACTTGCCCGTCGCGGGGTTGACGACGGGAATGGTTCGGGGGTGTACCGGTGCCGTCCAGGCACCGTCGATATAGAGACTTTTCGACATGGTCGCGGCGATACCGTCGTTGCTCGAATCAGTGGAAGTCATTGAATCCCATCCTGGAGACAGATAAAGCCTTTCATTTACGCACGAACCGGCAGGAATTTCTCCCGTCGCAATGGCTTGCTGAGCGGTCGTGAGTCGCCTTTGCGCGATCAGCAACTCGCTAGCAACCCGGTCAAGATAGAAAGCCAAAATTGTGCAGTGTTTAATATGCGGTAAATCCATCATTAAGCGTGCGTTAACGCATGATCTACCCCACCTGCAATGCCATGCAACAGCGATCTCCCGCACCCCGGTCAAGGCACGGCAACCCCACGAGCGGCTCGGCCAGGCCGCAATCCTTGCCGGTCTCCCGCCTGGGACTTAACAGTGCAAAAGGATTGTCCTATCAACTAGCCATGCGAGGTGTGAAAGTCAGCCACCAAGCCAATTCCGACCATGGAGCAAGACCCGATGTCCACTTCGATTGAAACAGCGAAAATTTCGTACCGAACATTCAACGCGGGCGATGTCGACGCCGCTCATGTCCTTTCCCAGGCCGTTCGTTGGCCGCACCGGGCGGAAGACTGGCGCTTCATGGCAGAGGCCGGAGCAGGCTTTGTCGCAGAACTGGACGGCACCGTGACCGGCACCGCGCTTTGGTGGAAATCCGGTGCAGACCGGGCCTCACTCGGGATGGTTATCGTGTCGCCCGAACTGCAAGGACTGGGGATCGGTCGTAAGCTCATGGAGCTGTTGCTCGAACACACTGCTGAACGGATCACGTTCCTGCACGCTACGCCAGCCGGAAAGCCGCTGTACGAGAAACTGGGCTTCAAAGCATTCGGGTGGACGGAGCAGCATCAGGGCATCGTCGCTCACGTGCCGCCGCTCTCGCTACCATCTGGCGAGCAACTGCGACCGCTCAGCACCAGCGACACGCCGCGACTCATCGAACTTGCGTCACGCGCCAGCGGCCTCGAGCGCAGCGCCGTTTTGCCGGCGCTACTTGCGCTTGCCCAAGGCATCGGACTTGAGCATGACGGAGAACTGGTCGGCTTTTCGGTCCTGCGACGCTTTGGCCGAGGATATGTGATTGGACCCGTCGTCGCCGTTGAATCCGGCGACCTGCATCGGGCGAAGGCGCTGGTCCATCACTGGCTTGCGAGCCATGCGGGCGAGTTCATGCGCATTGACATTCCGGCGGAGTGCGGGCTGAGCGGATGGCTTGGCGAGCTGGGCATGTCGCACGTCGACACACCCGTGAAAATGGTGCGCAATGCGCAAACCGCGCTTCAGGTGGACCCGACCGTCCGGCAGTTCAGCATCATCAATCAGGCGATGTATTAGTCATGATCGAGGTGCGTGACACACCACCCGCAACGAGCCAGAAGACGGCGATCGACATCACGATGGAAAGCTGGAATTTTGTCGTGTGTAGCATTGGGAGAACACGGCATTAAAGGTGGCTTAATGATCGAGCTTGACGATATGCGTCTGTTTCGCGCGCTGGGCGCATCGCGATCGCTCGCGGCAGCGGCCAGGCTTTTGAATCTGACACCCCCCGCAGTAACCGTCCGGCTTCAGAGGCTAGAGGAGCGTTTAGGCGTACGTCTCGCGGTGCGCGGTGCACGAGGCATCTCGCTGACCGACGAAGGCCAGCGCCTGCTCCAGGAATCGATAGAACTGCTCGAACGGATCGAAGCAATTCCGTCCCGGGTGTCCGGCGAGCCTGGAAGCATGACGGGAAATCTGCGTATCGTCGCCCCGTTCGGGTTCGGACGGGCGCACATTGCGCCGCTGGTGCGCGATCTGCACCGGGCACATCAAAGCCTCAAGATCTCGCTTATCCTGTCAGACAGCCCGCTCACGGCGGCTTCGGGCGCTGACGTGGTTATCTCCATTGGCAAGATCAAGGCGTCTTCGTGGGTCGGACACTATCTGACACCGAATGAGCGCTTCCTCTGCGCCAATCCAGCGTTCGCACGACGCTTGCGCAATCTGGCGCACCCGTCCGACCTGGCCCAATACGAATGTCTCTGTTTGCGCGAGAACGATGAGGACGTGACGCACTTGCGATTCATGCGGGCCCGCGCCGGCGGCGAAGGTAAAGGCGCGGCGGTCACGATCCGGATGTCGGGCGCCCTATCGTCAAACGACGGTAATGTCATCAGCGATTGGGCAATGGACGGCTTGGGGATCATGGAACGCTCCGAATGGGATGCTGCTCGCCTGATCGCCGCCGGGAAACTGGTTCGTGTCCTCCCCGAATGGCGGCTCGAGCCGGCGCCCATCATGGCGCTGCTACCGACACGCCACGGCCTGTCGAGCCGACAGCGCCTGTTTCTCGATGCAGCGAAGCGCGCCTTCGATCCGGCGCCGTGGCGCCGCTGAGGGCATATTTAATCCGGCTTATCGACCCACCGGTGGTCGGTTACATCGCTGCCAGTACGTAAGCGTCGTCGAGCGACGTCTGTCATCTGCTCGATCGCACAGCGTTTGAGCAGAACTCATGAACCACTAATCCAGCGGAATTCGGTCCTGAGCCCCGCTCCCCAGGACTACACCTTTCGCCTTCAGGACCGACTGAATATCCGACACCGGCACGTCGCGCGGTCCTACCCCGAGCTTCGCCGCGATGGCCGCCGCGATACCTGCGGCCTCAGCAGTCAGCGCACATGCCGGCGTATTTCTAGTCGAGGAAAATGCGACAGGATCGGCGGAGATGCAACGTCCGGCGACCAGAAGACTGTCAATGCCAACTGGTAACAGACAGCGGTAGGGAATGCCATAGCCATCGCCGACGCTTTCCATAATGAGTCTGTTCCCATCGGGCTCGTGAATGTCGATCGGGCAGTTACTCAGGCCTATCGCATCGTCAAACCGGGCAGCATTCCTCACGTCTTCCTGGGTGATGACATAGTCCCCGGAGATTCTGCGAGTCTCACGGACGCCAAGCGTCGGAGCAATATCGTAAAGTACGGCATCCTTGAAGCCGCCAACGTACTTCTTCAGAAAGTCATAAATGCAATAGGCCTGTTTTCTCAGTTCGATCGCAGCTCGCGTTCGTTCCCGTGGGTCGAGCGCGTTGCCGTGGAACCGTGTAGCGTTGAGATTGATCTCGCCCGGTAGCATCCCGGCCTTCAGCACAATGCTGTCGCGCGGGACGGTCCAATCGAATCCATCGCTGCGAGCTTTAGCGATTCGATCCGAAAATCCATTGGCGAAGAACTTCAGCACATAATCCTTGTTGGTTTGCAGCACCTCGTGATCGGGGAAAAAGTTCATCAGATCATCGCGATGGGCGAGACAGTCGCGCGCCAACTCGCAAAGATCTACGTTAAGGATCCGGAAGTAGTTGGTCATCGGCTGGAGCGGCTCCCGTGCTGTACCAAGCATGAACTTTGCGCCGGCCAGGGCCGCGAGATCGCCATCGCCCGATGCGTCGATCAAGCACCTGGCCTGCGCCAGGCCTGGGCCGCCCTCGGTATGGAAGACAATGCCTTTTGCGACGGATCCCTGCATGACAGCCGCCGTCATCTGGCTGTAAAGGAGTACGTCCACACCTGCTGACTCGATGGTCTCAATGATCACGCGTTGCATCACCTCGGGATCGAATAACCCGGAGTAACTGCCCCACGGCCAATACTGGATGGTACCGTCGGCTCCCCCGTAGGCGCGCACGCGTACCAGAAGGTCTTTGTGAACCCCGGGCTGAACGACACCATTCGGACGATTGAGCCTCCCGCCAGATAACAGCCCTCCGAGGAGCCCACTGCCCTCGACTAGCAGGCACATGCGGCAACGTCTCGTGTAGTCTGGATGAGCGTATCGACGATGGCGAGCACACGGGCGATCGCATCGCGAACGCGTGGGTCTTCGTTGTCAAACTGCATGCGCAGCAGAGTGACGTTCATGCGTAAGACCAGTAGCTTCTGACCCAATTCGTCGTGCATTTCGTGAGCGATCCGGCGACGCTCATTCTCAAAGTCCGTCTCGCGCCGGCTCGCAAGAGCCAGCAGTGCCTGCTCCACTCGCTTGTGCTCTGTAATATCCGAGCCAATCAAGAGCGCGCTTGACTGACGGCATTAAGCGGCGGGGCGATTGGCGCGTTGACCCCAGACAACTCGGCGCTGAGAAAGCCTCACGGACGTATCGACTTTGGAAAAAAAGCTAACTGCGTTGTGAGTTATCACATATACGACAGGTCGCTATAACTTTAAGATCCGATGTGCTCGCTGCCGTTGATTTTGATCTTATGTACGGGGTAAGGAGAAGTCCGGATGGGGACTGCTGGATCGGATCGCTTTATATGTGAACCCATGACGGGTTCAATCGCACACGGTGGCAGGCGTGCGAACCAAGCCTGTTTCCGGAACACGCTTGTTGCACAACGAAGAAATAATCAAGAC
>Ga0105854_1000715_pt1 | contig 14236 bp, 10 predicted proteins | sample OrgsoiDNA_201058_FD_89679 | JGI IMG/M metagenome (GOLD analysis project Ga0105854, IMG submission 89679) | Permafrost soil microbial communities from the Arctic, to analyse light accelerated degradation of dissolved organic matter (DOM) -... | ecosystem: Environmental > Terrestrial > Soil >... | reverse complement strand
CGTACTCGACACGCGGTGAAGCCGAGGAGATCGGCCGGCTGACGCGCGCACATCGGTGGACGAGGCTCAACGTCGTCACCTCGAACTTCCACGTCTTCCGCGCGCGCATTCTCGTGAAGCGCTGCTACCACGGTGCCCTACGCATGATCGGCGCAGCGCAGTCGACGAAGCACCTCCCGATCGACGTCGTCAAGGAGAGCGTGAAGCTCGTTTACCAGGAGACCTTCCAGCGTGGCTGCTGATCTGACCTTCGAGCGGTTGCTCGCAGTGGTCCAGGACCGCGACGACGCGGCTGCACACGTCGAGGTTCTGCTCGACAAGACCGGCGGAGACATCGTGCGGATCGTGGAGGCGAAGGAGTGGATCCCGGCGGACGACCGCGACGGGCTCGTGCGCGACGCGCTCGACGCCTACGTGAAATCGACCTACCGCTCGCTGCGCATGGGAGCCGGACCTCGCGTGGCTCCGCGGCGACTCCGACTACCGGTGGGCGAGGTAGTCGAGAAGATCCGAGCGTGTCACGACGCCGACCGGTTTGCCGCCGTCGGCCACGACGACCGCGTTCGTGCCGCTCGTGAGCGTGAGGACGATCTCCTCGACGGACGCGTCGGCCTCGACCGTTGCAAGTGGGCCCTGCATCGCGGTAGCTATGTCCTCGTGCAGCGCATCCGCGTTCTTGAAGACGCGGTCGAGTAGCGCTCGATCCTGGATCGACCCGATCACGTCGGCGAGCGACGCGACGTCGCCGTCGCGCACGACCGGGAGCTGTGAGATCGAGTAGCGCTCCATCACCTCGATGGCCTCGGCGACCTTCTGATGCGCGGAGATCGTGACGAAGCTCGGTGTCTCGCCCTGCTTGGAGCGCAGCAACTCGCGCACTGTCGGTGCGGGTGCAGAGCGCTCGAGGAAGCCGTGCTCGAGCATCCAGTTGTCGTCCATGAACTTCGAGAGGTACGAGCGGCCGGAATCCGGAAGGACCGTCAGCACCTGCGAGCTCGAGCTGAGCCCCTTTGCGTACTCGAGCGCGCCGGCGATCGTCGAGCCCGACGACCCCCCGACGAGCAACCCCTCCTCGCGCGCGAGTCTCCGCGCGGCCAGGAACGACGCCCGGTCGGAGACGCGCACCCACTCGTCGACGACGGCCGGGTCCATCGTCTCGGGCCACGTGTCCTTGCCGATCCCCTCGACGAGATACGGATGCAGGTCGCTGTCGCTCTTCGCCGTGTAGACCGACCCCTCCGGATCGACCCCGACGATCTTCACCTCGGGCTTGCGCTCCTTGAAATACCGCCCGACGCCGCTGATCGTTCCGCCCGTGCCGACGGAGATGACGATTGCGTCGATCTCGCCGCCGGTCTGCTCCCAGATCTCCGGCCCCGTCGTCCGGTAGTGCGCCTCCGGGTTCGACATGTTCGAGTACTGGTCGGGCTTGAACCCGCCGGGGATCTCCTCCGCGAGGCGCGACGACACCGAGTAGTACGACTCGGGCGAGTCGTGCTCGACGGCCGTCGGCGTGATCACGACCTCCGCGCCGTAACCGCGCAGCATCGCGATCTTCTCCTGGCTCATCTTGTCGGGCATCACGAAGATGCAGCGGTAGCCCTTCTGGGCGGCTGCGATTGCGAGGCCGACGCCGGTGTTGCCCGAGGTGGGCTCCACGATCGTCCCACCGGGACGGAGCTTCCCGTCGCGCTCCGCTGCCTCGATCATCGCGAGGCCGATGCGATCCTTGTTCGATCCGCCCGGGTTCAGGAACTCCAGCTTCGCGAGGATGACGCCAGGGACGTCCTCGGAGACACGGTCGAGCCGGACGATCGGCGTGTTGCCGACCAGATCGAGGACGGTGGGGTACCTCGGGCCCATTCGCAGCGGAAGAGTACAGCGGCCGCCGTCGTTGAACGCGGCATCGAGCAAGGAGGAGAGATGAAGATCGCAGTCGTCGGGAGGGGAAACGTCGGAGGCGGCCTCGCCCGTCTCTGGGAGCAGGCGGGCCACGAGGTCTCGAGCTTCGGGCGAGACGGCGGCGACGCGTCGGACGTCGACGTGCTCGTGGTCGCCGTGCCGTCGGGAGAGATCGCCGACGCGCTCGGAAAGGTCACGGGAATCGAGGGCAAGGTGACGATCGACGCGACCAACGCTTTCCACGGCCGAAACGACGCCTTCGACTCGCTTGCGCACGAGGTCAAGTCGATCGTCGGCGGACCGACAGCGAAGTCGTTCAACATCAACTTCGCTTCGCTCTACGACGAGGTGCCGAAGCAGCGCGCTCGGCCGAGCAACCTGTACGCGGCCGAGGACGGAGCGCGGGCAGCGACCGAGCAGCTGATCCGCGACGCCGGCTACGACCCCGTCTCGGTGGGCGGCCTCGAGAACGCGCGTGCGCTCGAGGACCACATCGGCCTCGTCTTCGCGATCAACCAGGCAGGGCTCGGCTCGTTCTTCTACCGGATCGCGAAGCCGGGCGAATTGTAGGACCGGCGGCTGCGAGGCTCGATGTGACCGGGAACCTCTCGCCGGTTTAGACTCCAGATATGCCTCACTTCTTCATCAAGACTTCTCCCACCTCGCCGAATCCCGGGCCCTGGACGCGCGCCAGGGTCCAGGAGGTCTGCGAACGGCATCACGGAACACTCGAGCATTTCTGGCACGACGATCCTGCGAATCCGGGCACCGCCTACGTGCTTGTCAAAGACGGCGACCGGGTCGGGCTTTCAGCCGATCTGCACGCGCACGAGACGTTGACGCTCCATCCGCCGTTGTAGTCGACTACGAGCCGCGAGGCGCGACGAACTCGGCGAGATCGAAGCCCGACGCGTCCACCCCGTCGAGGGGCCGGCCGATCGCCGCCTCGACCGCCAGCCGGGCGTCCGCGACCAGGGCGTCGTCGGGGTCGTGGTCGATGCCGATCTCGCGGCGCAACTGCTGGGCCGCCGAGAAGGCAGCCGCCGCTCGCTCGAGGTCGCCCGTCTCGTACGCGAGCAGTGCGACCGCGTTCAGGCAGTAGACGAGCCCGTGCTGGTAGCCCAGCCGGTGCGCGAGCTCCGTGCTCTCGACGAGCAGCATGCGCGCCTGCTCGCGCTCGCCGACGGCCAGGCAGGCGTACGCCTGCGTGGCGAGCACGAGCGACACGCCCTGCTCGTACCCGAGCCGGCGCGCCAGCTCGACGGATTCCTCTGCGATCGGCAGCGCCTCGTCGGCCAGTCCTGCGCGGACGAGCACGCTCGCGAGGTCGCCGAGCACGCCCGCGAGGCCCAGCTCGTCGCCGATCTCGCGGCACAGCCCGGCCGCCTCGCGGTAGTAGCCGCGTGCCGGCTCCCAGTCGCCGAGGTCGCCCGAGACATGGCCGAGCGCCATGACCGAACGAGCCTCGCCGAGACGGTCCTCGCGCGCGCGATAGCGGCTGAGCGCCTCGGCGAAGAGCCTCCCTCCCTCGGCGGTCTCGCCACGGGAGATCACGATCGCGCCGAGGTTGTAGTGGAGGTCTGCGCTGTGCTCGCCGTCCGGCTCGGCGCCGAGCGCGTACTCGATCCGAGTCTGGGCTTCCTGGAAGTGCCCGCGGACGAGCCAGAAGCGCCAGAGTGCCTTCGTCAACAGGATCACGTCGCGAGGGTCGGCGATCGCGTCGAGTGCGGCGCGCAGGTTCGCGTGGTCGGCGTCCAGCCGGGCCAGCCAGATCGCGGCTTCCTCGCCGGTCAGCTCCCGAGCCGCGCGCTCGGCCAGTTCGAGGTAGTACGCGGCGTGCCCGGCGGTGAGCTTCTCGCGCTCGGCCCCCTCGAGCCGCCGGGCTCCGTACTCGCGGATCGTGCCGAGGAGCAGGCAGCGGTTTTCTCCGATCGGCTTCATCAGGCTGGCGTCGGCGAGTGTCGCGAGAGTGTCCAGGTCGGCCGCGGCGATGTGCTCGGCGGCGTCGATGCCGAAGGTCTCCGCGAACACCGCCAGCCGTGCGAAGAGCGCTTGCGCGACCGGGTCGAGCAGGTCGTAGCTCCAGGCGATCGTCGCCTCGAGCGTTCGTTGCCGCTCCGGCAGATCGAGCGGTCCCTGGGTGAGGAGCGGCAGCCGCTCGTCCAGGCGGGCGAGCAGCGCCGGCGGGTCGAGCAGCTTCAGCCGGGCTGCCGCCAGCTCGAGGGCGAGCGGCAACCCGTCCAGACGCCGGCAGATCGCGCGGACCGTCTCGCTCGGCTCGACCGGGCGCTGGATCGACTGCGCTCGCTGCAGGAACAGCTCGACGGCGGCGTCCTGCGGCAGCGGGTCGAGCGGGTACTCCGCCTCGAGCGACAGGTGGAGCGGCGTCCTGCTCGTCACGAGCAGCTTCAGCGACGGCGCCTCGGCCAGCAGCCACGCGATGTGCGGCGTCGCGTCCAGCAGGTGCTCGAAGTTGTCGAGGACGACGAGTGCGTTCGCCTGTGAGATCGCAGCCGGGTCGGTCAGCCCGAGCGTCTGCGTCACGGCGGGCACGACGAGGTCCGGGTCCGTGAGGCCGCCGAGGGGGACGAAGAACGTGCCGTCCGCGAACTCCTCGAGGAGCTCGGCGGCGATCTGCAGGGCCAGCCTCGTCTTCCCGGTGCCGCCGGTGCCGGTGATCGTCACAAGACGACGCTCGCGGAGGAGAGCGGTCAGCTTCGCCTGCTCGACGACGCGACCGACGAGCGGGTTCGCGGCGAGCGGCAGATTGGTGCGGTTCAGGCTCTTCGGGGGCGGGAATTCTCCTCCGCCGAGCTGGTAGAGCCGCTCCGGCCGGGTCAGGTCTTTGAGACGGTGCTCGCCGAGGTCGAGGTACTCGGCGTCGCCGACCAGGTTGTGGGTCGCCTGCGAGACGAGCACCTGGCCGCCGTGCCCGGCCGCCGCGATGCGCGCAGCCCGGTGGACGTCCATGCCCACGTAGCCCCCGCCGCTCTGGAGCGGCTCGCCGGTGTGCAGCCCCATCCGTACGCGCACGGGGCCGTCGCCGAGGCCCGCTTGCGCAGCCCGAGCGGCCGCGACCGCGTCGGCCGCACGCGAGAACGCGACGAAGAAGCTGTCGCCGGCCGTGTCGACCTCGACTCCCCCGGAGGCCGCGCAGGCTTGCCGCAGAATGCGCCGGTGCTCGGCCAGCACTGCGGCGTAGCCCTGCGCTCCGCTCTCGGCGAGCAGCGCCGTCGAGCCTGCCACGTCTGTGAAGAGGAAGGTGACGGTGCCGGAGGGCAGGGCGCGCATGCTCTAGGTTGCTGCCACCGCCGCACCCTCGGTGGCGGCGAACTCACTGGGCCGGACGAGCACGAGCGTCGCGACAAGCCCGACCGCGGCGATGCCGACGGTCACCCAGAACGCCCACTGCGAGCCGCTCGTGAACGAGCTCGCAAACGGATGGCCGGCTCTTGCCAGATGGTTGAAGTGGGTAAGCGAGACGGACGAGGTGACAGCTACTCCGATCGCGCCACCGATCTGCTGGGCCGTGTTGATCAGGCCCGACGCGAGGCCCGCTTCATGCCCCTCGACCCCGGCGAGCGCCGCGATCGACACCGGGATGAACGAGAAGGGCAACGCGAATCCGACGAGCAGGTAGCCGGGGAAGAGATCCGACCAGTAAGACGCGTGCACCGGGATCTGCGTGTACCAGAGCATGCCCGCGATCATCGCGACGAAGCCGATCGCCATCACCGACTTCGGCCCGATCCGCGTCACGAGCGCCTGGGCGAGCCCGGCCCAGAGGATCGCCGTCCCCGCCGTCGCCACGAACGTGATGCCGGTCTTGAGCGCCGACCAACCGAGCACGTTCTGGACGTACAGCGTCAGGATGAAGAAGTTGGAGAACACGACCGCGCCGAGCAGCAGGCCTGCGACGTTCGCGCCCGCGACCGTGTGCACTCGGAAGATGCGGAAGGGCATCAAGGGGTCCTTCGCACGCGACTCGATCACGAGGAAGGCCACGAGCAGGCCGGCAGCGACTGCGAGCCGCGAGATCGTCCAGTTCGACGTCCAGCCGTGGGCCGGCGCGTTCGACACGCCGTAGACGAGCAGCGCAAGGCCGGCGGTGACCGTGACCGCGCCTCCGACGTCCTGCGAGCTGTCGCGGCCCGACCGGCTCTCGCGCACGAAACGCGGCGCGAGCGCCAGCGCCAGCGCGCCGACCGGCACGTTCACGAAGAAGATCCACTCCCAGCCGAGGTATTTGGTGAGCAGGCCGCCGGCGAGCACGCCGACCGCAGCGCCGGAGCCGCCGATCGCGCCCCAGATGCCGAGCGCCTTGTTGCGCTCCGGGCCTTCGTCGAACATCGTCATGATGATCGAGAGCGCGGCCGGCGAGATGATCGCTGCACCGAGGCCCTGGAGTGCGCGCGCACCGATCAGCACTCCTTCCGACCAGGCGAGCCCGCAGAGGAAGGATGCGACGGTGAAGAGCGCAACACCGACGTAGAACACGCGGCGGCGGCCGAGCAGGTCGGCCGCGCGTCCGCCGAGCAGGAGGAACCCGCCGAACGTGATTGCGTAGGCCGTGATCACCCACTGGAGGTTGTCGCGCGAGAAGTCGAGCGCCTTGCCGATCGAGGGCAGCGCCACGTTGACGATCGACACGTCGAGGACGGTCATGAAAAACGCAGCACAGACGATTGCGAGCGCCTTCCAGCGCAGCGGATCCAGCTCAGGCATGTGTGTGTCTCCCTCTGGCTCGGTTCTCTTGCGCCCCTCGAAACGCGAACGTGACCGATGCTATTCCGGGCTGCGGCTCAGTGCCGGAAGTGCCGCCGGCCGGTGAACACCATCGAGGCGCCGGCCGCCTCGACGGCGGTAACGACCTCCGCGTCGCGGCGCGAGCCGCCCGGCTGGACGATCACCGTGACGCCGGCGTCGAGTGCGAGTTGCGGCCCGTCGGCGAACGGGAAGTACGCGTCGCTCGCGAGCACCGAGCCCTGCACGTCGTGAGCGTGCTCGTGTGCCTTCTCGACCGCGATCCGCACCGAGTCGACGCGGCTCGTCTGCCCTGCGCCGATCCCGATCGTCTGAAGGTCGCGCACGAGCACGATCGCGTTCGACGAGACCTGTTTGCAGATGCGCCACGCGAACAGCAGGTCGCCCCATTGCGTCTCGTCGAGTTGCCCGCACACGACCTGCATCGCCTCGCGATCCTCGATGTCGGAGTCGCGGTCCTGGACGAGCAACCCGCCGAGCACGCGCTTGTAGTCGCGCTCGCCCGGCGTCTCCGCGCGGCGCTCGCGGTCGTCGAGGATGCGCAACGCCTTCCTGGAGCGCAGTGCCTCGACGGCGTCGTCCTCGTAGCCCGGCGCGAGCAGAACCTCGACGAAGTGCTCGGCGATGCGACGCCCGAGCGCGGGCGCGACGGGGCGGTTCAGGACCGCGACGCAGCCGAACGCGGAGACAGGATCGGCGGCGAGCGCGCGCTCCCAGGCCTCCTCGATCGTTCCGGCGACGGCAACGCCGCACGGGTTTGCGTGCTTCACGATCACGGCGGTCGGCAGCGCGAACTCGCGGCTGACGCGGCGGGCGCCCTCGAGGTCGACGAGGTTGTTGTACGAGAGGTCCTTGCCGCCGAGCTGCTCGACCTGCGAGAGCAGATGCCGGCGCGCGCCCGCCTCGCGGTAGTACGCCGCAGCCTGGTGGGGGTTCTCGCCGTAGGCGAGGCCGGTGACCTTGTGGAAGGCGAGCGTGAGCTGCTCGGGGAACTGCTCTGTTTCGCCGAACCAGTTCGCGATCGTCGCCTCGTACGCGGCCGTCGTCGCGAACGCATCGGCGGCGAGCCGGCGACGGGTTCCGAGCGTTACCTCTCCGTGCTCGCGTAGCTCGCCCAGCACGGCGTCGTACTGATCCGGATGTGAGACCGCGGTGACGTGCGCGAAGTTCTTCGCCGCGGCCCGCAGCATCGACGGGCCGCCGACGTCGATCATCTCGACCGCCTCCGCCTCGGAGACGCCGCGGCGGCCGGCGACCGACGCGAACGGATAGAGGCTGACGCAGACGAGATCGAAGAGCTCGATCTCATGTCGGGCGAGCGTCTCGATGTCCTCGGGCACGTCGCGCCGCGCCAGGATCCCCGCGTGGATGCGGGGATGCAGCGTTTTGACGCGGCCGCCGAGCATCTCGGGCTCGGCCGTCACGTCCTCGACGCGCGTCACCGCGAGACCCTGCTCCTCGAGGAACGAGGCCGTGCCGCCCGACGAGACGAGCTCCCAGCCCAGATCCGCGAGCCCCTGCCCGAGCACCTCGACGCCCGACTTGTCCCAGACGCTGATCAGCGCGCGCATAGTTGCCTCACCACCTCCGGAAGGAGTCGATGCTCGACCGCCTGCACACGGGCGCGCAGTGTCTCGATCGTGTCCTCCGGCCGCACGGGAACACGCTCGGCCTTGATCACGCGGCCGGTGTCGACCCCTTCGTCGACGTAGTGCACCGTTGCGGCGGTCTCCGACACGCCGGCCGCCAGGACGTCCTCGATCGGCCGAGCACCTGGGAAGTCCGGCAGTGGTGCGGAGTGCGTGTTCACGATCCGGCCACCGTAGTAGTCGAAGAACGGCTTGCGGAACAGGTGCATGTAGCCCGCGCACACCACGAGCTCGACGCCGCGCGCGCGTAGCCATTCCGCGAGTGCGACGTCCCGCTCCTCGCGGCTGCTGTAGTCCGCCGCGTCGAAGACCGCCGTCGGAATGCCCGCTCGATCGGCTCGCTCGAGCGCGCGGACACCCGGCTTGTTCGAGGCGACGGCGACGATGGGCAGGCCGCTGTCGATCAGGGCCTGCAGGTTCGTCCCGTTCCCCGAGACGAGTACGCCGATCACGCGATCCTCCCGATCACGGTGTCGCCGGGCAGCGCCTCGGCGACGACGGCGCACCAGCCGATGCCGAGGTTGAAGACGCGCCGCAGCTCGTCCTCGTCGACGTGCCGCGCAAGCCACGCGAACACCGGCGGCCGCGGCCACGCTTCCCAGTCGAGCTCGGCATGCAAACAAGCCGGCAGCACGCGCGCAACATTGCCGAGGATGCCGCCTCCCGTGACGTGCGCGAACGCTTTCGCGCGGCCGTGCAGCGCGCGTGCGACGTCGAGGTAGAGGCGGGTCGGCGCAAGCAGGTCGTCCCCGTCGTAGTCCTCGTCCTCCAGCACGCGGCGTACGAGCGTGAAGCCGTTCGCGTGCACACCGGCCGACTCGAAGCCGATCACGATGTCGCCGGCCGTGACCGTCGAGCCGTCGATCAGGTCGGCGCGCGCGACCACGCCGACGCACGTGCCGGCGAAGTCCAGCTCGCCCTCGGCGTAGATGCCCGGCAGCTCGGCCGTCTCGCCACCGACGAGCGCGACGCCCGCCGCACGGCAAACGGCGGCGGCTCCTTCGACGAGCGCTGCGACCTCCTCGAGCTGGATCTCGTTCGCGGCGACATAGTCCAGCAGCATCAGCGGCTTCGCCCCACAGGTGAGGACGTCGTTGATGCAGTGCGCCGCGAGGTCGGCGCCGCAGTCGCGCAGGCGGCCGCGCGCGCGGGCGAGGATCAGCTTGGTGCCGACGCCGTCGGTCGAAGCGGCGAGCAGCTGCCCGTCATCGAGTGCGTGCAGCCCGGCGAAGGCGCCGAACCCGGTCGCGCCCGTTGACTCGACGGCCGCTCGCAGGCGCCCGACGACCGAGTCGGCCGTCGCCAGCGAGACTCCCGTCGCTTCGTAGCTTCTCTCCCTGCTCCCCAGAACGAGGAGTCTACGACGGCTCCGGCTCCTCTACACGAAGCGCTCGCCGCAGAGCTCGGGCCGCCCTTCCGGGCCGCCCGGGAGAAACGACACCGCTGTCTCTCCCACGAAGACGGTGCTGCCGTTGAGGGCGAGTCCGAGGAGGTCCGCCAGCACGCCGGCCTTCCTCAGTGGCTCGTCGGCGCGCAGATGGAGCTCCGTCAGGCGAAGCTCGTCCCGCTTCTCGAGCAGCTCGTTGATCCACGCGCGCGGCGGATACACCTCGAGGCGGTAGCCGGCGTTCGTGGCGACGAAGGTTCGGCGCCCGCCGTGCTCCTGGATGCGCAGGTTCCGCTCCACTGCGCGGCCGAGTACCCCCTGAAGCTCCTCCTCGTCGAGCGCCACACCGATGTGGTCGACGCGCGGGACACGCCAGTGCCCCGGCTGCACGACGACGTTCACCGAACCGCGCTCGAGCTCCGAGAGCCGGAGCTTGAAGCCATCCCGGTCGAGCTGCTCCCAGGAGACACCCGATTCGACCGCGATGTGGTCGTCGCCGACCCGCCCGTAGCGCGCGATGAGGTCGAAGCCGAGCTTGCCGAGGTAGCGCGCCTCCACCTCGCGCAGTTCCGAGACGACCAGGTGGTAGTGGAAGAGGTACATGACATCTAGTTTTCCAATCGCGTGGAGTCTTTGTCGCTGCTCACCCCCTGGAGCTTCGAACCGCTCCAGACCCTGCCCACGATCCTGGCTTCGCTCGTCTATGTGCGGCGGACGCGCTCGCTCGCCCGGCGCGGCCAGCCGGTAGCTCGCCTTCGGCAGGCGAGCTTCTGGACGGGAATCGCGCTCGTCGTCCTCGCGCTCAACTCACCGATCGACCATCTCGGCGAGGAGCACTTCTTCTTCCTGCACATGCTCCAGCACGTCATCCTCGGCGACCTCGCACCGCTCGCCTTCGTCATCGGGCTGACCGGGCCGCTGCTGCGGCCGGTGCTGAAGTTCAAGCTCGTCGAGCGTCTGCGCGTGCTCGCGCATCCGTTCGTCGCGCTGCCGGTCTGGGCGGTCGACCTCTACGTCTGGCACATCCCGTTTCTCTACGACGGTGCGCTCCACCATGCGCCGGTCCACGCGCTCGAGCACTTCCTCTTCTTCACCTGCGGCTGCCTGATCTGGGAGCCGGTCGTCGAGACGCTGCCCGCACCGGCCTGGTTCGGCACTGGCGTGAAGATCGGCTTCATCTTCGCCGTCCGGCTGATCGAGACCGTGCTCGGCAACGTCTTCATCTGGTCGAACTCGGCGTTCTACAGCGTTTACCGGCACGCGCCGGAGTGGGGGATCACGCCTGTGCACGACCAGAACCTCGGCGGGATCGTGATGATGGCCGAGGGGTCGGTGGTCACCCTCGGCGTGCTGGTCTGGCTCTTCCTCCGCCTCGCCGCCGAGGGCGAGTTGCGGCAGCAGCTGATCGAGCAGGGGCTGGATGCGCGCCAGGTGAAGCGGGCCGTCCGTTACGGCCGCGCGAAGGACCTCGGCGTCCAGCCCTGACGGGTTGCGACGGCGCTAACTGCGGGCAGGCTCGAAGCGCAGCTTCGCCAGCTCATTGTTCTCAGGTATGCGCGTCGGATATTCGCGCGTCAGACAGGCGCGGCAGAGCGCGCTCTCGGGCCGGTGCGTCGCGGCCTGAAGGCCGCCGAGCGAGATATAGGCGAGGCTCGTCGCTCCGATCGCGGCGCGTACCTCCTCGACGGTCGAGTGGGAGGCGATCATCTCGTCCTCCGAGGCGAGGTCGATGCCGTAGTAGCAGGGCGAGACGATCGGCGGCGAGGAAATGCGCACGTGCACCTCGGCGGCGCCGGCGTCGAAGAGCATCTGCACGATCTGTCGCGTCGTCGAGCCGCGCACGATCGAGTCGTCGACGACGACGAGGCGCTTGCCCTCGACCTCGGCGAGCGGATTGAACTTCGTGCGGATCCCCTGCTCGCGCATCCCCTGCTCGGGCTGGATGAACGTCCGTCCGACGTAGCGGTTCTTGATCAGGCCCTCGCTGAACGGGATGCCCGTCGCGCGCGCGAACCCGATCGCGGCGGGCGTGCCCGAGTCGGGGATCGGCATGACGAGATCGGCTTCGACGGGCGCCTCGACGGCGAGACGTTCACCCATGCGCACGCGCGCTCCGTGCACTTCGACGCCGGCGAGTCGTGTGTCGGGCCGGGCGAGGTAGAAGAACTCGAAGATGCAGAGCGACCCTTGGTCTGTCGGGTCGACCGCCTGGATCGACTGGAGCCCGTCGTCGCTCATCACCACGAGCTCGCCGGGGCGCACGTCGCGCTCGAAGGTCGCGCCGACGAGGTCGAGCGCACAGGTCTCGGACGCGACGACCGGGTCCTCGCCGAGGCGCCCGAGCACGAGCGGGCGGAACCCGTGCGGGTCGCGGAATGCGAAGAGCTTCCCGTCGGCGAGGCCGACGACCGTCGCGGCGCCCTCGAGGCGCGTCATCGCCGCGGCGATCGCCTCCTCGAGCGGACGCTCGTCGTCGGCGATCATCGCCGCGATCACCTCGGAGTCGGAGGTCGTCCCGAGCGGCTTGCCGACCTCCGCACGCAACGTCGTGGCGTTCACGAGGTTGCCGTTGTGGCCGAGCGCGACGGTGCGCACGCGGCCGTGGTGGAGCAGCGGCTGTGCGTTCGCCCACGCGTTGCCGCCGGTCGTCGAGTAGCGCGTGTGGCCGATGGCGTACTCGCCGCGCAGTGCGGAGAGACTGCGCTCGTCGAAGACCTGCGCGACAAGCCCGAGGTCGCGCACCGCGGTCAGTCGTGCGTTCTCGCTGACGGCGATCCCCGCCGACTCCTGACCGCGGTGCTGAAGTGCGAAGAGCCCAAAGTACGTGAGCCGTGCCACGTCGCGTGACGGTGCGCGCAGACCGAAGACGCCGCACATCTACCTCACCGTCCCGAGCTCGACGACGTCGTCCCAGGGGATCGCGGTGCCCGGCGTCACCGAGACGATCACGCCTGCGCCCTCGACGGGATCCGCTTCGGCGGCGAGGCGCGACCAGGCTTCCGCTTCGCGCAGCGCGAGTGCGACCCCGCCGTTCGACACGTCGTGTGCGAGTGAGAACAGGTGCGCGTGGCGCCAGACGAAGTGGACGAAACCGTGCCCGAAGCCGCGCAGCAGGACGATGCGGTCGCCGCGCTGCCAGCGGTCGGGGATTCGCGTCACGTCCCGGACGAGCCCGACGCAGCCGACGACGGGAGTCGGCGGGATCGGGCTGCCGCCTGTCTCGTTGTAGAGCGAGACGTTCCCCGAGACGACCGGGATGCCGAGAGACTCGGCCGCGCGGGCGATCCCCTCGATCGCCTGCTCGAGCTCCCAGCCGATCTCCGGCTTCTCCGGGTTGCCAAAGTTGAGGCAGTCGGTGAGTGCGAGCGGCTCACCTCCCGCGCAGGCGACGTTCAGTGCCGACTCCATCACGGCGCGCCAGCCGGCTTCCAGCGGGTTGCGGCAGCCGAGCGGCGGCCCGTCGAGCGAGACCGCGATGCCGCGCGTGCCGTCGATCCTGAGCACCGCCGCGTCGAGGCCCGGCCGGCGCACCGTCCGCGACCCGACAAGCTGGTCGTACTGCTCGAACACCCAGTCCTTTGGCTCGTCGTTGACGAGGGCGACGGCCGCCGGCTCGACGGGATGCGGTATGCGCTCGACGTCGTAGCGCGGGCACTCGTCGGTGAGCAGGGCGGCGGGGATCGAACCGACCAGCTCGTCGCGGTGGAAGGCGCGCAGCTCGCCGTGTCCGGTCACCTCGCCGATCACGGTGCACGGCAGCTCCCATCCCTCGCAGACGGCGCGCACCGCGTCGACCTGCTCGGGTGAGACGACGGCGACCATCCGCTCCTGCGACTCGGAGATCATGATCTCCCAAGGCTCGAGATCCTCCTCGCGCAAGGGCACGCGGTCGAGATGAACGTCGACGCCCATGCCGTCGCACGCCATCTCCGACAGCGACGAGGCGAGCCCGGCGGCGCCGCAGTCCTGCAGCGAGCGCACGAGGTCGCGCTCCACGAGCTCGAGCGACACCTCGATCAGCGCCTTGCCTCGGAACGGGTCGCCGATCTGCACGGACGGGCGCTTCTCGTCCGAGCCTTCGAGATCCTGGGAGGCGAGCACGGACGCCCCGCCAATTCCGTCCCGGCCGGTGAAAGCGCCGTAGAGGACGAGGGCGTTCCCGACGCCCTGTGCCTTCGCGGACAGGACACGCTCCGTGGGGAGCAGCCCGACGCACATCGCGTTCACGAGTGGGTTCGCCGCGTACGCCTCGTCGAACACGCACTCACCGCCGACGTTCGGGACCCCGACGCAGTTGCCGTAGTGCCCGATGCCCGCGACCGCGCGCCTGAAGTGCCAGTCGGGCGCGCCGAAGCGCAGCCCGTCGAGGAGGGCGATCGGACGCGCACCCATGGCGACGATGTCGCGCAGAATCCCGCCGACGCCCGTCGCGGCGCCCTGAAAGGGTTCGACCGCCGAGGGGTGATTGTGCGACTCGACCTTGAAGGCGATCGCGACGCCGTCGCCGATGTCGATCACGCCCGCGTTCTCGCCG
>Ga0105854_1000714_pt1 | contig 14239 bp, 16 predicted proteins | sample OrgsoiDNA_201058_FD_89679 | JGI IMG/M metagenome (GOLD analysis project Ga0105854, IMG submission 89679) | Permafrost soil microbial communities from the Arctic, to analyse light accelerated degradation of dissolved organic matter (DOM) -... | ecosystem: Environmental > Terrestrial > Soil >... | reverse complement strand
GACGCTTTTCCGGAATAGCCCTCTGGGTGCGACGGACCTGGGTGCGACGGACCTGGGTGCGACGGACCTGGGTGCGACGGACCTGGGTGCGACGGACCTGGGGGCACTGGCCGAGTTCGCACTTTGCGAGAAATCTTTAAGGCCCAGCCGCCTCGGTATAATCGAAAGCGTATCGTTATGCCAACTATCGTCACGGATCTGCCTGCCCAAGTGGTTCCGCCGCGCAAGCGCTGGACCCGTTCGGAATATGAGGAGCTTTCCTCCATCTTGTTGGATGGCCAGTGGCTGGAACTCATTGACGGAGAGTTAATCGACAAGATGGGCAAGAAGAGGCCGCACGTGAATTCGCTGGCGCTCCTCCATGGATGGCTTATAGGGGTCTTTGGAGTGCGCTCTGTTAACCAGAAGACACCGATCGATGTGGCGCCTGAGGACAATCCTTCCAACCAGCCTGAGCCGGATCTCATCGTATTGAAGCGGGATCTTTCCCATTTCATAAAGGAAGACCCTCAACCTGACGATCTGCATCTGGCCGTCGAAGTGGCGGATTCCACGCTTGGTCTTGACCTCTGCGCCAAAGCCGCGCTCTACGCCCGCGCCGGCATCGTCGAGTATTGGGTGCTGGACGTTGCCGGCCGCCGCATGATCGTGCACCGCGATCCCCAACACGGGACCTACGCCTCGGTTGTGGCATATGGCGCGGAGGAGAGCGTGGCTGCCCTGGCCGCTCCGGATTCGCGTTTGCGGGTCAGTGACGCTTTTCCGGAATAGCCTCTGGGTGTGCGACGGAAATTTCGTTTCTTGGGTTTATCCGCGTTCATCGGTGTTGTTCTGAAAACAATTAGCCGACGCCCTATTTTCAGCCACTTCCGACGTCACGTTTTCATCGCCTCTTGTGGGCCGCGTCCCCGCGGCCCATGACGGTTCATCAGCGGCCTTGATTCTTTCACTTCCCGCTCCAACACGCCGCGCGCTTCCCCAAAAACGCCGAGATGCCTTCCTGCGCGTCCGCGGCCATGGCATTCATCGACATCACTTCCTTGGCGTACGCGTAGGCCTTCTGCTGGTCCAGATCGATCTGCGTGTAGAAGGCCTGCTTGCCGATCCCGACCACCAGCGAACTGGTCTCGGCCACCTTGGCGGCCATTTGGCGAGTGGCGGCGCGGAGTTCGGCGGCGGGCGTCACCTGGTTGATCAGGCCCCAGTCGGCGGCCGTGCCGGCCGGCACCAACTCGCCCGTGAGCAGCATCCGCAGCGCGCGCTTGCGGCCGATGGCGCGGGTCAGCGCCACCATCGGCGTGGTACAGAAGAGGCCGATCTTCACGCCGGGCGTTGCGAACGTCGCCTCCTCGGCGGCCACGGCCAGGTCGCAGGCGGCCACCAGTTGGCAGCCGGCTGCAGTGGCAACGCCCTGCACCTCCGCGATCACAGGCTGAGGGATGGCCTGCAGCTTCAGCATCAGATCGCAGCAGACATCGAAGATGCGGCGGTATTCGTTGATGTCGCGGCCGGTCATCTCCCCCAGGTCGTGACCGGAACAGAAGACCTTGCCCGCAGCCGCCAGAATCACGGCGCGGGTGTCGCGGCTGCGGCCGATTTCCTCCAGACACGCGATCAGTTCCAGCATCAGGGCGAGAGAAAGCGCGTTGCGGCGCTGCGGCCGGTTCAACGTGACAACCGTGACCGGGCCCTCTTGGGTAATCAGAATATTTTCGAAATTCATAGTCCTGGTCCGGCTTTCCCTTCGCGGGCGCGCAGTTCGTTCTTGCGGATCTTCCCCGTGGCGGTTCGCGGAAGCGGGCCGAATTCCACGTGCTTCGGACACTTGAAGTGCGCCAGCCGCTGGCGGCACCAGGCGATCAACTCTTCGGCCGTGGCGGAGCAATCCGGCTTGAGCCCCACGTAGGCTTTGGGAACCTCTCCCCATTTTGCATCGGGCACGGCGACAATGGCGGCCTCGGCCACGGCGGGGTGATCGGCCAGCACCTTTTCGACTTCGATGGAGGAGATGTTTTCGCCGCCCGAGATCACAATGTCCTTCTTGCGGTCGCGCATCTCGATGTAGCCATCGGGATGCATCACGGCCAGATCGCCCGAATGGAACCAACCGCCGGAAAACGCCTCTTCGGTGGCTTGGGGATTATCCCAGTAGCCCAGCATCACGTTGTTGCCGCGCATCAGCACTTCGCCCATGGTTTCGCCGTCCGCGGGGACGTCGCGCATCTGGTAGTCCACCACCCGCAGGTCCATGCCGGCCACCAGGTAGGCCACACCCTGGCGCGCCTTGAGCTGCGCCCGTTCGCCGGCCGGCAGATGGTCCCAGGCCGGTTTCCATAAGCAGAACGTGTGCGGACCGTAGGTTTCCGTAAGGCCGTAGATGTGCGTGATTTCGGCGCCGGTTTCTTCGGCGGCGCGGATCACGGCAGGCGGCGGAGGCGCGCCCCCGGTGACGATGCGGAGCCCGTGCGAAAAGCGGACGCCTTCGGCGGAGCAGTGCTGCGCCAGAGCGCTCACCACTACAGGGGCGCCGCACAGGTGGGTTACGCCTTCGGCCTGGATCAGACGGAGCGCCTCGCCGGGGTTGGGCTGGCGCAGACACACGTGACGCCCGCCGGTGGCGGTGACGGCCCAGGTGAAGCACCAGCCGTTGCAGTGAAACATGGGCACGGTCCAGAGGTAGACGCTGCGCTGGGTGAGACCGTGCTCGATGATTTCTCCGATGGCGTTGGTCCAGGCGCCGCGATGCGTGAACATCACTCCTTTCGGAAAGCCGGTGGTGCCGCTGGTGTAATTGATGGTGACACAGGCGTTTTCATCGATGTCGAGCGGGGCAGGCCGGAAATCCGCTTCACTCCGGCTCAGGAAACCCTCATAGTCGGAGATGATGTGGGGCGTTGCCGCGGATTCCACCAGTGGAAGCAGCAGCGGGTCTACCAGCAGCACCTTGGCGCCGCAGTGGTTCAGAATCCAGGCCAGCTCGCCCGATTGCAGACGCGTGTTGAGCATTACCAGGATGGCGCCGATCAGCATCGGGCCAAAGTGGGCTTCCAAAGCCATTACGCTGTTGGGCGCCAGCACCGCGACGCGGTCGCCCGGGACCACCCCCAGTTGGTGCAGGGCGCCCGCCAGGCGATGAACGCGCGCCTGGAATTCGGCGTAGGTGAAGCGCCGGTCCCCATCCACTATGGCCGTGAGGTCGGCGTAGATCAAAGCGCTGCGAGCCAGAAAATCAAGTGGTGTAAAAGGCGAAATCATGGGCGTTGGTGACGATTGTACTGCAACCCGGTGTGGGCCGGTTGTCAATCGGGCATCGGCCTGACCAGAGTTCCATAGTGTAATCCGTGGGGCAGCTAATTATGGCTGCAAGCCGTCTTTTAGGCGGCTTCCCAAACTAATTCCAAGTCAATCGTTTGCAATCGGCTTGAGCACTCTGATATTATCTATATGGCAGATCCTTCGCTTGAAGCGCCGCCAATCCAACCAACGGAGCAGAAGAATCAACTGAATGAGCTTTACCGTCTTTCTTGGCAATCTCCCAGTCTGGGTCACCGCCGATGATATTAAGCAATGGCTGGCCGCCGAAGATCTCGTGGCCGATGCAGTAAAGGTGATCCGAAATCACGAAACGCAGGAATCGAAGGGGTTCGCTTTTGTCGAAGCGCCTACGTCCGATGAGATGCAGTCCATCATTCGCCGGTTCGACCGCGCCCCGCTCGAAGACCGCCTGTTGCGAGCCAACCCGGCCCAGCCGCCCAAGGGCAGGGATGTGCCGCGCGGGCCGCAGCAAGCTACTGCTCCCGTCACGGCTACCGCTGCACCAGCGGCGCCCAATGCTGTCCGAACCGAACCACGTCCCGACCGCAAGAAACGCGGGGGCCGGGCTCGCGAGCAGTCTCCCCGCAGCGCGTTTGCGACCGAGTTGGCGAAAGTCCTGTAAGCTGGACCTCGCCTGCCCGGGCGGCCCGATTCCAACTCCTTCAGCTCTCCACACCTGTGAAAGCAAGTCACATCCGGCCCTAGTCTATCCCTTTTCCCATCAACAGCTTGGAAATGGTATGTTGCGTGCCTTCACGGGAGCCATGAAACATGCCTGGCTTGGCTGCCTGTTCCTGGGCGGCCTGCTCTTCGCCGGAACGCAAGACTCCGACCTCAACGTGAACAAGCGGTACACCGTGGATACGGTGATCGTTGCCGGCAAAGGCTGGCGAACCAATCTCTCTTCCGATCAAAACGAAAAGATCAGTCCCGGGCTCCGCAAAGAGCTGGCGGCGCTGGTTGGGCAGAAGCTCAACCCCGGCGTCCTGGACGATCTGGCCTCTCGCCTCAAGAAGGAATTCTCCGCCAGAGAGGTGAACCATCATTTGCTGCGTAGCGACACGCAGGACCACGTCCGCGTGGAATTCGAGGTCAAGCCGGCGCGCGGCAACGTGGACGCCACGGTCACCAAGTTTGTCTACAGTTCGAAAGAGGGATGGAGCGGCGCGGGCGCGGTGGGCTTCACCATGCACCAGAACACTCTGCTCTTCGGCCTGGCGAGCGACGGCGATTCCCTGGAGGAGCGCAACGCCGGCATCTCGGCCCGCTACGAAAACAAGCATCCGGGCACGGACCGCGTGAACCTGCGCTTCCAGTTTGAAAGCTATCACGAGCAATGGAACCGCAATACGCTCGATGCCCTTGCGGCCCAGCCCAACCTTACTTCGGATGCCTACCGGACGCGGCAGAATTTCCAGCCGGCCGCCATTATCATGCTGGCCAAACCGCTGACGCTTGAGGTCGGCGCCAGCTTTGAACGGATGGAGAACCAGTACCCGGCGTCGCACACGGAGTCCGCTAACGCCCTGGTTTCCACGTTGCGCTTTCATCGCCGGCTGGACGATGCGGATTTCCAGCACGATCTGGATGCGGGGTACACGCTGCGCGCGGCCACTAAACTCCTGGACAGCGATTTCGCCTACGTCTCGCATTCGTGGGGCCTGCATTACCGGCTGACACACGGCAAGCATCAGTTGCTGGAAGACGTGAACGGCGGGGTCATCAGCGGGCAAGCTCCGCTCTTCGAGCGCTTCGTGGCGGGGAACAGCTATTACCTGCGCGGTTGGAACAAATACGACCTGGACCCGATTGGTGGAAACCGGCTGCTGCATAATACCGTCGAGTATCGGTATGGCCCATTTCAGGCGTTTTACGATACCGGCGCCGTTTGGGACAGCGGGCAGACGCCCACCCAGAGGCATTCGGCCGGTCTGGGAATCAAAGAGTCGATTTTCTCGCTGGCGGTCGCGTTTCCCCTACGGTCGGGCCGCGTGGAACCGATATTCATGATGGGCATGATTTATTGAATGCAGCAACCCTCACGGGGTAACAAGATCAGCCGCAGGAGCTGGCTTCTAGCCGGCCTTGCGACTCCTTTGTTCTCCGTGCGGGCGGCGGAATCCCTTGAAGTCAAATTCGATGGCGACAATTTGCACGTGTCGGCGCCCAGTCTCCGCTTTCTGATCGGCAAGCCTTTGGAACGCCTGAAGGATGGGGCTTCAGTCGCCTACGTCACGCAACTCACCCTGTTTAACGACGACCATGTTACGGTGGTGAGGCGCCGCACGGGCCGCTTCGTGGTGAGCTTCGCGCTGTGGGAGGAGAAGTTTTCCGTTACCCAATTGGTTGCAGCGCCGGGGTCGCGGTCGCGGTCCGCCGAAGGGCTTTCGGCAGCGGCAGCCGAGGCATGGTGCCTGGATAGCCTGGTGATCGACACTGTGGGTCTGGCGCGCGACCGCCAGTTCTGGTTGCGATTCGAGCTGGCCACCGCCGACCAGAGAGATCTTTCCAGCATGCCGGACGAGCGGGGACTCAGTTTGAGTGCGCTCGTGGACTTCTTTAGCCGGAAGCCCAAGGAAGGCGAACCGCACTGGCCTGCCCTGGAGAGGCGCCTGCGTTTGTCCGACTTGCCGCGTATGACCGGCCGCGGGCGAAACGTGTGAATCGCCTTCGCAACAGATTGATATTGGTCTTCCTCGCCGCTATCCTGGCGCCGCTGGCGGCTACCGTCTGGATTACCGCGTCCCTGCTCGAACAGAGCATCGACTATTCTTCCATCGGCGCATTGGACACCATTTCCAAATCCCTGCAACGGACGGGAAAGGAATTCTACCAGCGGGCCTGTGACGGCCTGAAGCAGCGCGCGCAGGCGGGGCAGGCCGCTCCTCAGAAGTATCTGCCGCAGGAACACGCGAACTGGCCCGAGGCTATAAAGGCATTCGCCGATGCCCAGGAAGCGGAGAAGTTCGTGCGCTCGGGGCATGAAGGCGACCGTCTGGACTACCTGGTCCGCCAGGGTGACGAAGTATGGTCCTACTCGGCCGGCCTGGGGGATGTAGCGATGGACCGGCTCACCCGGGAGATTCGCGAAGCGCGCGGCATTGTGGAAGCCGGCAAGGGCCGCGACCTGGGCCGTGGCCTGAAGCTGGCGTATGTTCTTCTCGCCGCGGGCATCTGGCTGGTTTCGCTCGCCCTGCTGGTCTATCTCGCGCACCGCATCAGCCGCCCCATCCAGCAGTTGACCGCGGGGCTCGGCCGGTTGGCCGCGGGCGACCTGAATGCGCGCGTGAAGGCGCACCGCGACGATGAAGTGGGCCGCGCCATCCAGGCCTTCAACCACATGGCGGACAAGCTGCAAGAGAGCACCGAGCGCCTGGTCTACTTGCGGCAGCTTGCCAGTTGGCAAACGCTGGCGCGCAAGATGGCCCACGAGGTGAAGAATTCGCTGACGCCCATCCGGCTCACCGTGGAGGAGATGCTGATTCGTTATGATGAGGCCCGCTACGACGAAACCGACCGCACTTTCATGGAGCAGGCCACGCAGATTGTGGTGGACGAAATCGAGACCTTGGAACGGCGCATCCGGGCCTTCTCGCAGTTCGCCGCCGAGCCCGCGGTCCTGCCCGCCCCGGTGGACGTTAATTCCCTGCTGCAGGAGCGCATCGCATTCCTGAAAACCGCGCACCCGGAGGTGGCCTATGACTGCCGGCTGGCGGACGAGGCGCCAAAGGTGGTGGCCGATCAGGATCTGATCAAGGGCATTCTCACCAACCTGTTGGAGAATGCGGCCGAGGCGGCGGGCGAGGGCGGAAAGATCCTCGGCGTGACCACGGCCCGCAACGGCGGCATCTCGATCGAAGTGCACGATTCGGGACCGGGGCTGAGCGAGCAGGCGCGCGCCTCGTTGTTTCAACCAACCATTTCTTTCAAAAAGCGCGGCATGGGGCTGGGGCTTTCGATCGCGCGCAAGAGCGCGCTGCTGTCGGGTGGAGACATCGTACTGGTGAAAGGAGAACTGGGCGGCGCAGGTTTCCGCGTGCTGCTGCCGGTGGCAACTAATGGCTTCCAAGCGCGTTCTGATCGTGGATGATGAAGAGAACATCGGCCGCTCGCTGCGCATGATTCTGGAGCGCGAAGGCTACTCCGTGAACGTCTGCAGGTCGGTGGCGGAGTTCAAGAAGCACCCGGACGCGCAGCGCGCCGATGCTTACCTGCTGGACATGAAACTGCCGGACGGCAGCGGGATCGATCTGCTGAAAGCCGTGCGGCAGAACGGCGCGCCCTCGCCGGCGGTGATGATTTCGGGGCACGGCACCATCGCCGATGCGGTGGAAGCCACGCGCGCCGGCGCATTCGATTTTCTGGAAAAGCCGCTCAGCCGCGACCGCGTGCTGTTGGCCGTCAAGAACGCCATGGAGCAGTCCACGCTCCGGCAGGAAAATGAGAGGCTGCGCGAGCTGGTGGGCGGAGCGCCCAGGATGATCGGCGGCAGCCCGGCGTGGACGCGCGCCGTGGAGCAGGCAACCATGGCGGCGCGCTCCGATGCGCGCGTGCTGCTGATCGGCGAATCCGGGACGGGGAAGGAGCTGCTGGCGGCCCACATCCACAATTCGAGCCCGTTTGCCGCGGGGCCATTCGTGAAGGTGAACTGCGCGGCCATCCCCACGGAGCTGATCGAGACGGAGCTGTTCGGCCATGAGAAAGGCTCGTTCACCGGCGCCACGGCGCTCCGGCGCGGCAAGTTCGAAATGGCGGATGGCGGCACCATCTTTCTGGATGAAGTGGGAGATCTGCATGGAGCGTCGCAGGCCAAGCTGCTGCGCGTGCTGCAGGAAGGCGAGTTCCACCGCGTGGGCGGCGAGCAGATTATCCGCGTCAGCGTGCGCGTGATCTCGGCCACCAACCGCGACCTGGCCGGGATGGTGGCCACCGACAAGTTCCGCGAAGACCTGTACTACCGCTTGAGCGTAGTGCCCGTCCGCGTGCCCGCGCTGCGCGAGCGGCCGCACGACATCCGCTTGCTCGCCGTCTATTTCCTGGAAGAATTCTGCGCGCGCAACAACTTCAAGCCGAAAATGCTGGATGAGACGGTCTTCCCGCTGCTCGAGACCTACCTCTGGCCCGGCAACGCGCGCGAGCTGCGCAACGTGATCGAGCGCATGGCCATTTTGACGCAGGGCGAACGGTTGACCCGCGAGTCGATTCCGGTGGAGATCCGGGTGCAGCGCGAAGCCGGCCCCAGATCCACCATTCAGGAAGCCAGGGAGTCCGCCGAGCGCGAGCACATTCTGCGGGCCCTGGAGGAATCCAACTGGAACGTCTCGGGGGCCGCGCGGGCGCTGGGGATGGAGCGCACCAATCTGCACAAGCGGATTCGGGCGCTGGGGTTGACTCGGGGGCAGTAGGTTCTTGCACCATGGGCTTTGACTATGGTCTTTGACTATGGTACAAAAGTGTCATGCAGGAAATCGCGATCTCGAAGTTTAAAGCCACCTGTCTGGCGGTGCTGGCGGATGTCCGGCGTACCCGAACGCCTGTTCGCGTCACCCGCTTCGGCAAGCCGGTGGCCGATATCCTTCCACCCGCGCCTTCGCCGAAGCCGTCCTGGCTCGGCTGCATGAGAGAATCGGTTGAAGTCTCCGGCGACATTGTGGGACCGGTCGGAGCTTTCAAAGGGTGGCCGGCCGGGCGAAAGTGAACTTCCTGCTCGACACCCACATCTGGATTTGGGCCCTCGCCCGGCCGGAGAAACTCAGCCGTGAGGTTCGGCGTCAGATCGAAAATCCCAAGAGCGAGCTCTACTTGTCGCCGGTGTCGGTCTGGGAAGCTCACCACCTGGTACGCCGCGGAAAGCTGCGGCCAAAACTCGCCTTCCCGGACTGGCTCGACCAGGCATTGGCGCGGGTCCCCATAAAGGAGGCCCCGTTCAACTTCGCCGTCGCGGCCGAGGCTTCCAGGATTCAGCTTCCGCAAGCCGATCCCGGCGATCTCTTCCTGGCTGCGACAGCTTCCGTTTTCGCCCTCACGCTTATCACCGCCGATTCGCAGCTCCTCGATTGTGCCTGGCTGAAGACGCTCGCCAATATGTGATTAGTTGCGTTTGATCCTGTACAATTATAAATACACAAAAGTCTTATCAATAACCGTGTTAAACTATAGTTGACCATGGCTGAAGCGCTGTACGGGAACGTCTATTTTCGCGAAGCCTTCGCGGGCATGCTGCGCGAAGAACCCGACGGACGTTACACATTCACCTACGATCCGGCGTATGTGGGGTCGGGCAATCCAGGCGTCGCCCACACGCTGCCGCTTCAGCTTGGACCCATCTACAGTACGGGCGGGCTGCATTCATACTTCGACAATCTGGTAGCGGAAGGATGGCTGGCCAATGCGCAGATGCGCGCGCTCGGGCTGCAACCGCACAACCGGTTCGCCCGCTTGCTGGCATTCGGGCACGACTGCATCGGCGCCGTCTCGGTGCTCGATCCCCGGGCGCGAAAACAGCCCGATCTGCACACCGGCACGGCTGAAGAGATCGCGGCGCTGGCCAGCCGGGCGTCGATCTCCGGGGTCCAGCCGAAGATGCTCGCGGTCCAAACGGCGGCGGGCTATCGCCCGGCCACGGCACGCGAAGCCAGCACCCATATCGCCAAGTTGCCTTCGGGCCAACTCCCCGGCATCGTCGAGCTCGAGTACCTCACCACCAGGGCCGCGGTGGAGTTGTTACAGGAGGACCGCACCGTGACGCTCGAAATTGCCGCGGTGTCCGGCGTGAGGAGGCCCTGTCTCCTGGTGCGCCGCTTCGACCGCACATCGGGTGGCGCCAAGATCCATTTCGAGGAGTTCAATCAACTGCTCGACCGCCCCTCCGAGGCCAAGTACGAAGGCTCCTATGCCGAGATGGCCGATTTCATGCGCGCCAACCCTCGGTGCGAAGCCGCGGACATCGACTTCCTGTTCCGCAGGGTCCTGGCCAGCATCCTCCTCGGCAACAACGATGCGCATCTCAAGAATTTCGGGCTCCTGTACGAGGGCGCTGCCATGCGCCTTTCGCCCGTGTACGATTTCGTGGCCGCGGCGCTATATCCCGAGTACAATTCGGCGCTGGCTCTGCGGCTCGGCGCCGGCCCAAATCCCAGAAAGCTGGGCGCTCTTACCGCGAAACACGTCGAGGCCCTGGCCAAGTCGTTCGCTCTCGGCAGGGGCGCGCTTCTGCAGGCGGTGCACGACCTCGGCCTGCGCCTGGACGCCGCCGAACAAGCGGTGTCCGATGCGCCCCATGGCACTACGCGGCAGAAAACGGATCTGATCCAACTCATGAGGAAACGATGGAACGGGACACTCAAATCGCTCGGCAAATCGATCGGCAAACCGATCGGCAAATCGACTGGGCGGAAATAGTGAAGGAGGCGCACCGGCGCCGCAAGGCCCAAGGGCTCACGATGCGGCGCCTGGCCGCCGTGGCCAATGTCTCACTGCCCACCGTGCTGCGCTTTGAGAAGAACCAGCGCGACATCCAGCTTTCCTCGGTGCTGGCCATTCTGAACGCGCTCGGGCTGGTGGCGCGGAAGGTGGACGGCACTCTGCTGGTCCGCGGGCCCGCCGATGGGCCGTATGAGGCGAGGTTCGCGCCATCCGCCGGGGCCGGCGGCCCACTCGAAGTAAGGCACGTGGAAGCACTCCCGGAACTGGAAGCGCTCTTCGATGAATTGGATATTGACGCCGGGCTCAGGCGTCTGGCATTCGCGGACCTGGTACGCACCGAAGCCGCCAGCATCACCGGCCTGCGCCTGAGTCCGGGGCGCGGTAGAGCGCTCTGGCCGGAGCAATTCAGCCGCGATCTTACAAATGCCGGATGATCGCATCCGTGAATTCGGTGGTTGACGACCTGCCTCCCACGTCGCCGGTCAGATGATCGGCCTTGGTGTAAACCTGGTAAATCGCGTTCTGCAGCCGTGCGCTCGCGTCGCGCTCGCCCAGGTGAGCCAGCATCAGGACCGCCGATTGCATCAGGGCGGTCGGGTTCGCCAAACCCTTGCCGGCGATATCCGGAGCGGTGCCGTGTACGGCTTCGAAGATGGCGTGGTTGTCCCCGATGTTGGCGCCGGGCACAATGCCCAGGCCGCCCACCAGGCCGGCGGCAAGGTCGGAAATTATGTCGCCATAGAGGTTCGGCATCACCAGCAGATCGAACGTCTCCGGGCGCATGACCAACTGCATGCAGGCGTTGTCGACGATCATCTCTTTGTATTGGATGTCCTGAAACTGCGAGGCCACTTCGCGGCAGCACTTCAGGAACAGGCCGTCGCTCAGCTTCATGATGTTGGCTTTGTGGATCGCGGTCACTTTGGCGCGGCCCTCGCGGCGCGCGTACTTGAAGGCCGCGTTGGCGATCCGCATCGACGCGTACTCCGTGATGATCTTGAGGCTCTCCACTACTCCGGGAACCACTTCGTGTTCCAGGCCGGCATAGAGGTCTTCGGTATTCTCGCGGAAGATCGCCAGATCCAGCGCCAGGTCGGAATAGCGGGTCTTCAGGCCAGGCAGCAAACGAACCGGCCGGAAGTTGGTATACAGGCCCAGTTTCTTGCGCAGCACCACGTTGATGCTCTGGTGGCCGCCGGCGATGGGCGTTGCGGTGGGCCCTTTCAGACCAACGCGCGTCACCTCGAGAGAGGCGTACACGTCATCGGGAATCAATTGGCCTTGTTCCGCCAGCGCACGGGCGCCGGCATCCACACGATCCCAATCGATCGCGACACCGGTGGCGTTGACCGCGCGGACCGTAGCTTCGGCGACTTCGGGTCCGATCCCGTCGCCTGGGATGAGCGTAATTTGGTGAGCCATCATAGCTATTATAAAGTTGGGGGCTGAGTTGATACCCGATTGGTCAGCCGAACGGCGTGAAATGGTCGAAACGCAGTTGCGCCGCCGCGGCATTTCCGACCAGCGCGTGCTGAGCGCCTTGCTGCGGATTCCGCGCGAGGAGTTTGTTCCGCCGGAATCGCGTGTGGAGGCCTATATCGATGGGCCCGTGGCCATTGGCTGGGGGCAGACCATCTCGCAACCCTACATGACCGCTCTCATGGCGGAGTTGCTCGAGCTCAAAGGCACTGAAACGGTTCTGGAGGTCGGTACGGGTTGCGGTTATCACGCGGCGGTACTGGGAACGCTGGCGGCGCGCGTCATCTCGGTCGAGATCATTCCCCGGTTGGTGGATACGGCGCGCGGCAACCTGCGCCGTACCGGGTGGGGTCACAACGTAGTTGTCTTGCAGGCGGACGGTTCCACGGGTTACGCCCAATGCGCGCCTTACGACGCCATCTCCGTGGCGGCCGGCGCCCCAGGCATTCCCGCGGCGTTACTGGACCAGCTCGACGATCCGGGGCTATTGGTAATTCCGGTGGGCGACCGCCTCGATCAGGAACTGCGCGTGATATCCAAACGGGGGGGCCGCATCCGCGACCGGGTGGCTACGCAGTGCCGCTTCGTCCCTCTTCGCGGTGGAGAGGGCTGGCAATAGATGCGCCTTCGCACGGCCAAAGACCGGCTCAAAATCGAGCACAGTATTATCGATGGCGTGCGCGAGATCCTGGAAGAACTGCTGGCTGCGAATCCTGTGATCCGCTCCGTGATTCCGGGCGTGATCCGCCCGGTGCGCGATGCCCGGGGGAAGGTGAAGGTGCATGTGACGGTGCCCACGCAAAACGGCTGGAAGGCCATCGCGCTCAGCGCGGGCGCGCGCCAGGAGTTGTTCATCAGCGCGGATATGACTCAGGCAGAGTTGGAAGCGGCGTTGAAGAAGGCCGGCGCACTGATCGGGTGAGCTATCGCACCCCGGTGTGCAGAGCCACAATGCCGCCGGTCAGGTATTCGTATTCCACCTCTCCGAAACCTGCGCTCCTCATATCGTCCTTCAATTGGGGCGCCGAGGGAAACTTTCGAACCGATTCCGGCAGGTAGGTATAGGCATCGCGTGTACCGGTCAGGAGACCGCCAATGCGAGGAAGAATCCGGCGGGAGTAGAAGTTGTAGAGCGCGGCGAAGGCGGCGTTCGGGGGTTGCGAGAATTCCAGGATGGCAGCCATGCCGCCGGGGCGCAGAACGCGATGGATTTCGCCCAGGCCGGCCTCGTAGTTTGCAAGGTTGCGGAAGCCGAACGCCACTGTGACCAGATCGAGCGAGGCGTCGCGCACAGGCAGGCGCAGGGCGTCGGATTCGAAGAGGACCGCGTTGGCGCCGCGGCGGGCGATTTTTTCGCGCGCGGCCATCAGCATGGGGTGGCAGAAGTCGGAACCGAAGACAGGGCCGCCGCGGCTGCCCCAGTGCTTCTCTAAAGCTAAGACCAGGTCGCCCGAGCCGCAGCAGATGTCGAGCACGCGCGCGCCGGGGCGCTCCAGAATATGGCGCACACGGTTCACGGTGTGGGCGCGCCACCAGCGGTCGATGTTGAGGGAGAGCAGGTGATTGGCCAGGTCGTACCGGGGCGCCACTCGGCCGAACATGCCCCTTACCCAACGGGCGGCTTCCTGTTCGTTGCGGGCGCCCTCCGGCGTCGTCCCCTTCATGCCAGGGCGCGCTCGATGGCTTCGAGCACCAGTTTTTCGTCGATGCCGGATACCATCGTCACCTCGCCGATGCGTACCGGCAGCACGAAATGCACTTTGCCCTGCACGGTTTTCTTATCGTGTACCAGGCGCGCGGCCAGGTTTCCGGCGGGGACGTCGTGGAGCGGCGGAATGGGGCCGTAGATCCGGATCGTCTCCAGAATTTCGACGCTGTCTTCGGCCGAAAGATGTCCCGTCATCTGGCCCAGGTACACGGCGGCGCACATGCCCCACGCCACCGCCTCACCGTGCAGAAAGCGCTTATATCCGGTCTCCGCTTCGAGCGCGTGGCCGAAGGTGTGGCCGAAGTTGAGAAT
>Ga0105854_1000711_pt1 | contig 14246 bp, 13 predicted proteins | sample OrgsoiDNA_201058_FD_89679 | JGI IMG/M metagenome (GOLD analysis project Ga0105854, IMG submission 89679) | Permafrost soil microbial communities from the Arctic, to analyse light accelerated degradation of dissolved organic matter (DOM) -... | ecosystem: Environmental > Terrestrial > Soil >... | reverse complement strand
GTTTTGTTGCCACGCAGTAAACCGGCAAACGCATATTCCGACAGCGTATCCGGCACCGGCGTCACCGCACCGAGAATGGTCGCGGGGTCTGCCCCCAACGCCACGGAAACCGGAAAACGTTGACCTGGATTCTGCTGGCACCATTCCTGGAAATCCAGCGCGCCGCCGCGATGAGACAGCCAGCGCATGATCACTTTATTTTTGCTCAGAACCTGCTGGCGATAAATACCCAGATTTTGACGCTGCTTGTGCGGACCGCGCGTGACGGTTAGCCCCCAGGTGATCAACGGTGCGGCGTCTTCGGGCCAGCAATGCATCACCGGAATACGCGAGAGATCGACATTCTCACCTTCCCAAACCTGTTCCTGACAAGGCGCGGTATGCAGAACTTTGGTCGGCATATTCATCACTTGCTTGAACTTAGGCATTTTGTCGTAAAAATCACGGAAACCGCGCGGCGGCTCCGGTTCTTTCAGAAACGCCAATAATTCACCGACTTCACGCAGCGCGCTGACCTCTTCCTGCCCCATGCCTAACGCCACGCGTTCAGGCGTACCGAACAGATTGCACAGCACCGGCATGTCGTAACCTTTTGGGTTTTCGAACAATAACGCCGGGCCACCGGCACGTAAGGTGCGGTCGGCAATTTCGGTCATTTCAAGATAGGTATCGACAGGCTGAGTAATACGTTTCAGCTCGCCTCTCTTTTCAAGTAACGAAAGGAAGTCTCGTAAATCACGGTATTTCATGCTGATTTTTATCGCCAAATTGGGGAGAGCATTATAGGGCCTCTCCGAGGTTGTTGCTGCTTTTTTGTTATCAGTAGGTAAATACTCATAACAAAAAGGCAGTATAACCGTCGGTTTCATGACCCTTTGAACCGACGGTGCGAAAACGAAAATGCATCAAGCCACTGCCAATGCTAACGACAATCGAAAGGCACCAATTCACTCAGTGCTTGGGTATCCTGATATTCCGCCGTCTCGCGACCATGACGGAATACTTTAAAGCCCTGGTCTTTGGCGCTGAAATAGCTCAACTCGTTACCCGACACCTGCAACAAACTCCCTTCGCGCAGCGCGATCACCGACTCGCTTGGGTTTACCGCACAAAACTCGGCAATCCGTTCGTCGCGCGTTTCGCCCATATGCCCGCTCAAATGCGCGTCGATATAGTGTGGGTTGATTTGTACCGGGAACAAACCGAGGGAAGGCAACACCACCGCGTTACTCACCGGCATATCATTGGTCGTGCGAATACTTGGCGTTGCAACATTACAGCCCGCGCTCCAACCAATATAAGGCACATGACGTTCACGAACGGCGCGCTGGATGGGTACGATCAGGCTATGGGTGTGTAGCATTTGATTGAGCATCCAGGTATTTCCGCCACTGATCAGAATGCATTGAGCCTGTTCAATGGCCTCAGCGGGCGAGTCAGCATGGTGAATGCTGGTCACTTTAATACCCAGTGCTTGCTCAAGCTCTTGTGCACGTGCGTCGTAATCACTGCGGATCAGTGCATAAGGGACCAGCACCGCAGACGTAATATTGCGGGCTGTTAACATCGCCTGAATACGCTCGTTGGCATAACCTAACAGGGTCGATTCCCCAGAAAGCTTACCGTTACTCAGCAAGAACAACTCCATGATGCACTCCGTATTGTTTTAAGGTTCAGAGGTAAAATATCGCATTTTCCAGCGTTTACCCGCCTACCTGTCTATCGTCGGACACTTTTGTTATGCTAAACGGCTAGGCTTGAAGGCGTATGAGACTATGGAATCCTGGTACTTATTATATTGCAAACGCGGGCAGCTTCTTCGCGCTAAAGAACATTTAGAGCGTCAACAGGTTAACTGTTTAACGCCGATGATCACACTGGAAAAAATGGTGCGCGGTCGCCGTACTGCGGTCAGTGAACCGCTGTTTCCTAACTACTTGTTCATTGAGTTCGACCCTGAGCGGATTCATACCACGACTATCAGCGCGACGCGTGGTGTCAGCCATTTCGTCCGATTTGGCACTCGGCTAGCCACCGTACAGCCGGATGTTATCCATCAATTGCTGACCCAGCCGATGCCACAGGTTCTGGATCCCGACACACCACATAGCGGGGATAAGGTCATTATCACCGAGGGGATGTTTAAAGGCCTCGAGGCTATCTATACGGAGCCTGATGGCGAAGCCCGCTCGCTGCTGCTGCTGCATCTTATCAATCAACAAGTTAAGCAAAGTTTAGACAATACCCACTTCAAAAAAAGCTGATCACGCAGACCAAGGCATTGCGACAGTGCCTTGGCCCAGTTAGCGAGGTAAATCGAACAAACTCCGCGCATTACCTTCTGTCTTTTCCGCCAGCCACGCCGCATCCTCACCACGCCATAGGGCGACTTGCCTCATAATATGCGGTAAGAATGCGGGCTCGTTGCGACGATTTTTGGGTTTTTCAGGCATATCGCGTGGCAACAAATAGGGTGCATCCGTTTCCAGCAGAAGGCGATCAGCAGGGATCAGGCTCAGCATTTCGCGTAACGCCAACCCACGACGCTCATCACATACCCAGCCGGTGATACCGATTGAAAGCCCCAGCGACAAGTACAGCTCTAGCTCTTCACGGCTGCCGGTAAAACAGTGCACCACGGCGCCCGGTATATTGTTCAGCCACGGGCGAAGTAAATCGGCAAAACGAGGATGGGCATCCCGACAATGTAAAAACACCGGTAAATTTAACTCAGCGGCCAGAGAGAGTTGCGCGGTAAATGCCGTTTCCTGCTGGTCGGCTGGGGAAAAGTTGCGATTAAAATCCAGACCGCATTCGCCGATCGCCACTACATGAGACTCCATCGCCAGTTGCCTGATGGCATGTTCAGCGTCGCGGTTCCACGTACTTGCCTGATGAGGATGCACGCCTGCTGTAGACCAACAAAAGTCTGCATATTGCGCCGCGAGTTGCTGCGCCTCCAGACTCTCTTCGACGGATGTGCCGGTGATTAACATACCGGAAAGCCCTGCCTGTCTGGCTCTCTCCACCACATTATGGCGGTCTTTATCAAACTGGCTACTGGTAAGATTTACGCCTATTTCAAACATATAACGTCCTAAAAAAGAAACCGCCCTGTTGGGCGGTTTTAAACTTCATGAACTCAATCAGGATTGCTGATTCTCATCATCATCTTCTGCATCAACGTCGGCACGACGGCGTTTACCCACGTAGAAACGGGCAAAGAACACACCAATTTCAAACAGCAGATACATCGGTATCGCCAGAAGCGTTTGCGAGAAAACGTCAGGTGGCGTCAATAACATACCGACCACGAACGCGCCGACCAGAACGTACGGACGCTTCTTCTTCAGATCCGCCGGTGTAGTCACGCCGCTCCAACACAGCAAGACAATCGCAATCGGTACTTCAAACGACACCCCGAATGCCATAAATAGCGCCATGACAAAATCGAGATAATTATTGATGTCGGTGGCTATCTGCACGCCTGCCGGTGCTGTTTTTGCAAAGAAAGCAAAGGCTAACGGGAAGACAACAAAGTAGGCAAAGGCCATACCGAGATAGAACAGTGCTGAACTGGAAAACAGTAACGGCATCATGAGACGACGTTCATGTTTATATAGCGCAGGCGCCACGAAACCCCAGACCTGATAAAGAATGAAAGGTGCAGAAACAAACACCGAAACAATCATTGTCAGCTTAATCGGGGTAAAGAATGGCGACGCCACGTCAGTCGCGATCATGCTCGCGCCCAACGGCATTTGCTTGATAAGCGGTGCAGAAACCAGATAGTAAATATCGTTAGCGAAATAGGCTAACGCCAGAAAAACCACCAAAATACAGATGATGGAATTCAGCAGACGCTTACGCAGTTCTATCAGATGGCTGATAAGGGGTTGGGTATCTTCAACAGCCATGTTTTAACGTTCGCCTGTAGATTGAGTTGACGGAGCCGGTTTCACTGGCGCGGGTATATCTTCGGCTGCAACGTCGCCCGCAGCAGGGAGATCCACCACTTTTGCTTCACTGACCGATGCAGATGCAGATGATACTGCGTCAGCAGCAGCCTGTGCCTGATGGACTGGTTTGCTGGAAGCCAACGCCGCTTCGACTGCATTTTGCGGTGCTTGCACAGGAGCAGAAACCACGTGTTCGGCTGATGCAGGTGAAATACCTTCATCATGCAATGCTTCAGCTTCCTGAATAACGGGATTATGAATCGTATTGCCTTCGGACTTAGCGGCATCGACAGATTTCTCCGCCGTACCCTGTTCAGTCTTAAATGAGCGCTTCATTGACTCAGCAGCTTCTTTCAGCTCGTCCATAGACGCTTTGATTTCTGGCGTTAAATTCTTCAGGCCAGATTCTTCTGCTTTCTTTAGGCTGTCCTGCAATTCCTGAAGTTTCAGTTCTTGCGATAGCTCATTTTGTACTGAGGCTGCCATGGCGCGTAGCGCACGGATCCAGCCTGCAACAGTTCTGACGGCGACGGGCAAACGCTCGGGTCCGAGAACGACCAAGCCAATGACTAGCACCAGTAACAGTTCACTAAATCCAATGTCGAACACGGCTTATACCTGCTCTTTGTTTTGGCTCTTGGTCTCTTCTGATTTAACTTCCGGCTTTACCTCAAGAGGTTTTGCCGTGAAATCTGCATCAGCATGCTTTTTGTCAGTTTCTTTGTCCGCTTTGGTGGTGCTCTCATCTTCGCTCATGGCTTTCTTAAAACCACGGATAGAAGACCCCAAATCTGAACCCAAACCGCGCAGTTTTTTGGTACCAAAAAGAAGTACCACGATCACCGCGATGATCAGAAGTTGTGTAATGCTAATACCGCCCATTTTCTTCACCTCAATATGAAGGGAACAACATCCATTGCCGCGAGATGCGACGTTCAATTTAAAAAGCGAGACCTTCACAGGCCTGCGCCCGAGTCAGCGCCCCATCAGCTACTGCGCCGCCAACCGATAAGCCAGGAAACGACACCTGCCGCCATCAACCATGCGGGATAAACGTCCACCTTACCCAACAATAATAGGGTACCGCTGAGTAAGAGTGTGGCGCCAATGCCCAAAAGATATCTGGACTGGCCCTGACGTACACTCTGATGCTGTATCTGCGAAGACAGTTTCTCAATGTTGAACTGCAACATTTTATGCTGCTGAAGGCTTTGATAAACCAAGTCAGGGAGCTCTGGCATCTTTTCAATCCAGAAAGGAGCCTTCTCTTTGAAGGCTCTTAGCATCGCAGGTAAACCGACTTGGTCTTTAACCCAACTTTCTAAGAAAGGTTTCGCCGTCGTCCAAAGATCGAGTTGAGGATAAAGTTGACGCCCCAACCCTTCAACATAAAGCAGTGTTTTTTGCAGAAGCACCAATTGCGGTTGCACTTCCATATTAAAACGGCGTGCGGTGTTAAACAGGTTTAACAGTACGTTACCAAACGAAATTTCCGCCAGTGGCTTCTCAAAGATGGGCTCACACACGGTACGAATGGCAAACTCAAATTCCTCAACATTAGTATCTCGTGGAACCCAGCCAGAATCGACGTGCAATTCTGCGACTTTACGGTAATCACGGTTGAAGAAAGCGATAAAATTCTCTGCCAGATAACGTTTGTCATCTTTGTTCAAAGAACCAACTATGCCGCAATCAATGCCTATGTAGCAAGGATCTTCCGGCGTTTCATAGCTGACGAAAATGTTGCCAGGGTGCATATCTGCATGGAAAAAACTGTCGCGAAACACCTGAGTAAAGAATACCTGAACACCGCGTTCTGCCAGTAACTTCATGTTGGTGCCCTGTTTTTCCAGAGCAACGATGTCAGAAACAGGAATGCCATAAATGCGTTCCATTACCATCAAACGTTCACTGCAATAATCGGGATAGACCTCTGGAACATACAGCATCGGGCTACCGGTAAAATTACGGCGCAACTGGATGGCGTTAGCGGATTCACGCAACAGGTTCAACTCATCGAGTAGCGTTTTCTCATACTCACGAACCACTTCGCGGGGTTTCAAGCGGCGGCCGTCGGGAAGCAAAATAGGCACCCACCCGGCTAAACGCGACATCAGACGAATGTCCGCTTTGATAATCGGCAGAATGTCAGGGCGAATGACTTTAAGCACCACCGGCTTACCATTTTCTTTCAAGATGGCGGTATGCACTTGTGCAATAGACGCGGACGCCAACGGCGTCTGATCAAAGTCGTCAAACCACGTTTCTAGCGGCCCACCCAACGCCTCTTCAATTTGCTTACGTGCCAATGCGCCATCGAAAGGGGCAACATGGTCTTGCAGCAGCGCAAGCTGATCGGCAATTTGCGGCGGAAAAAGATCGCGGCGTGTTGATAGCATCTGACCAAACTTGATCCACACAGGGCCAAGTTGCTCGAGCGCCAGGCGAAGGCGAGTGCCTAAAGGCTTATCTTTATGTCGATGCGGTAACCAAAAAAACAGATACCGCCCAACCCGCAATGGCAGCGTTAAACGAATTTTCGGGATCAACTCGTCGAGGCCATAGGTCAAAAACATGCGAATGATCAGGTACAGGCGTCGCATTTCACCTGGAGTCATAATTTCCCCTCCAGTTTTTCGAAACGTCTATCCAGCGCGTCGAGTTCACGGCTCAAGGCCGAGACTTCCTCACTAAACCACACGATTTCAAGCGGCCCTGGCGCGAGTTTCCACTCTTCGGTGATCGTCTGGGCAACATAACTTTGCTGCTGTTTGACGCCACGCTGAAGAAAACGAAAACCTCCGCTCACAGCCTGAGAAATTCCTTGCGCAGCGATATCACCGATGTAAGGTGCCAGCAACTCTGCGGGTTCCCATTCAATCAAATCAAACAAACCGACGAGTTGCTGAACAACGGAGATATCACCATCGACAATCAACTCACCACTTCGCATCAAAGGAGACAATTGCTGCCGATCTCGTAATTTCTGCAATACGGACAGCCGCGTCGTCACCGTGCAATCAGCATCACCATCCCATTGCGCCAGAACATCGACTTTATGTTCACTAAAGACGAGGATCAGCGGAGAGTTCAATTCTTGCAACTCCACCCGCAGGATTTTCCCGACTAAACGCATGCGCGCCGTCTTTAGGCTCCGCTCTTTGAAAAACAGATAATTCAGCGGCGTTTCAATCGCCGCCGTTAATAACGGCGTTAGCAACATCGGCATATTCATCTCAGAACTTGAAACCACGGTGTAAAGCGACGATACCGCCCGTCAGGTTGCTGTAGGTGACATTTTCAAACCCTGCGTCGGCCATCATGCCTTTCAAGGTTTCTTGATCAGGATGCATACGGATAGATTCCGCCAAATAGCGATAGCTCTCAGCGTCTTGCGCCACTAATTCACCGATACGCGGCAGAATGTGGAAAGAATAGGTGTCGTAGACTTTGCTCAACGGTGCCAGTAACGGTTTGGAGAACTCCAGAACCAACAAACGGCCGCCTGGCTTAAGCACACGGAACATTGAACGAAGGGCTTTCTCCTTTTCAGTCACGTTACGCAAACCGAAGGAGATGGTAATACAGTCAAAATAGTTATCGGGGAATGGCAAGGCTTCTGCGTTGGCTTGTACATAATTAACATTGCCAACAATACCCCGATTACGCAGTTTCTCGCGGCCCATTTTTAGCATTGAGTCGTTGATATCTGCCAGTACAACTTCACCGGTCTCTCCGACTAAACGGGAGAATTTGGCGGTCAAATCACCTGTTCCGCCAGCCAAATCCAGAACGCGTTGTCCACGACGAACACCACTATTATCAATGGTGAAACGCTTCCAGATACGGTGAATGCCGAAAGACATCAGGTCATTCATCAAGTCATATTTGGCGGCAACGGAGTGGAATACTTCTGCCACCATTTCCACTTTTTCATCTTTGGCTACGGTACGAAAACCGAAATGGGTCGTTTCCTGCGTCTGCTTTTCCATTATTTATGCCTGCTTATTCAGTCAATCTCTTAGGGCAAAGTGTACCAGAACCCCGAGGAAAGCCCCATCACCGATACTTATTGAACAACCAAAGATATTCACATGGAAAATTCTTCGGCAAGAACGGCGATATGGCCTGATTATTCACGTTCACCGAGCTCGTTATCGTCGCCCAGGGCCGCACTGTTTCGCTGAGTATCGTACTCTTCCTCGAGAATGGGATCTTCCAGGGAGATAGAAATTTCTGGCTCATTTTCAGAAACGGCCTGTTCGGCTAAGGAAGGGCTGATGGGTCGCTTAACTTCAACGCCTAATGCGCGAAAACCTTCAACCTGCCCGATAAGGTTCCCGCGGCCTTGTGACAGCTTGTTCATCGCGAGCCGATAGCTTCCTTGCGCTTTCTCAAGGCTCTGGCCCATCGACTCCATATCATCGACAAACAACCGCAGCTTGTCATAAAGCTTTGCCGCACGGTCGGCGATACGTTTGGCATTTTGGCTTTGATGCTCGTAACGCCACAAATTGCTGATGGTTCTTAACGCCACCAGCAGCGTGGTTGGGCTGACCAGCATAATATTGTGTTTCAGCGCTTCGCTGATCAATTCAGGCTCTCGGTCAATTGCCAGCAAGAAAGCCGGTTCAACGGGAATAAACATCAGGACGTAATCGAGACTGCGTAAGCCGGGAAGCTGCTGATAGTCTTTACGGCCCAGTAAACGAATATGGCCACGAACGGAAGCAATATGCTCGTTTAAAGCAATCTCGCGCTCAACATCATCCTGACTATTAAAATAGCGCTCATAAGCTACCAGCGTCATTTTGGCATCGATAACCACATCTTTATTTTGCGGTAATCTTACGACGACATCAGGCTGCATGCGGCTGTTGGCATCGACCTGCACGTTGACCTGCGTCTGATATTCATACCCCTCACGCAACCCCGAAGCTTCCAGCACGCGGCTCAGCACAACCTCGCCCCAGTTGCCCTGAGTCTTATTGTCACCTTTAAGCGCTTTTGTCAGATTGATGGCTTCACGCGCCATCTGTTCATTGAGCTGCTGAAGATTACGGATCTCGTGGGAAAGCGTATGACGTTCACGCGCCTCTTGACCAAAACTGTCCTGCACCTGACGTCGGAAGCCGTCGAGTTGTTCACGTAACGGCAAAAGCAGTTTGTCGAGGCTTTGCTTATTCTGTTCGTCGGCACGACGGCCGCTGTGCTCGAAGATCCTGTTCGCCAGATTTTCAAACTGGCTGGTCAGACGTTGTTCGCTGTTAATCAGTAAACGCTGTTTGTCCTCTGCCGCCATGCGCGTTTCGTCAAGACGTGTACTGACTTCACGAAGTTCCGCCTCTTGTGCACTGTTGATCTCTCGCTGAGCACGCAGTTCTTGATTAAGCTGCTCACATTCACTTTGCCAGTGCGCCAGTAACAACAATTTCTCACGGCTGGCCGCCATGTCGCTGTGCAGAGTGCGAAGTTCTAGTTCGGCCTCACGGGTTTGCTGGCCAGCCTGTTGCCGCTCAATTTTGAGCTGGTCATTTTCCGCTTTATGTTGATCAAGCGTTTGCTGTAACAGACGGCGCTGCGTTTCATGTTCGCTTTGACCTTTCTGGTAGCGCAAACTGGCGATCAACCAGCCGAGCAGCAAGCCGGCTAAACCGCCGCCTAGAAGGTATAAGATGCTGATGTCCACGCGTTCTCCATATCAAACAATTCTTGCGGCCAAGGTAATGTCACACTGTATGGATGTCCAGCGCATTTTGCAGCGGTTTGCTACTTTGCGAGACGTCTCGCAAGACAAGATTTATCGACAATCTCACCCTTGAACTAAGACGCGGGGCGCGACAAAATTAAAACCAATGACTGAGCCATTTGATGCCAAAGGCGCCGGGTGCTAAGACGCCAAAAGCCCAAACCAGGGCTGAAGAGACGTTCGCCATTTGGAAGTAACGTTGAGGCATACCACAAATACCCGCCACCAGAGGAACCACCGCGCGAAGGGGCCCAAAGAAGCGTCCGATAAAGGCTCCCGGCATTCCCCATTTATCGAAGAAGGCATGCCCCCGCACTAGCATTTGTGGGTGTTTTGAAAAAGGCCAGAAATTGCCTACACGATCTTGATAATGCGCACCAACCCAGTAAGAGAGCCAGTCACCAAAGAATGCGCCCGCGGCGGCGGCGGCCCAAATGGGCCAAAAGGGGATACCGCTCTCGCCAATTAATGCCCCAAGACCGAGCAAAATCACCGTTGCAGGAAGCAGTAAGGAGAGGAATGCCAAAGACTCGCCAAACGCCAAAAAGAAAACAATGGGTATCGCCCAAACCTCATGCGTGCGCACAAACTCAGTGGTGATATGAATAAAATCGTTAAGGGTCAAAGGGCTTCCTTAGGTCACGCAATAGTAGAGAGTTTCAAACGACACTATTCGAGATAGCGATCGCGTAAATTCTGTCGATATTCTTCCGTCAGGCCGTACTCTTTTTCCAGCCACATTTCAGTAGAACCGTATAAATTATCGATAGATTTTAGCGCAGTGTCGATAAACACTTCCTTCACAGAGAGGACATAAGCAAATTTTTCCAATGCCTTGTCATTGAGCTTGTTGGACATCTTATTGAGCATATAAGCTCTAAACGGTGCCAGCGTGGTTTCTGTCAGCAAATAGTCTTCCAGAACGGTATTGCGGTCAGCGCCAAGCGCAAAAAGCACCAAGGCAGAACCTATCCCCGTACGGTCTTTACCCACGGCACAATGCTGGACAATCGCGCCGCCCTTAGGCTGCATCAGCAGTGTTGATAATGTCTGGTAAGCGGCATTATTAAAAGGCAAGCGGCGGTACAACTCGAGCATGAAGGTTTCGGGGTCGAAAGCGTCGATGGTCTGCTGAGTTAATTGTTCAAGGTTGGCGCTCACTTCGTGGCTCAATGGATTCGCGGGGGCATGGTGATATTGCACGCCCTGCCATAACACATCAGGCTTAGCCGCCACTTCATCGGCATCGCGATAGTCGAGTATGTGCGCGACGGGCACGTTGCTCAGGAAAGCACAATCTTTTGGGGTTAATGCATCTAACGAACCGGAGCGATAGAGCCATCCACGCTTAATGCGTCGCCCATCAGCAGCAATATTGCCACCTAATTCCCGGAAATTAATACCGCCGTCAAGAGGCGTCAGCGAAGGATGAAGCAGAATAGTTGCTGTCATAACAGGCCCTTTAGTTGGAATTATCTCTTCCAAGACCTTAACAGATTCATGTTGCAAGATAAAAAAACGGGCCGCCGAAGCAGCCCGTTATGTTCATTCTTGATGGTGTTAAATCAGGCGACGTGCCGCTTCAACCACGATTTTAACCGCATGACTTTCGGTTTTTTTCATCGTTTCAGCATTTGGGATTTCTTGCTGAGTACGGTTGACGATAACGCCCGCCACCATACCCGCACGCAATCCTTGGCTGGCACACATGGTCAGCAGCGTTGCCGACTCCATCTCATAGTTCATCACGCCCATTTCCTGCCACTCTTTCATCGACTCTTTAAAGCGACGAACAACGCGACCTGAATAAGTGTCGTAACGTTCCTGACCTGGATAGAAGGTGTCAGAAGAGGCGGTCACACCAATATGGGTTTCAGCGCCAACCGCTTTAGCTGCCGCAACCAGCGCAGTGGTACAGGCGAAATCGGCTACCGCAGGGAATTCCATCGGGGCAAAGTGCAGGCTCGCGCCGTCAAGGCGAACGGCCGCCGTGGTGACCAGAACATCACCGACATTAATATGCGGCTGAATGGCGCCGGTCGTACCAACGCGCAGGAAGGTACGAATACCCAATTGCGCCAGTTCTTCAACCGCGATAGAGGTAGACGGGCCACCGATACCGGTCGAACAAACGATCACAGACTTGCCATCAAGCTCGGCACGCCATGAAGTGAATTCACGATGAGAAGCCAGACGCACTGGGTTCTCCATCAGGTTGGCGATCTTCTCAACACGTTCCGGGTCACCAGGAACGATAGCCAGTGTTGCGCCATTTAAATCTTTTTTGGTCAGGCCAAGGTGAAAAACGTCAGACATTACAAACTCCTCTTATTTAAGGTCATATTTTCGCAGGAGGACACCCGGCTACTCTACTGATCATTGTGACGTTATTTTGTGATTAAGGTCACCATGAAGTAACAACAAAAATGTCGCGTACATTTAAATTGTGACTTAAGTCACAAATAAGGAGCTCTTGACCTTTTTTGCCCTTGGCAAAATGAAAACAGGCAGAGGCGATATTTAGCCAATGCCTGTTTTAGTGTGGAACCTTGATATTAGGCAGGCACACTGTCAGCCTTCGCGCTGCGCGACCAGATTCGGTGTTTGACCATATCATTAAGGAAGGTTTCCAGCAGGGTGCCTTCCGCTTCTTCACCTTCGACAACCCCCTCTTCTGCAACACCCTCCTCAAGACCCAACAAGGATTTGAACCGGCGTGCATCGCCACTCAGACCAATAACTTTGAGATGTTTGTAGGCCTCGAGTACGTAGTGTCGCGCTTCACCGCTCATTAACAGCGCATCGATATGCCCATGAGGCACCAATACTGCGTCAACGGTTATGGATGGCGAACCCGCAAAGGTGGCGTCGATGGGTAATGTCGAGCCATCATCAGCCACAATGTTGCCCAAATGACTGGCCAACAATTTGGGATGCACCCCCGCCGCCTGAAGCGCCTGCAACGCATTAAGAACATCTGCCGCATTGACGCCTTCACTCAATAACAATGCCACCTGACGCCCTTTGATCACGCCCTTCCCGCTGGCATACAGACTGAGGGAGTCATCCTTTTTCAACCCATTAACGGGTTTTGGTGGCTTGGTCTTCAATGCCTCGTCTGAGAGAGCAATACCGAGATTCTTCGCCACTTTCTGCGCCAGTGTGACATCGATATGCGTCAATAAATCCACGACACGCTCGCGAATATAGGGCCTTGCCACCTTGGATAGCTCGAAAGAGAACGCGGCGACAATATGATCTTGTTCCACCGGCGTCTGACTTAACCAGAACAATCGCGGCTGAGAATAGAATTCGCCGAAGGAGTCGCTTCGCTGACGAACTTTGTCGCCATCCACGCGTTCATGATAACTCTCAAAACCGCCGCCCTGTGCCGACGGTGGAGTTTCACGCGGCCAGTTATCATTGAGAGAATTCGGTTCATAGTTCGCGGGATTGGTATCAATATCCTGCCGATGCATGCCATCACGCTGGAAATTATGATACGGGCAGGTTGGGCGGTTGATCGGTATTTCATGGAAATTCGGCCCGCCTAAGCGGCTAATTTGCGTATCGGTATACGAAAACAGGCGGCCCTGCAGTAGCGGATCGTTACTGAAATCGATACCCGGCACAACGTGGCCCGGATGGAACGCCACCTGCTCGGTTTCAGCAAAATAGTTATCAGGATTGCGGTTAAGCACCATCTTGCCAATGATTTCAACCGGCACCAGTTCCTCTGGGATCAGTTTGGTGGCGTCGAGTAAATCAAAATCATATTTGAACTCATCCTCTTCGGGGATAAGTTGCACGCCCAACTCATATTCTGGATAGTCGCCGGCCTCGATGGACTCCCATAAATCCCGACGATGGAAATCGGCATCTTTACCTGCCAGCTTCTGCGCTTCGTCCCACAACAAGGAGGCTTTACCCGCCAGCGGTTTCCAGTGAAAACGCACGAAGGTCGATTTTCCTTCGCCATTGACGAAACGGAAGGTGTGGATCCCAAAACCTTCCATCGTGCGATAACTGCGAGGAATACCGCGATCGGACATGGCCCAGAACACGTTATGCAGCGTTTCTGGTTGCAGCGAAACATAGTCCCAGAAACTGTCATGGGCACTTGCTCTCTGCGGAATCTCATTGTGCGGTTCGGGTTTCACGGCATGCACAAAATCAGGGAATTTATGGGCGTCCTGAATAAAAAACACCGGCGTATTATTCCCGACCAGATCATAAACACCTTCATCGGTATAAAACTTGGTCGCCCAACCGCGAATATCACGTACGGAATCCGCCGACCCTCTTGATCCCTGAACAGTGGAAAAACGTACAAAAACCGGCGTTATCTTTTTCGGGTCAGACAAGAAATGGGCTTTCGTGATGTCACTCAAATCACGATAAGGCTGGAAATAACCATGTGCGGCGGCTCCGCGCGCATGAACGATACGTTCAGGGATACGCTCATGGTCAAAGTGGGTGATCTTTTCTCGCAGGATAAAATCCTCGAGTAGCGTTGGGCCTCGGGCACCGGCGGTGAG
>Ga0105854_1000710_pt1 | contig 14246 bp, 5 predicted proteins | sample OrgsoiDNA_201058_FD_89679 | JGI IMG/M metagenome (GOLD analysis project Ga0105854, IMG submission 89679) | Permafrost soil microbial communities from the Arctic, to analyse light accelerated degradation of dissolved organic matter (DOM) -... | ecosystem: Environmental > Terrestrial > Soil >... | reverse complement strand
CTGTTGATAGAGACACTACTGGCTATGAGTTGCCCAGAAACCGTCGCATTGCCAGCACGAACTTCGAAATTTGCATTCTGTATCTTCACTGGTTGATTGGCTGAACCGTACAGATTCAGGCCGTAATTTTCTTCTATTGATACGGTCGCCAGGCCGTTGACCTCGCCCCCTGAAAGAAAATCCAGGCGTGAGCCGGCACCCTGATGTCCGCCAACAGTGGGGGTGCCAATTTCAATCTGAGCGGTCTGGGTTGGGCCGATTACTGCGATACTGCCCGTCATCAGTGTTCCAGCGACGGCAGCCGTATTCGTCGCAAACGATGTCGCCAGCAAGTCCGGCGTCCCGACCGTTACCTCAAGCGGTAAGGAGATCGACTCCCCGGTGATATAGTTATGGGCGATTAATGTATAGGTCGTGTTCGCAAACGTAGTAACTGTCGTCGTTCCGCTGAAGGTGTTTCCGGGCGCAGCACTGGCGTAGGCGGAGTTCGTTATCTTGACATAACTGGCGTTTTGAATCTCGAATGCGAGTGTTACCGCGGTCGGCTTGGTCGCGTTGATAAGCGAGGACGGGGTCGCTGTAAAACTATTGATGACAATTGGATTTACTTTGATGATTTCAAGTCCATAAAAACCATCGTTATATCCAGGGATGTTCGAGTAGCTCAGATAGGCGTAAGTGAGTCCCTGCGGTAGTTGGCTGACGATGTTCGTGATCTCGAAGGAGATGGTCGCATTGGTCCCTGTGCCGAGCACGGTTCCTCCGCTAGTGGCATCGGGTTGCATGATCCAGGTGGGATTGGGGCCCTGCGACTGCTTTGCCACCGGCAGCCATACATTACCAAACGCATCGCTGATATTCATCGCAATGCCGCCGGCATCGGCGCCCGAGGTCAGCGCGCCGGGTCCGTCGCCAAAGATCAGGGAAAGCTGGAAGGTGGGTGGCGCTGCGCCCCAGGAGCCCGACCCGCCCGGCACCAGGGCAGTGGGATTTGGATTCGTGAGATACAGTGCGAGCTGGTTGGCTTGGCCGCCGGTAAACACCAGGTCGCTCCCCGCGAAGCCCACCAAAAGATCCAAGGCCTGGTTGCCCGGGGCCGGTGGGTTCTGCACATTCACAAACACTTGCGTGTTCGCCAGTGATGGGTCGATCCCAGTGGCGCCAACGATCTCGATATACACGGTCCCTGCATGCACGGCGCTGGTTGCCAAGATATTTGTCAGATGGAACTCCAACCCCTGCCCGTCATCGAAATGTATTAACGATTGCGGTGCAAGAGCCAAATAGGCGAAGCCAGCAGGATCGACGAAATTTGCTACCGACCAGTGGGCAGTGCTGTTGGGCGTGATCTGGATGGCCGCCACTTCAGCATTGCTGAGGAGGCCCTCAAAAAAAATATAAATCGCCGATTGACCGGCGGGCAGCAATCCGTAGGCCACTGCGGTGCCGACGGCCAACGCTACCGTGTCGCCCAGTTGGTTGACCAGTGTCAATGCGACATTGTTCAGTCCGGCTGCCGAGGTGATGTAGACCGTGGAAGTACCGTCAAAGTTACGCCATCCGGTGAATATTTGCGCCGAGGATGCCAATGCATAAAGTCGTTGTTGTGCCATGATATTCGTCACTTCCGTTCGATTAATGGTTGCCGTCGGTTGCCTTGCTCAGGCCCAGCCAACCTTCGGAAAGGTGCTGCGGGGAGTAATTGAGTGTGGCCTTGGAGGTGGCCGCATCGCGCAACGCGGTAGTGGTCCAGTTCGTGCCATTCGTGCTAACCCATGACCAGTTGCCGGAAGAGAGCTTTGGCTGGACCATAAGCATTGGCTGGCCGGCGCCATCGGCGCCGGGCAGGTTGCTGCCCGAGAGTACCGGCGCGACCCGGAATGTCAGTTCCAGCGCCGCCAGTGCGGCGGCATACTGGGAGGGTGGGATGTCGATCGCCTTGACCGGCAATATTCCCGTCGTGGCGTGGACCGCGCCGCGTGGATCAAGCAGCATCACGACGTCGGTCTGCCCCCCGCTCGTGGCCTGCGGACAGAGAGTGAGGCTGTCCTGCACGGGCGCTTGTACGCCGCCCTCGCTGGTCGTGGCGTAAGGCGCATAGAAGTTGCGGTAATGGGCTTCGGTTCCGGGATCGATCCAGTATCCCACCAAAGTATCGCCAAGCTGGTTCACGGCGCCCAGAACGACGGGAAACGCAACCTCGCTCACCCCAGCGTCGCTCGGGACGGCCTTGTTCAGCACCACTTTGGCGAATCCGCTCCAGGACTCCTCGGTCGCGGGGATGCCCGCCAGATTCAGTGCGAGGCTTGCGCGCGCGAGCGCCAGCGGCTGACCTGCCAGCAGTGCCTGTTGTGCGCTCTGCGCAAACTGCTGGGGCATGGAGAAGGTCAGTGCTTCCCGCACGGCAGCGAAGAAGGGGGCAAAAAAGCTGGCCGCGCCGCCGTTGTAGATGCCGATGGCAAAGTTGGCGAGGTCGACGTTCTGGCCCGCGAAGACCGTGGCGATCGCCGTGTCGATGGGATAGATGCCGCCCGGCGCCGGCGTAAACAACACCGTTGATTGGTCCGCCGACAGAGCCAGTTCGCCCAGCGGCGCACCGCCGGCCGCGTAAATCTGCAAGGAATTGTCGAGGTAATTTGGTATGACCCAGCCCAGCACTGGCGTGGTCGCCGGCGAGTCATTGGTTTCCACGCCGCGATCATTGGCGGCGCGCCAGCGAAACAATAGGCGGCTGGCCTGCGCCAGGCGGGGCGGGAGGAAGGCAGCGCCGGATGGGGCCGCAAGCTGCGATGGCGGCACCAGGCCCTTTGCCACGACGGTCTCGGGGGCGTCGTAGTCCTTGAAGCGTCCGAATACGTCGATCAGCCGCAATCTCCTGATGCTGAGCAGTCCGGAGCGGATCGGGTTGAAACTCTCCTCGGGCAGGGGAGCGAAGCCGTTTTCCTTGCCGACCGCGGCACGCACGGATTGAACGAAGGCGGCCATGGGCGGTGGCGTGAGCGGGTCGCCCACCGGCATCTGCAATGTCAGCCCGCGCATCAGGAAGGCCTCGGTGGCTCCACTCAGGCCCTGGGCCAGGATGGGCAGTTGGTCAAGGTCATCGAGCACGGCTTGCAGCTCCGCGTCAGCGCCCGTGTGGCCGATGAAGCCAGCGATCTCGTTGGCGAGATCCACCGTGGCGCCGGGCGTCAGGATGGCCGTTCCCGTGTAGGTTTGTCCGTGGCCGGCAAGGGCGCCGGTGTAGCGCAGGTCAATGGTATCGGCATCGACCGCGAAGTTGTTGCCGATAAATCCGGGCGAATAGTAGGCGCTGCCTGTACCGGGCGCGAGATATTGCACAGGCTCGAACTGCACGCTGTACTGCATCAGAAGCGGGAGCCAGGGTGTCCCCTGCCATGCGTCGTAGTAGAGCGGCGCCGGCGCGGCGCCGGTGTAGCTGACCTGGGCCGGTGCGGATCCGACAAGAAAAGCCTTGGCGGCGGCGACCAGAGCGCTCACGGTGCCCGCCAGATCGAGCCGCGCCGGGTTGTCGAGACCGCCCAGTGCCGTGATCGCGGCGGCAATTGACGGCTGCAGGCCGGGCGAAACAAAAAAGGTCTCGGCAAGCAGAGCCTGCAGGAGCGCGGAAGGTGCGCCGGGTGGCCGTGCGGCAAGCTGGGGCAACGCAGCGGCGGCCAGGCTGACGCTGGCGCTGCGGGGTAGAAGTCCCGCTGCCAGGGTAACGGCCGCCACGACAGCGCTGTCGGTGCGGCACGGCAGCATGCCGTCCACTGAGCCGGCGCCGTCGAAGCCATAGCGCTCGGTGGGCGTCACGTCCGGTCCCGACAGGATCAGGACCGGATCGCTTGGCTGGTAATAGCGCGGCGCGCCATTCGTATCAGACAGCGTCATTTTGGATGGGAGGGTGGCGGTGAGCGCATCGGACAAGGTCTTGACCTGCACCTCCAGGCTGGCCGCCTGCGACTGCGTTGCCGCGATGGCCGCCACGCCGTTGCGGAGGTAGGCAGTCACTTCCTGGATATTCTTGCGCAGGTCGGCCAAGACGGGCGGCACCGGGGTAGTTTGGTCGTGCTCGACAAGCTGATACTTGTACCAGTCGACAAACAACTGGAACTGGAGCGACTGTAACTGGAACTGCGCGTCGTTGAGCTGAAGCTGGCTCACGTTCAGTGCATTGAGTTGTTCGGCCCACGCATCGGGAAGGCTGACCTCGCCGCCACCGGCCGCGCTGCCGGCCTGGGTGACGCTCCACATGGGACCGGCGGAGAGGGTGCGGAAGCCGGCAGCGTGGACTTCTTCCTCGAAGGCCGCCAGGCTGTCGATCCGGTTGGCGCTGCCAGAGAGCAGGCCGAACTGCAATGCATTGAGCACCTGTTCGGCGCTCGCGTACTGCCCCGGATCGTTTTTTTGCAGGATGTTTGCCATCAAGGCCGATATCGCTTCCTGGATGCTGGAGCCGACAGCGACCGTCATCGGCCCGGGCGCGCCGTTCAAGTAGGGCGTGGCGGGATTCCAGGGCAGGGCGTCGATCACCCCGGCGCAGAGCGTGGCGCCGGGCTTTGCCCCATCGGCAACGCGCCAGCCATGGCTTGCCGGTGTGGCCTGGGGCTGGGCCAGTGGGTCCGCGGCCGCGTCGCTGTACCAGCCGGCGACCTGGTAGCTGATGGTGCTGATGGCGGGATCGTAGGCGCCCAGATCGGCCAGATTGTCGTAGTGGCCAAATACCGTGCTGCAGTTCGGGTAGAAGGCGGCGAAAGTCGGATGACCGTAGCCCAGCGCCGTGAAGGGCGTGAGCCTGGGTGCCCCGCTGCCCACCTCGCGCCAGCCGGCCAGCTCAAAGGCCTGGCCCAGGTAGGCGAAATTCTGCCCGCCCGCCACGTCGAGCTGGAGCGCCAGGTTCGGCTGTATGAGACCCATCGGCGCCGTGGACGCGTCGCTCTGGCGGTCGCTCTCGACCACCCAGCTGCGCAGCGCGGTGGTGGCCGCGGCGCCACTTGGCGAAGTCACGACGATCCGGGTGACCAGCCAGCGGTTCGGTGCGCTGGGAAAGGACAGGCCGTCCGGCGTGGCCTTACCCATCGTCAGGCCGTCGGGCAGCGCCCAGTGGATGTGTATTCCCTGAGGCAGCGGCACCTGGCCCTGGAACGCCTCGGCGTTTTCCAGTGCGGCGGCACTGGTGTAGGGACCGGGATTGTGCTTTTGTCCAGCGTTGACCCAGGGCAGGCGGGAGAAGTCGGCCATCGGTGCCAGATTCTCCGCCACGCCCTGCGGTCCGTCGCCCTGAACGTCGGGGTGGCCCACCGCGAGCGCGGCGATGTTGATTGGGACGATCAGATAGGTATCGGTCATGGTCGCTGCACCATCATGAGCCAGCTTGGATTTGGAAGGAGATCGCCTGCACTCCCTCGACCATTTCTAGAGCGAACTGCGCGGAGGTAAAGCTGACGTCGGCAGGGGGCGGCGTGGTCCACACGTGGTCGCGCATCGACTGTGCGAGCGCGTCCACGGCGAGGACGGAAGGGAAGGCGGCGCTGCGCGGATTGACCGCCACGTTTGCGTTGCCGATGTAGCTGCCCACGGGGATGGTGGCATTGCCGTTGGCGTAGCGCAGATCCTTTTTCCATGCACTGCCATTGGGATCGACGCCGAAGTGCACGGCTTCGCTAGGTTCCTGAAGATCCACCCGCGCCAGCACCCCGGCGAAAATGCACAGCAGCACCGATGGGGATAGCGCTTCCATCCGCACAATTTGCAAGGGTTTTTTGCCAGCCGTATCGGAGTAGCCGTGCGCCTCCAGGCCGGGCCAGCCGGCAACCACCGCGGAACGCAGCAGGAAGCCGGACAGACGATCCGGCGTAGTTGCTGACGCCGGGGACTGCAGCTTGGGGCGAGGCGGGGTGAACGCGGTGCGGGAACGCACCTGGGCCAGCAAGGACAGCCGCGCATGGCCACCGCGCGCCCGGCTTGCCGCGCTTGCCAGGAAGCTTGGCCGCGCCAGTGCAGTTGTCGCTTGCGCGACGCCAGCGAAGCCGATGCTGTAGGCGCCATCGAGCAGCGCCTCAATCCAGTTGTTATCGATCTGGAAAAAGCGGATGGATTCTGCCGGAAGCATGCCGCTATCTGGCACCAGGTAGTTGAAGGGAACCCCCTTTAACAGGTGCAGGCTGGAGAGCCAATCGGTGATCTGTTCGGCGTCGGTACCAGTTTCCGAAGTGGAAATGCCTTGCACCAGCATCGCGCCGCTGGCGGCCGGCTGCGCCATGGCTGCCTGTACTGGTATCACGCCTTCTCCGACCAGCTGGGCGCGCAGCGCCTCTCGGGTCAGGCGTCCATTGAATTGTCTTGGCATATTCTTACTCCTTTGGGCCGGAACGTTGCATCATGGCCGCCGCCGGGCCAACCAGGCCCTTGACCACGGCCTTCAGTCGCGCCTGTCTCAGATCCGCCATCGAAGCGGTGCCCGCGCTGACTGGCGCGAAGGACGAGGGGCTCAGCGCCAGTTCCTTGTCAATCACCTGCTGCTCAAGCGCGGCAACCTGGGCCTGGGTCTCAGTGAGCTTCCAGCGATAAAGTGCGGCGGCGTAAGCGCTGTCGTGCATGGCAAGAAGCCGTCCAAGCTGCCATGCCGACGCATAACTCGTGTCGAACATGCCCGTGGCCGGATCGTAGCGCATCAATTGGTCGGCATCGTCCCACGGCGGCGCTGCGCTGGGGGCGACAGCCAGCGGCAGCAGCGGACCGCGGTACCAGGAGACCGTGGCGCTGCCATCGCGCAGCGCGTGATTCATTGCCGTAAAGCCCATGCCAAAGGCGTTCTCCACGGCGATGTCTGCTGCGGCGACGCCGGTCGCGCTCGCGCTGTTATAGCGCAACTGGAGCCCGGGAGGGTCCAGATTGACCTGCGTGAGCAGGCCGGCAAAGGTCTGCTTCAGGTCCAGTGCACTGAAGCTCCAGTCACGCAAAGTTACCATCCGCACGGCGGTGGTGCCGGCCGGCAGCACTGGAATCGGCGCGGTAGCGCCTTCTGGAAGATACGAGCCGAAATCCTCAAACGACACCAGATGGGCCGTCGCGCTGTGGCCGGCCACCGGCAAGCGGTTGCCAAACACAACAGCGTAATCTACGGCTGTCACTGCGTCGCCAGCCTTGGCGGATGCATCGACCACACGCACGTGGGCGTTCCAATTCAAATCGGCCAGCGAGGGCGCGATCGCATTAAAGAGCGCAACCGGGATATCGATGACCGTGACCGCATCAGTCGGGTTCTCGCCGTCCTCTGCCACGTAGGTCGGGAAAAAAATGCCGGCCGGCGGCTGCGCCAGGTGTGCCAGCGTCACGTTTTGATGCGGGGGCGGCGGGTCGTACTGGTCGAACAAGAGTACGCCGAGCCAGCTTGGCACCGGCTGGCCGGCCATTGGCGCAGCGTCTACCGCATTGGGCGAGCGTTGCCAGGGTAAGGTGGGCTTGGTGAACACGACGTGGGCGAGGTTATTGGAAAACTCGCCCTGGTTGCCTTGCGGGGGAAAGACGCTGTCGATGTCGGTCGCTGCCAGTCCATAGCGCTCGCCGGCGACGTAAAAGGCCTGGCTGGCATGGAAGCTGTCGACTTCCGTGCCGCTCACGGCGATCTTCTGGGTGACGTTGATGGTGAAATTCCCGCTCTTTAGCGGTGGCAGGCCGTACTGCACGAATGCAATGTTCGGGGTGTCCGCCGTGCCTGTTTTGTCGTCGCTCATTGCCGAAAATCCTGGAGTGAATAGGTCAGATGGAAGGAACTTCACCCAGATAGCGTAATGCCGGCCCGGCATACAGCAAATTGGGGGCGTTCTTGGCGAAATTGGCCACGCTGACCGCATTTTTGGTGGCGAGCCCCTGCTTCTGCAGCGCGGCAATGATATTGCTGCGCGCAGCAGCGACCGTCTTATCGACCAGGGAGCTTTGCATTTGCGTCATGGCGCCTGCCTGATTAAAACTGTCGCCGTAAGGAACGGTCGCGCCCGACCAGACAGCGTTGCGCACGGGGGGATTGTCAGCGAGCAATGCCGCGATCGGCACGGGTAGGGTACTCTCGCCGCCCGGCGGCGCGGGAACCAACGATAAGCCCAGCAGTACATCGTCCACCGTTCCCTTCGTTTGCATCGCGTTGCTGGTGTTGAGCCACATACCAGCGGGAACGCTGCCGAGGACCGCGGTGGCGGTCCAGTCGTCGTCATCCAGCGCTGAATCGCGGTCGATGGTGATGCTCAGCGTCGTCGCAAACGCGCCTGCAGCTGCGCCCATCGGTCCCACGCCGAGTTGCTTCGTCCATGCCCTAGACGTCTTAACGGTCATCGTGGGCGCGACCGTCACCTCGGTAGAGGGAACCAGGGTCGCAATCCGAATCTCAAGCGTGCCTGCGCTGACCGACCAGACCGAAGCGCTACCTTGGGAAAACGTCCTGATGATGCCCATCGGCGCGGCGATAGTGATGAGCGAGTTGGTTGGCGTGGGGGTGGCATTTGCGGCAGACCGGAGCTGTCGCGTCGCGGCTGGCGCTTGCGCGGCCGGCAGGCACTGGGCCTTTGGCAGGAAGGTGTCACGAAACTCCGTCCATGTGATGTCGCCGCCGCCGGGTGGGGAACTTGATCCGAACCCAAGGGTGAAAGACACGATATACAGTGAGATATGCGCTACACCGCCAAATGACGGGCCCCAGAGCGTCAGATCGACACCCAGATGCAGGGTCACTGTGAACGAGGTGATCCACAGGTCCACCCGTACGGAAACGCCAATGCTGATGGACACATGGATCAGGTAGGTGAACGGCTTGTAGCGGATCAGGAAATCGGCCTCGGCATCGAACCAGGCCTTGATATCGCCGCTCTGCCAGGTGGCGCTGAGCGATCCGCCTGCCATGATCACCGATGGCGTGATGGCGAAATACAGGCCACCCTTCACCGTCAAGTCGGCCGATACCTGCCAGTTCAGGCCCAGCCGTGGAACCTGGGGGTAATAGCTGGGCGCGGCGAAGTAGCTGTTGTAGCCGCCCAGCGTCACGACATAGTCGCCCGCATAGGGACTCGGGCCGAACCAAAGGTAGAAGGCGAAGCCGCCGGTCAGCTGGGCCGCGCGACTGAATACATAGGACGACGGCGATAGCTGGGCATTGACTGCCACCACGCCATTGGTCACTTGCACGTCCACCAGGATCAGCAGATCGGCTTCGGCCACCGGGTTCTGGGGATTGTCCTGCGTCGAGACCGGAACGGTGAGCGTGCTCTCGCCCATCAAGGCGATTTCCACGTTGGTACCGAACGAGATCGTCACCAGGGCGAAGCTTTTCACCATCTCGAACGAGGTGAAGCGCACCCCGGCCGCGAACCAGTGCTGGTTTTGTTGCGGATGTATGTAGGTATCGAGCTGCGACAGGGTGTCGGCCTTGTTCAGCACGCCCATCGCCCCTTGCACCAGGGGGTAGGTGGCAACGCCGGCAATGGTCGGCAACTGCAGAGAACGGTTGTAGCCGAAGCCGCCCGCCATGCCGGTGACAAAAAAACAGGCCGGTCCGCCCAACGGCGCGTCGACGAACACGAAGGCAAACAGCGATGGCTGCGCGGCGACGGTGGTATAGGATCCCGCTGCCGTGGCGCCGAAGTTGCCGACGGTAAGCGTGAGGTCGCCGGTGTATTCCAGCGGCGAACTTCCGTGCACTTTCTGCAGCCCGCCGCCGATATGCAATGCCGCCCCATCGAACTGCACCTGCAAGCCGGCCAAGCTGAAGTCAGGAGCCGACAGCGGCGTGTGGATCGCCAGCGCCGCCTCGAGCCCGGTCAGCCCGATGGTCAGGCCACCCAGCGACAGCTGCCCGTCGATAAACAGCGCGAGCTGATCTCCCTCCACGACACTAAAACCGATGCGACCGATCTGCATGGGACCGAAGGCGCGCTGCACATCCACCCACGTGGCCTGCGGCGCCGGTCCGGCGCCGGCAGGCGCGGCAACGGCACTGCGCGAGGGCGTTGGCGCGCCCGCGACCGACGGGTTTGCGCCGCCGAAGCTGAGGGTGAAAGACTGGCCCGCCGAGGCGCCCAGTTGCAGCTGGACGCCGAGCGCCATGCCGCTGTTTACCACGTCCCCAAGGATGGCGCTCAAGGCGGGCGAGCCGGGGTACACCGGCAGGCTGTCGGTGGCGGCGACGATGCGCAGATTGTTCAAACCGAGCATGTCGTCGCCGGCCGGCACCAGTTGGCCGAGGAGAGGGATGTTCGACAGGTTGAGCTTGATGTCGAGCCCGATGTCGACCCCGAAAATATAAGCCCAGGTGCCCGCGCCGTCCCGCGCCGCAACCAATGCCGCCTGTCCATAATTGACCGAGCTGCCAGTAAACACCAGCGTCTCGGGACTGAAGTCCATGTCCAGCGTCGCGCTCTTGAGCCCCAGGTCGAGCTTGGGCGGAATCGGCGGCGCGGCGAAGCCCAGGCTCGCCGCAAGACTGTCGAAGCCGAGCGGCTCGGCATCGTCTTCCCAGCTTGCGCTGAGCCGGGAGTTTGCCCCCCCCAGATCGAGCTTGAAGTTAAAGGATTGCCCGCCGATGACGAGCCCGCCGGCCAGGTGAGCCGTGGTGCTGGCGTCGCCAGCGCTGGGCGCCGTGTGCTGCACATTTACATACAGCAGGGAACTCAAGGTGGTGCCAAGTACGAAAAACGCCGTCTCCATGCTACCGGAAATCTGGTAACTCCACGGATCGCCTGCTTGCGCGCGCCGGGCAGACAGGGCGAAATCGGAAAAGTAGATGCCCGCCAGTGCCGGCGGCAGGACAATCGCTTGGTTCACCAGGCCCTTGACCAGGTCCTGCAAGGCGACCACACCGGCATAGCAGGCGCTGACGCTGTCGACAATATAGGGTGGACCCTGCAGGCCGACCCTGACATCGAAGTCGCCTGGGAACACGGCGGGAAAGAAGCTGGTCCTGGCCGACACCCACGCCTGCACCGTGGGGGGCGTGGTCGCCCCGATGATCGAGACCTTCAACACCAGGTTTTCCAGCACGAGCACGTCGGCGATGAGGGGCCATGGCACCAGCGTGGTAACCGCAAAGCTGATGCTTTTCACGGATGGCGCGGTATCGGCCACCATTGAAAACGACGCCAGACCGATATCGGCGAAGATGGTGGCGAGTTCAGCGGGAATGAAGCCGGCGAAGCCGGCGCCGCCGGGCAGGGATTCGATCAGCGACAGCACCGGGGTGCTGCGGTCGCGCGGTGGCCCGGCGCTGAGCCCGAAGGTTTTTCCGCGGGCGGGGATGGCGATGGCGATGTCGAGCACCTGCCCGAATGCGCACTCGATGAGTAGCTGCAAGCGTTGGAAAACCAGCGGCGGCGCCGCCGGTGTGATGCAGAATGCGATCGACGGGGCATTCAGGTGCAAGGCATTCGGTCCCGCGCCGACAGTGAAGGCGTCGGCGCCCAAGCTCGCCGTGATCTTCCCGATCGGTAGGCTTTGCCCGGTGACGGGCGAAAACGGCCCGAAGAAGTTAACCGGTGCGGTGGGCAGGATCGCTCCGAGGATGGCGCCCAGCATTGGTAAACTGCCGAGGTCGATCTGGGAGAAGAACCACAGGCCCGGGCTCAGCGCGACCGGCGGCGGGCTGGAGTAGCCGGGCCAGCGGTAATTTTCGCGTAGCGCCGTGGTGTAGACAAACTGCGGGACCGCGATGCCCGGCGCGCTGAAATCGAGCACCTTGAAAGGAAAGTTGTCGAGGCTCGGAAAGCTCTGCTTGAAGGTCCAGGCCTGGCCCATGGTCACCTGGATGATCGCTTCGATGCCGGCACCCGGCTGGGAGAACGCCACGCCGATCGCCAGACCGTTGTTACCGAACATCGATACGGTGCCTGCCTTGATCGTGAGTATGCCATCGACCGGACCGACGATATCGGCCGCGCTCACGCCTTCTATCGTCAGATTTGCCCCTGGGCCGAGCGCAAACGCGGTACGAAGCGCAGGCAGGGCGGCGGCCGGCAGGACGCTGTCGTCGAGCACGATGGCGCCGCCCGCGTTGGCTTGGGCGAGCAGCAGGCTGGCGAGCGTTGTCAGGGACATGGTCTGCTCCTAGGGTGCCAGCGCGGTGATCGTCTGGTCATCGCCCTGCGTGAACATCGAAGCTAGCTCTGCAGGACTCAGGATGGGGGCTTTCTGGCCAGGCGGCGGCGGTGGGGCCGGCGCCCAGATCGCCCGCGTCGCAATCTGTTCGACCGCGCAGCAGACGGCGCGCGTGACTGTGGCGTCGTCGCTCGGCAAAAGCGGCTGCGTCGCGGGAATCACGACGTTCTGTATGAAGTCCACCAGAGTGCGTACCTGATTATCGCTCACGACTTCGGTGAGTCCCTCCTGAATCCGGAAATTCGTCTCCCATGCGCGGCGCGCGGCGAGCACCGCTTGCGCCCCTGCTCCGTGCGCGCCGGCGCTATCGTGGAGTGCGGGGGGCACCATTTCCTTGATGACGTCGACCTGATCGTAGAACCGATACAGGATGGGCTTCTGGTCGAAATAGCTGCACACGCTGACGTCTTCTTTCGAAGCAAGGAAGATGGCGCTGAAGTTCAGCAGCCGATCCGCGAGATACTCGATATTCCAGAGGGCGGCCTGCTGGACCAGCCCCACTGTCCGCGGGCCGGGCAAGCCATGGACGATGGTGCCGTCCTGATCGCCGGGACAGAGCGCGTTTGCCCAGTTCCGGTTGGCCTCGCGGGTTTGCGGTATGGGCTGACCGTGGAATCCGACGACCGCGGCACTGCCGGCGGACATGCGCGCTTCCGCGTCTGCCAGCAGCGACATGAAGCCCGCGCCCCCGGGTCCGTTGGCTGCCGGGCGGGCGTTGAGGGCGATCACGTTATCGTCGAATATCCAGGCCTTGCCCCATGGCGCCTCGCCGGGCCGGGGGTTGTCGGCGTGGCCGGCTGCTGTCGCCCGCAGGTATTTGCAGAACGCGACCGCCGCGTAGCGCGTGGCGCCGAAACCGGTGAGGGCGCCTTGATTTCCGCCGACATGGGCAGCGAACGACCATCCCACGACAGTGATTCCACTGCCGGCGAGTGCCGCTGTGTACGTGGCGTATTCCAGCTGATGCACCACCACATACACGTTGCGCTCCGGTGCGTTGCCGAGCCGCAGGGGCACATACAGGGGCGGGGAAATGATGGCTTCGGCATCGTTTAACCGCAGCGACCGGACGTCGGCGATATTGTTGTAGGCAGCGGCGCCGTGCGGCAGGGCTCTGGCGGCCTCCGCCACACCACGAGCAATGTAGGCCGAGCGGTTGCTCGATACAACGACGAGAGGCGGGAGCTTGGCTTTGGGAGCAACCTCGCTCGCTGCGACCGCATTCCAGTCGGCAGTCAGCAGCTCCAGGTCCGCCGGAAATATGTTTGTGTCGATGAGCCGGTTGATGCGCCCGTTCACCAGGCCATCACAAACGGCTGTGTCGGCAACTGCGAGTTGCAGAAGTGACAGTGGGCTGTACTTGTTCTGGCCTGAAGGCCCCCCGTAGTACGGATTGTTTTTCGTCCTGATAGGTGGCATCGGGCCGTCCTTTTCCAACTCGAAGAGTTTGTTCCTGGCGGACCGATCCGGCCTTGCGACCGTACTGATAGGCAGCTTTGCGAGATTGTCATCTGGTCAATGACCCGAAGTTTATACACAAACGGTATGCACCACGCAAATTTATAAATAAATAAGTATTTATAAATTATGCATAAGGAATTGCGATCGGTTGACATTTGTGCTCCTGGCCACAGGATTCGCCCCACAGTGCAACTGGTCGTGCCAATCCGGAGCGGCGACTGGAGAATTCTGAACCGGTCCGAATCAGGTGCTTGTCGCATGATGAGGCCCATGCCTCCCTGTCTGCCGAGGAAGAACGGATAAACCGATGTTCGAAGCCGGGCGATCCACTGGTCGGCTTGCGCAAGCACTGCGACTTAGGCCATTGCGTTATACACATCTCCAGCGCCGACTCACGCAGCTTGTAAAAAGCGTTTACATTCAATAACTTGCAGAGGGGGCTTGTAAACTTTGCCGAATTCGAGTTTACTCTCGGAATTTGGGCGGGCACGTGACCAAGGTAGCACAGCAGTGGACGGAACACAAGTTTGCAGGACTGGACCTTGGCGATGCTCGCCTCAATAAAAGGGCGAAGCGAATGATGGAACGATTTTCGGCCAATCCGACGGCCAGCATCCCGGATGCGTGTGACAGCTGGAGCGAAACCT
>Ga0105854_1000709_pt1 | contig 14247 bp, 8 predicted proteins | sample OrgsoiDNA_201058_FD_89679 | JGI IMG/M metagenome (GOLD analysis project Ga0105854, IMG submission 89679) | Permafrost soil microbial communities from the Arctic, to analyse light accelerated degradation of dissolved organic matter (DOM) -... | ecosystem: Environmental > Terrestrial > Soil >... | reverse complement strand
TGCCGTTCAGTCCATCATCAAACCATGGCGAAATCGGCATCCCTTGCCAACGAAGGGAGTTCGCCTACAAGTTTGGCTGCAGGAGGCGATGGCCCAGGAATGTGGGATACTGGAGCAAGCAGTTGTGACGTGAGGAGCAAGTCCCGAGGACTGCGGACAGTCACAGGAAGTTTGACATTCTGAAAGGAATAAGACCAGCGAGCAAGAAGCGACTCAACATAGCAAGGCGTCAGTAGGAGGCAAAGCGGAGTTCGACTTGAACGAGCAACTGCTGGAGAGTTATATCTCAGCAGCCAAATTTCGCTCAAAAAGGATACAAAACGAACTCTTTGTCTACCAGGAGAGCTTGCGCGCGAACGAAACCGTCTGAGAAATGATTAGTTCTCGCTCGTTAGTTTCCCTGCTGGAAGGCGTGGAGGGACTGGAAGAGTAAGCCAAAGTGAGGCCCATTGGCCGCAACTGAACTGTAACGTTTCGGAATTGCGCAGCTGTGCTATCAAAGTCTAAGCTGAGTTGCTTAGGTTGCTCTTTAGGATCTTTTTTCATGAGCGTTTCGAAGTTGAAGATAGCAGGTTCAGATTAAGTTAGCTAAATTGAACAGTCAAGTTCAACCGTCAAGAACGGACGCTTTTATGACCATACAGATGCTGACAGGCAACATTAAATTACTCTGCAGCATCTAAAGGATCCACCGCCTTCAATCCTGGCGTAGCTTCGTCCTTTAGCTTTTGAACGATTTTTGCTTCGAAAGTTCTATAGTTGTCCAAAAATTCCCCGACAGCCTTGGGCGCATCCTTCGGCATAATTTTTATAACCGTTCCAGTGCGATCATCTTTTCTTTTCGTCATCTGGAAAAAATTTAAATATTGCCGCGGCGTCACGCCTTCAAAGTGAATGAACTTCACTTGGCCGTGGACCGGCCGGGCACTATACCCGACTTTCTCATCGTCGTCATCCTCAGTTTCGAACTCAATCGCGTCTGCGTGCAACTTCTGCGCCAAGCTCTTTTCATATGGTTCAATGTAGTAGACCCTCAAGATGCCGGCTGCAACGATGTGGCGTGCGCAGCTATGACAGGGGAAAGTTGTGGTGAACAACTTCGAACCGACGATCCCGGGGGTGCCCGTGCGTGCAAGCGAAATGATCGAATCCATTTCTGCATGCACGGCTCGGGAAAATTCCGTTAGGTCACCAATATGGGAAGCCTTGAACACAGCATTCAACACCTCCTGCAGCCGCGACGGAGGTATCAAGGGCTCCGTGTTGCCATGTGTGCCAACAGGTTTGGTTAGCCCTTCCAAAGCTCTACGGATGTCCGCCTTGTGAGATAGCTTTTCCCGGTCGTTGAAACAGACTTGCTCTTCCCGATGCACACACCTGCGGTCATTAATGCCGTCTTCGGCGGTATACAAACCTCCGGCAGGTTTGGGCACGTCGTTACAACCAGTCGAGACAACTCTTCCTGAAAAATCCGAAATTGCTGCGCCAACCTGGCGGGACAGGCAAGCTGACTTTAGCCCTGCGGAATACGCTGCATACATGCCATATTCCTGAGGTGTCGGCGTGATGCCATTCTCGCCGTGTAGTAAGCCAATGAATCGCTTCAGCTTTCGCTGGATTGAGCTAGTCGTGCCGGCATCGGTACTCAAGTAGAAGTCGGCCAACTTCAACGCCTTGTCAAGCTGCTGCCCGTTGTCATCTTCTTGACGGCGGTCGCGCTCCATGAGTTCCGAAATTTCTGATGGGTCTGCACGGTCAATCGTGAGAAGCCGCGCGCGACGCTTATCGGCCACACTGATGACGCCAATCAAGTGAAATAACTTGCGGTAGACAACTCGCAACAACGACACCTCATCCTGATGCTTGATCTGATCTATCAAGTAAGCGGTGCGAACTGGAACATAGTCTTCGGGCTCGACATCGAGACCTTTCTGAAGGCCACGCTGGACGACAATCTCTTCGATCGCATGTTCAGCAAGGTAGCTGCTGCTAGTTTGGCGCAACTCGTTTCCACCATCCTGAAGACGGAAATATCGCTTCACGTTTGTAGAAAACTTCCGGTAGTCTTCTTCCTTAAGAACTACAGTCCCCTTCGCAACAGCAGCCTCAATAAGGCTACTGAGCTTTATGAGATGAACTTTGTAACCAACTGATTCGAGAGCGAGCTTTGCTTCAGAGACGGCCAAATTAATGCCACATCCGACAGGACCGGCAAAGGCGAGCACAAGTTCCTCAGATTGGCGCCCCTCCAGTGTCTCTCTGATGGATTTGTAAGAATAATTTTGGTGCTTGAATTCGGCTGACGTGTTCTGCTCTTTTCTCGCCGGAACTGTATTCACACGCGTCTCCTTACAATGCGTTCGCTAATATTGCTAATAAGAATAACCTATTTTGCAAGGTAAATAACATTAGTTTCTCTTGGCAGAAAGCATTCCGTGAGTCAAATCGCATGTATCTCTGCCTCAAAGAGGGATGAAGCGATATCTTCTCGAAGCCAAAATAAAGCGTCAACCCTTCGCATGCATCACCCACTGCTTCTCTGCGCCCGATCAAGCCGCCGGTGAATCAGTGATACAGTCGACAGCAAGTCTTCCGCGTCCTCCTTGGCCATCTGCCAGAGAATGCGCGCCTCGTGTGCGGTTGTGTTTCGAAACATGCCGATCACTCCGCGCAGCAGGTGAGCAAACCCGCCCTGCTCACTTCGTTCGCTCGCCGTAGCCAATGCGTTAATACGCACCAGTGGCATGCTGCCGCCCAGCGCCTTATCGATCAACTCCATGCCGTCAATCGACAAGCCGCTCAATGTGCGCAACTTGTCTAGAACGCTTTTCACCGATTCCAACACAGCGTGGAAATAGTTCCCAGCGACGAGTTCTTCTCGGCAAAATCGCAACACGTCGGCGTGCACGCCCCGCTTGACCAGGTCCGCCCTCAATCCGCTGGCGCGTCGCTTTGCTTCGCTGATCGTGTCGGCAGCCTTGGCATCGACCAGTTGACCGCTTTCTGAAACCGCCATCTCCGCAAACAGCAATGCCTCGTTGAGTCGGTGCCGAAGCCCCTCAAAACGTTCGGGATTGGTCACATAGCGCTCGGGCTTCATTGCCTTGCGAATGAATGCCTGAATGTGGATTCTGTCTTGCCGCGAATTCTGGCTGTGGGCAAACGCGTTGTATAGCCTGCCGCGCTTATTGGGCGCGGGTCCCATGTCCTCAAGTTTGCTTGCCGCAAGCAGAAACACGATCTCGGAATTGGTCAGACCATCTGACGTGCTGCCCAACGCCGAGGCAATGGCTTCTAGCTGCGTTTCGGTGAAAAAATAGGCTGGCAAGATCGATTCTCCATCGTGTTTGCGGCGCCGCATTTCATCGGCATGCGCAAGAGCGTGTAGCCGCGGACTGCTTGTGGAGCCAGATTTCGTTCTCTGGGGACTAGACGTCGAAGACTCCCAAGCCTTTAATATTCTTGATGTTCTTGATCACAGTAAGTCTCGAAGTCGCTTTTGTTGTAAATGATAGTAGTTTATCTTTACACGACCAAGCAACAAATGCCGAGTAGCTTTTTCAGCGGGCGCTTCAATGGTTGGCCCCGTGTGCTGGTTCGCGTGAAATTTGGCAGAGCCCCATCCCATTGGCTCTAATGCCGCTAGATTCTCGTCGGGCCCACGTTAACGTCGAGGTTGAATGACACTTTCTTGCAAAAGTGAGTTGACCCTGAATAGTCACCAATTCTCACAATGGATACTTGGGTTGACGAATCTCTTCGTTGCGAACTACCATCCGTGATCGCGCAGGCAACTGGGGGACTAGATCCTCCTTTTTTCGCTGTAGGTTCGCAGCGCAGTGGGCTGTTGAATATGCCTACTTGCAGCTTCGCGGTGAACTGCCAGGTGAATTTGCTCTTGGCCATTCCCTATAACTTCAATCGGTTTCTTCCAGAAATGGATCGCAATGAACGGACTAGCATCTGTTGAACACGGCTCCGCGCCGCCGTCGAGCGCCTGGGTGCGCTTTCTGCGCACCTATGGGCCGACACCGAACAACTTGACGATGTTCGACGAATATGTGGCCGGGGCCGTCGGCCGGGCGAAAGTGCAGCCTATCGCGCTTAGCACGCCGATGCTCGACCCGATGAAGGCCCATGTTGCCTCCGAAAAGCCTGGCTCGATGCTCATCGCGGGCACCGCCGGCGACGGGAAGACCTACCATTGCCGTGCGCTGTGGACAGCCATGGGTGGCGATCCACGCGCTTGGGCCGCAAAGGGGAACATCAAGGAGCATCGATTGGCCGACGGCCGTTTGGCCGTGTTCATCAAGGACCTCAGCGAATTCAACGGCGAGGAGAGCGATGCCCCGTTGGCCCGCCTTGAAAAGTCTGTGCTTGGTGGCGACGACACCGAAATCGTGATCTTGGCAGCCAACCACGGCCAAGTGCTCGACAGGCTTCGCGACCTGGGGCGCCGCCAGGGACGCAACCATCCCTTGCGCAAGCCGCTGCAGGAGTTTTTCTTGCAGGCAGGCCAAGAACCCGAGCGTCTCGCCGTGTTCGACCTCAGCCGCAGCGTTGGACGAATGGCTCTGGAGGAAGTGGTCGCGGCCGTCGCCACGCACGCTGAATGGAACAACTGCGCCAGGTGTTCATTGAAGTCAGACGGCAAGGTTTGCCCAATCTATGAAAACCGCGAGCGCCTGCTTGGAGTGGGTGATGGCGCGCAACTGGCTCGTCGTTTGGGCGATTTGGTCGAAATCGCCAGGCTCAACGGGCAGCATTTGCCCGTTCGAGACTTGCTCGCGCTATGCGCAAACATGATTTTGGGCCATCGCGATGCCAAAGACGGCTTGATGTCCTGCGGCGAAGTTGCTGGGATTCAGGAGCAAGGGGCGGTGGATCGCGCAAGCGTCTATGGCAATGCGTTCGGCGCCAACCTGCCCAAACGAAGACTGGCCGATCGCCCGGTGTTTAAGGCGATGTCCGCCTTTGGCGTGGGCGATGAGACCACCAATGGAGCCGACGGTCTATTGGTGTATGGCAAGGATGACGTGAAGCTCGCGCCCGCCTTCGCACGTTTGATTGGCAGCGATCCGGTCTACGGCGCCACGCCGAGGCTGCTTAGCGCCCAGGACAAGTATCTTGAGGGAGAAGAGGCCGCCCGCATTGACGGTGGAGCAGCCGCCTTCATGGACATGCTGCAGGAACAGCGTCGCCGGCTCTTCTTTACGTTGCCGCTAGGCGAGGATGGCTATCCCTTCTGGTCGATGACGGTGTTTCGCTTTGCCGGCGAATATTTAGAGATGCGCGCGGCTTTGATGGAGAAGAAGGCTGTCGCCGAGGCCGCGCGCGGCCGACTCGTTCGTGGCCTCAACCGCGTGATGACTGGCCTGCTGATTGACAACGTGGATCGCATTTTCGTTGCCAGCTCGGGTGGCTTCACCCAATCGCGCGTCAGCGTTCTGTGCGACACCGAGGCGCCATCGCGGCGCGTCAACGGGGTTGGAATGGCCATCAAGATCGACCCAAAGACTGGCCGTCCCTTGTTGGACGTGTCTCTTGCCCAAGGCGCTGGAAATTCCGTGGCCTTCGACCTCACGCCAGTGCGTTTTGAGTTTCTCTCTCGCGTCGCGGAAGGCGCGTTGCCAGGCAGCTTTTCCAACGAGTGCTTGGGCGACATGCTGGCATTCAAAGCCAAGCTGCTGCGCAAGGCCGAGCTCATTAGGGGCAGGAGCGAGGAAGACGACGAAGAGGAGGCGGGCGCCGATGGCAGCTCGCTGACGCTCAACTTTATCGACATTGAACAAGGCGGCCACGGATTCTCTCGGCCCATCACCGTGAGGATTTCCGAATGAGGCAGCGCATTGACATTGAACGGGTCGATTTCGCCGTCGATGAGCACATTTGGGGGCATCGCCTCTATGACGAGCAGTTGCCGCATTTGACGGTGCTGGAATTTCTGGGGGTGCTGGGGTCAAATCTGGACAGCCCATTGGTCGCCGCGTCCAGCGACAAGGTGCGATAACGCCCGCAGCACCAAATTCGGCTTCGCGGCCTGCTGTTCAACAACCCATTCGTCGAGGCCGTCCGTGAGCGGTCCATCACCGATGACGAGAAGTGGCGCGAATGGAGCGCCCTGTTTGCCCAAGATGCGACCAAACTCGGCGACGAGGACATGGGATATCTGCGCAAGGCGTTTTCCAGCTTTGACGATTTCGCCAAGGCGATTGAGCTGTTGCGCTCGTCGGCGTTCGAGGCGCGCAGCAACAAGCGTTGGAGTTCCAAGTTCGTTTTCCCGTTCGGGCCCGACGCGATGTTCGAGGACTTGCGCATCGACTCGGGTGGGGCGAGCAACGACCGCCGATTTTTCGCCCGCACTGGCGAGCTGCTCTATTTGATGCTCAGCCGGGCTGCCCGCGGGCCAGAGCTTGGCGCGCAACTCTCGCAGCGCCTCTTCAACCGGGCGGCGCCGATGAACCGACTTGTGAGGGCATTGCAGGGCGAGCCCCAGTCGGCCTCGAATTCGCGCGACGTGGGCTATCTGCCGCATGATTCAAATCCGCGCTTCGATCAGCTTTGCGAGGATTGGTTGGCGATCATGGCAAAGGACATGCCAATCTACGACGCATTGGAACATCTGATTGCATCGGCGGGTCTGAACCTGTTGCTGTATTTCCTCGAACAGGCCAAGGCGCATGCCGGTGACGCCGAACCTGTGGAGTTTTTCTGCGAGATCGTCTCGAAGGAGCGAACGAAGGTTCGGGCGCTCTCGGGCGACAGCTACCAGCTCAACCAAGGCTTGTCGCTCAAGGCAGTCAGGGCTTCGATCGAGCAAGCTCGGCTCTTGCCAGAATGGGAGGTTGCGGCCAAGTCGGACTACCCAGACGCTGAACACGCCAACGTCATGCGTGAGCTGTTCCAGTGGCCATCCAAAGATTCAGACGACGAGGCCGACTACACGCGCATGTCTGGCGACAAGTTGATTGAGACTCTGGTCGACATGGCGCTTTCGCGTCACGAGCAACACGTCGGAAAAATTCATGCGTCCTGGTCGCGGGCAATCGGACTTAGCTCCCGTCGCCTCGCCCGGCGCACGCGCTACGCTCCCAACGACAGGCTCATCAAGACACTGGTGGTGACCATCGTCGATGACCGCATGCAGTTTGACGAGTTCCTGGCCGAGGCAAAGAGGCGCTATGGGATCGTCATTGGCGACGCCGAAGGCTCGCGTCTTGTCGCCGATAAGAAGATTGACCAAGAGGTGCTCAGCGAGAACCGCGCCAATCTCGAAGCGCGGCTGGTCGGGCTCGGGCTGGTGCGCCGGCTCTCCGACTCATGTTCGTTTGTAGAAAACCCATTTGGATTCAAGGGAGAAGAAAATTGCTGACCGATCGGATCATTGGGCGCGTCGGCGCTGACATCCTGGCGAAGCGCGTCAACGACGCTCGGCAGGCCGACGGTTCGGCGCAAGACTCGGCGGCGTTGTTCCGTCTCGACAAACTGTCTGCTTCGCAAGTCGCCTCCGTCGCGCGCGCGGTCCTGGCCAACCATGACCTTGCTGCCCGTGTCGATCTCATGATCCCCGAGGCCCTGGTCGAGGGGCAAGGATTGCCACCCGAGGCGCTGATTCAACACAACGCGGGCTTCGTGCGCAACAACGCCGAGACGAACAAGGAAGCAATCCTCACCGCAAATGGCAACGAGCACAACCTGGCCGACACGCTTGGGCACGTTACCGCCTTGGGCGCAAAAGAGCTGCGGGCCAACGAAGAGGCTTGGGTCGAGGCCACATGCCACGTCGCCGGCATGGCGCCTGTTCCAGAAGATCGCCACGTGTTCCGCTCGGCCCTAAAAGGCCTGATTGCTGCCAACGACTTGTCGCTCGTGCAGCTCGGCGATTTTTGCGCCCACGTCACCGAGGCAATGTCGGCGACTCGTGGCCTGCCGATTCGTGACGCCATTGGCTGGTCGCTGCCCAAGGTTGGCTTGCCAAGGGACACGTCGTTTTTCTCTAGCGCGCGGACCTATGGAACCGCATACAATCCGTGGAAGAAGGCTTTTGAAAAGCTCTTCGCGCATCGGGCGCCATTGCTGTTGAGGTTGCGACCCAATGGCCAGCCGCTGGACCCAGACGAGATGCGCCAGAGATTGGTGGACAACGCTGCTGACATCACCGATACCGCGCGCGTCGCGTTGGATGCGTTCATCAATGCTCCAATGGGCGACAACCAGCCAGCCGCCGACGTGGCCGAGCTCGAATGGGAGACTGACGGTGTTTGCCACATTTTTGACAAGCCCAAGGAAAAGCTCCAAGGCTTGGCAGAGCACACGCTGAAGTTCTTCGAACATGACTGTGACGACGCCGAGGCTCTCGACGAGAAGTGGAAGCGTCACCTTGAAGATCTCAAGGCTCGCGAAAGGCGATCCGAGTGGAACGACGATGACAAGGTCTTTTTCGAGTTGCACAGGCGCCATATCGAAGCGTCCAAACAGCTTCATGCGCGCTGGGAGAAGGCGATCTTCGGCAAAGCCATCGAATGCACCGATTTTCTGGATGGCTTCGCGGGCGTGGCTCATCATCTGCTGGCCGGCGCTGGCGACATGGCTGGCGAGCGCCTTCTGAGGTTCACCGTCAACAAGGGGCGCAAGGAATGGCGCGAGCGCTTCAATTACGACGTGGGGACCTACTTCTCTGCGATGTATCGAGGCCTGCGGGAGTTGATGGGGTCGAGGGTGGACTGGAAAGTTGAGCGCATGGGCGCCGGCAATCTGCCAGATCCTCTATTCGACTATGAGAAGTTCTTTGCCAAAGAAAAGGAGCTTCGCGGCTCGACGCTCAAACAAGTCTCGTCCTTGGCACGAAATGCGGTTCAGATCAAATTCGACGTGGCGCTCGTGCAGCGTGTAGGCGACCGTGAGACCGTCGTCGATAAGACACAGCTCGTTTGGAGCTACCGCCCCGAGTCCATCGGACTAGCAATGGTGTCCGACATGCGCCGCCTGCTGGAAAAGGGCGGGGTGGGTTGCACAGAGGTTCCGCGCCGACTGGTCAGCAAGAAAGGCGGCGTGCAAAGCGTCTCATTGCTCGACACGGGCACGCTTGAAGCCACGTTCTCGCGAGACGCTGGCTCCTTGGTTCCACCCGCAAACAAGCTGCGCAGCCTGCGTGCCGAGATCAAGGACCGCATTAAGGAACTCGCTACTGAGGGGCGGTTGACCAAGGAGCAGCGCGACGAGCTGCGCGCGGCGTGGGACGTCTTCGAGGTCGACTACATCCTGGCCATGAAGGACTTCGTCGATACTGGCCTGCAAGGCGAAGCGGTAATGCGACAAGCCGAATCGTTTGCGGCGCTACTAAGTGCGTTGATGGTTCACGCCAGAGGCGACGTGTGCCGCGCAAAGCTAGTGGCCGAAGTGCTCTCGATTGGCACGGCCCGCGTATCCGGCGAGCAGCCGTCGCTCATCATTCCGCCGTGGCACCCGGAGCGCATGAAGGCGCTTGCGGTGAAGACGCGTCGCGTGGCAGGCCTTGCGACCCATTTGCTGACCAGCGACAGTGTGTTGTTTGGGCACCGAGACATCTTCTTCCGAGAATTTTCCGAGGAGCTCGCGCACCCATTTTATCCTGAGATTGCTGTCCTGCAGCGTGGCAGCGAGCCGCTGCTTGTCTCGGAAAGCAGCACGATCAACGGATACAGTCTATTTGAGAGGCCGGTTCGAGGCGAGGAGGATTCCATGACCGATGTCGATCCGACGGCCGCCGCCAAGCAGGCCCGCGAGCTTTTGGAACGCTACATTGGCCTGCAGCCGCACGAGGCGGCGAATCTCAGCGTGTTGCTCTACAACGCAGACGCGGCAGAGCTTCCATTGGCCACCGTGCGCGAGCTCGCCGGCCTACAAACGGAGGACGAATTCCAATGCAATGTATCCGTTCGGCACAGCGATCCGGCCAAGCTCCGCCGGATTTATGCGGAGTTGGTCAACAAGGCGGGTGACGATCCCGACATGCCCGTGGTCAGCGAGACATCGGACAATTTCATTTCCAAACTGCGCATCGCCGTCACGCCGGCCTCGGCGACACCAGGCCAAGGCGAAGGTGGATTCAAACCCTTTGATGTCGCGTTTCTGCATGACGTGGTGTCGCGCACGGCCGTCGAGGAATGGTTGCCGGTGGATTGGACCAATGATCGACCCAGTTTGGAGCACGCCCCGTCGCGGTGGTCGTATCGCAGTGTCTCTGGCGAGAACGAGCTCAAGTCCACCACATTCCTGACTTGTCCGTGGCAGACCGCCTCGGGATGGGCATACGTCGCCGCTGTTGCCGCTGTCCATCGCCAGACCGATGCGCCTGTGGGAGCCAGATATTTGCCCGCGCGCCGCATCTCCTTGCAGCACGAGGCACTGGCTTCAATCATGAACGACGCCCACGCGTTGGCCGAGTGGGTCGCCACTTATGACGAGCTGCTCGACAAGCGGCAGTTGCAGCACAATGGAATCACGGTCGTGCGATACCGCAGGGCGTCCACCAACGGGCGCAACATGATTGTGAGTTCGACTTCCGAGCTGCGCCTGCTGGGTGTGTTGATTCGTCGGCGGCTCGGTGAGCTGAGCCTGCCGCTTGGCGGCGAGGAACTCGACGCCATGGCTGCGTGCATGAAGAAGGATGCCCTGTCAGTCTCCGGAGATATTGTCCTGCGCGCCGCCAAACGCGGCGTATCTGCTGGCGAAATGCTCGGGCTTGTCCTCAGCCGCCATTTGGTCGCCGAGGAATTCGCCGCCCAAGCCAATGTCGGCCGATCGTTCAGCGTGTTCTTCTTGCTCGACGACTATGCTGATTGGCTGGCGCAACGCGAAAGCCGAATCGCTGACATTTTGGCTCTTTGTGTCGAAGAAGTCGATGATAGGATTCGGCTGCGCATCTCTGTGGTCGAGTCCAAATATGTTTCCGCTGACGGTGCCGCCGAGGCGCGGCGTTCGTCCAAAGCGCAACTCATGGCGACGTTGACCACATTTCGCGCCGCATTGTTTGGCGATCCCGGCCGCCTGGACCGCGACGTGTGGCTCTCGCGCCTAGCCGACTTGCTGATTGATGCGGAGATTCCGCCTGGCCGATCCGGATTGCTGGAGCGGGCGCGGGCGAAGCTTCGCGAAGGCGACGTTGACATCGCGCTGCGCGGCTATTCGCACGTCTTCATCCATTCCGGTGAGGCTGGCCAGTCTCAAAGCGCATCTGCGCAGGTTGAAATCGACGATACCGATGGCGTGCAAGCATGGCAGGAGGTTTTTGACCGGCCGGAGCTCCGCAAGTTGGTGGAGGCCTACGCGGCCGGCGCCGGCGCGACCGATGCTCGGGCTTTGTTGGGCCCCGCAGAGCCTTGGAAATCAGTTGTGTTTAATCGCCCCGCCGCGCGTGTCGCTTGGCACGCGATGATGGAGCAGCTTGGCCAGCACTCCGAACAAGGGCAAGAAGCTGCTGTCACTGTTGAGTCTGCCCAACCGGCGCCGGCAGACTCGCCGGAAGCCGCTCCCGTGGATGCCACACCTACCCCCACAACCATTCAGGCCGAGGCTGCCGTGGCTCCGGCGCCGATAGTGGCGGCCGTCGGGAAGCACTTGTCGGCCTTGATTGAATCCAAACAGGCGGGCTTGGCCGTCGCGGACGATGAACGCGAGGAGTGGGCGCAGGAGACTACTAAGAAACTCAAAACGGCCTTGAATAGCTATGGTCTCCAGGCCGCCGTATTGGGAACGCGCATGACGCCCAATGGCTGCTTGGTGCGCCTGGCCGGCTCAGACCGTCTCAGAGTCGAGGACATCGAGGCAAAGCGCACCCAACTGCTGACGACCCACGCCATCAATTTGGTTACCGTGCAACCAAAGCCTGGCGAGATCGTGGTAACTATCGCGGGCATCAAAAGGCAGGCAGTGTCGCTGTGGGACTTGTGGGCAAAGCGTGAGCTCAATCGCAATGTCGCGGGCATCAACACCTCCTTCGTTCTTGGCCTGCAGGAGATCAACGGCTCTTTGCTCTATCTAAATCTTGGTGGCGAGTTCGGAGGCCTGTCCTCGCATGAGCCACATTCGCTGGTGGCTGGGGCAACGGGAAGTGGCAAGTCGGTGCTGATCCAGGCAATTCTTCTCGACATCGCCGCGACCAATCCCAAAGAGCTGGCCCAGATCGTCCTCATCGATCCAAAGATGGGCGTGGACTACGCCGCATTGGAGGATTTGCCGCATATGCGCGAGGCCATCGTGACGACCAAGGAGCGCTCGACCGAAGTATTGGCGGCGCTCGTTGAAGAGATGGAGAACCGATATAGGGCATTTGCCCAAGCGCGCGCGCGGGACCTAGCCACTTTCAACGCCAAGGCGGCTCCCGATGCGCGCTTGCCCATGGTGTTCCTGATCCATGATGAATTCGCAGATTGGATGCTCGACGACGCCTACAAGGGGGCGGTTGGCGCTGCCGTGCAACGGCTGGGCGTAAAGGCGCGAGCCGCAGGCATTCACCTGGTCTTCGCGGCGCAGCGGCCCGACAAGGATGTGATGCCCATGCAGTTGCGCGAGAACTTGGGCAACCGCCTGATTCTCAAAGTCGCCAGCGAAGCCACATCTAAGATTGCGCTTGACCGGCCCGGGGCGGAATTGTTGCTGGGCCGCGGCCACATGGCTGCCAAGCTCAATGGCGAACAAGGTCTGGTTTTCGCGCAAGCCCCATTCTTGTCGGATGACGATATTGCATTGGCGGTTCAGGCGATAGTGTCCGACAACGGTGGGAACTTGGAGACGAAATGAGCAAAAAATGGCGCGCCTCCACGCATGCGATTTCGGATATTCGCGATTGGAATAGGCAAGGAATTTTGATTCTGCAACCCGACTACCAGCGCAAGGAGGTCTGGGGCGAGGCTGCGAAAGTGATGCTGATTGACAGTATTCTCAATGGCATTCCGATGCCAAAAATATTTGTATCGTCAACAATCAAGGACCAGAAGACGGTTAGGACAGTCATCGACGGACAGCAGCGCACTACAACGATCCTTGCTTTTCTGGCAGATGGCTTCCCATTGGCAGCCCCATATTCTGGTGAGTTCGTTGGTAAGCGTTTTTCGCAGCTTCCCCAGCACATTCAAGAGGAGGTCTTGTCCTATGACATCGACTTCAATGAGGCCAAGGGTTTGTCGGATGAAGAACTGCGAGAGGTCTACTCTCGAGTCAACAAATACTTGGTGGCCCTCAACAGACAAGAGCTTCGCAGGGCCGATTACCCAGGAGATTTTTTGAATGTGGCCGACGACTTGGCCAATCTTGAATTTTTCGACGACTGTGGGATTTTCAATGCAACTGCTCGGCGCCGGTCGCTGGATGTCGAGTATGTGTCGGAGCTGCTGGCCGGTCTCCTAATGGGCATCACAGATCGCAAGGACGCAATTGATACATGCTGCAAGGAGTATCGGCAATGGGAGCACGAGGCAAAGCGATCCGTCTTTACTCAATTCACTGAAATCGTGGGTGACATTGAAAAAATATTCAGCATTGGCGCTCCGATAAATAAGACTCGCTGGAAGCAAAAGGCTGACTTCTATTCCCTGTTTTTTGCGATTCGATCCTTGCGTGTTGAAGGGTTGTCATTGCCAGACGATGTGGCGCAACTGCGAGGCGACCTATCCCTCTTGAACAGTGGAATTGCTCCAACATCGGACATTCCAATTTTCAGTAAATATGCTGTCTACTGTGTTTCTCAGGCGAACTCGGCATCTAGTCGAAATTGGAGAACCCATTTTTTGAAAGCGGTATTGCGCGGAACCTATGCAGGGTCGATTGACGATGTCGACCAGCGGCAGGTCATCATGGAAATCGCTTCCGATATTCGATTCGCAGTTGCCAATGATTGGAGTGGTGACGGGTGCCCGCCAGTGAAGGAGTTCGTATGTCCTGCGTGTGGTCTTCGGGATGAGTCTGCCGACCTGGCGCCATCAGTTCTATTTTGGGAAAAGGGAACTCGCGCTTTTCAAGTAACCAATGCCAAGTGGGCACATGCAGGCTGCCTTGAAAACCTGGAAATCTCCGGAGTGATCATGGGCGCGGACTTTGTCGATGCGTATGATGAAGAAAGTCAGGAATAGTGATGTCTGTAGCAACTACTCCTGAAAAGACAATCATCCTTATTCGCGGACAAACGTTCTACTCTATACCGCATACGCTGAGCGCCTCCGATGGGCGAACCTTTCTTGTGGGCGACCATATCAATTCTGGCGGGAATGC